>ERZ795049.5754-NODE-5754-length-11251-cov-5.360665_pt1 | contig 11251 bp, 9 predicted proteins | sample MGYA00375133_ERZ795049 | MGnify/ENA primary metagenome ERZ795049 (study PRJEB30178, sample SAMN05720147) | activated sludge metagenome | isolation source: anaerobic digester from wastewater treatment plant | place: Japan | collected 2015-04-20 ...
ATCACCTATGTCGTCCTCGCCGGGGCGGAACCCTCCCTGGTCCCGGAGCTGTGCCAGGCCTGTTACGACGTCATCCCCCTGGGAAGCATCGCCTCCAACGGGTTTAAAAGGATTCCCGAATCTGTCGGCTACAAGATCCATATCTCCGTCTGGGGAAACGACGAGTCAAGCCTGCGGATACGCAACGCGAAAAACCTTCTGGCAAAACAGATTGAAAATTACCGGAACGATCCCCGGGCGGTATGGGTCTATACCTTCACGCGGGAAAACATCGGCGAAATATACGAAGTGATGGAGATGCTGTCGAAAAACGGCTGCCGGGCGACCTTCAACATGTTCTCGGCCCCCGTTGGCTACACCGGCACCCTGCGCCACGACGGGGAAACCCTGGCCCGCACCCGGAAGACCATGATGGACATCCTCGCGAAATACCCGGACAATGTCCTCTATTCGCCCTACAACGTGGTGGCCCACACGCATCGCCTGGGACTGCATGACCTGTACGCGTGCTCGTATCCGCGGATGAACCCGTCCACGGACATCGGCCTCGGCAGGTCCTTCCGCCAGTACCACGCGGACCTTTCCTGGGACCGCAGCATATCCTGCTGCGTGCCGGACACGGACTGTGTTGACTGCCGTCACTACGCCTCGGGCAGCGCCGTTGTCACGGCGCGGCTCTACCGCCACGCCACGGACCCGACAGCATTCAAGGCCTGGCTCGACTACGTCGACACCTACCTCGCGGTCTGGGTCATGGGTTACGAAAAGGGAAAAAATCTTCTGGATCAGATGACACCGCCGCCGGGGCACGAGCTATAGGCGGCCAAAGGCTATCTTCACGCATCACGGAACCAGGAAACTGTTAGGAGTACATCATGAATACCGTCAGCTCACTGCTCGATAAAGAATGGTATGAACGATACAAGAAAATATCGCAGCTCAACATACGGAGCTCCATATACGACGTGACCAACAACTGCAACCTTCGCTGCAAGGGATGCTTCTTTTTCTCCTCCGACGAGCACAAGAAATCGCCGGACGAGCCGGACATCAAAAAATGGGAGGCCTTCGTAGACAAGGAGAAGGAGCGGGGCGTCAACCTGGCCATCCTCATCGGCGGCGAGCCCACCCTCTACCTGGACCGGGTCGAGGCCTTCTACAAGCGCCTTCCCACCTACTGCGCCACCAACGGCATCATCAAGGTGCCGCGGGACCGCTTCCCCGACATGATGGTGGGCATTTCCCTCTGGGGCGACGAGGAGGACGAGAAGACCCTGCGCGGACGCGATGTATTCTCGATCTCCCGCAAGAACTACGAGGGCGACCAGTACACCTACTATCTCTACACCATAACGCCCAAGCAAATCGGCAAGGTCGAGACGATCATTAAGAAGATCCGCGACGCGGGTCTGAAGGTGCACATGCAGCTCCTCTCCAACGACGAGGGTGTTGACGGCTTCTCCTGGACAGAGAACGAGCTTGCCGCCATACGCGCCGAAATGGACGATATGCTGGACAGGTATCCTGACACGGTCATATCCTCGAAATATTACCATGAGATCATAACCACCGGGAAGATGCTGGGCCGTCCCTTCGGCTGGAACGAGTGCCCCTCGGTGACGAAGCCCCTGGATAAGCGGAACCCGCAGCCGAAGCGCCTCATCGAGTTCATCCGCTGGGCCGCCGACCTCCAGACCATGCACCGCTGCTGCACCTCGGAGACCCGGGACTGCTCCACCTGCAAGGACGGCGCCGCCCACATGAGCTGGGTCATGGTGAACAAGAGGGCCCACCTCCGATCCGCGAAAGACCTCCAGAACTGGATCGAGGTCTACGAGATGTTCGCCAAGCTGTACAAGTTCATCCCCTGGTAAAAGATGGATCCGAAACAAGCGGTTATCGTCGGATACGACATGGTCTCCCCCCTGGGCACCGACCTGGAGACCCAGTGGAGCCGCGCCCGTGCCGGCGAAAGCGGCATCGGCAGGTTGACCCGGTTTCCCTATAGCGACGATTTCCCTGTGCAGATAGCAGGCCAGGTGGAGGATATAGACGTCACACCCTACCCCTTCCTGTCGCCGCGGGAAATGGCCCACTGGACCTCGCCGATTTTCAGGAATTCATTGCTGGTGGTCCACCGCGCCCTGACAGCAAGCGGCATCGAGATCACGCCGGAACTGGCGCCCCGCACGGGCATCACCTTCAGCACCGCCGTGGGCGGCCTGGACGCGGTCATAGCCGCCGACCGCCTGATGGTGAAGGACAACAGGCTCCCCAACCCCTTCACAAACCCCAACTCCTGCATCAACATGGTGGGAGGAAAGGTCTCGATCCTGACCGGCGCGACCGGGCCCATCACCGCCACCATAACCGCCTGCGCCACCGGCGCCACCTCCCTGATCATCGGATCGATGTTCCTCAGACAGGGGCTTGCCGACGTGGTCATCTGCGGCGCCGTTGACTGTCCCCTGGTCGAGCCCATCGTGGCGGGCTTTGCCACCATGAACGGCGCCTTCAAGGAGAAGAAGGACAGGCCGGAAAACCCGCGCTCAGCGAGCCGGCCCTTCTCGGCGGACCGGCGCGGCTTCGTCGTGTCAGAGGGAGCGGCCAGCATCATTATCACGACAAAAGAATTCGCCGATGCCCACCGCCTGAAATACGAACTGACCATAGCAGGCTATGCCATGACATCGGACGCGTACCATTTCGTTGCCCCCAACCCGGACACGGTAACGCGCTGCATCGCCGAGAGCATCGCCTCTGCCGGGCTCAAGGCGGAGGATATCGACGCGGTAAACGCCCACGGGACCTCCACAAAAATCGGCGACAAGATTGAGTTCGACGCCCTGACGAAAATCTTCGGCAGTGCCATCCCTCCGGTATCGGCGAACAAGTCCCAGATCGGCCACGCCATGGGCGCCTCCAGCGGCATAGAGTCGGTCTTCGCCATGGAGGGGATGCTGAAAGGGATGGTTCTTCCCACCATCAACTACAACGCCGACCCGGAAATCACCCTGGACTGCGTCCCAGAAGGGGCCCGTAAGCTCGACCAGGAGTTCGTCCTTAAAAACGCCTTCGGCTTCGGCGGGTGCAACTCCTGCATCGTGTTCCGGCGGTTGCGGTAACCAGGTTTTGCGGCGCGAAGGGCCACTACCACTTTCATCGTTTGCACAAAAGGCATGAGCCATGGTCTGCATATCCGACATACACTTCGGGGCCAACACTTCAGCCCATATTGCGCGGTTCATCGAAACCGCCTGCGACCCGGCCCTGAACCCGGACAGGATCGTGATCATTGCGGGCGACATGACCCAGCATGCCACGGAACCGGAATACCGTGACGCGGCGGAGCTGTTGCGAAAGCTTCTTGACGCCGGTCTCCGCGTCGTGCTCACGCCGGGGAACCATGACTTCGGCGACTGGATCGGGGAATATCTCTACACCAACCACGCGGCGAGGAACCGGTACCGCTCCCTCACGGAGCCGGTCTTCAACCAGAAAGAAATAATAGCTGTCGAGGATTACGACTCCATCATGCGCTGCGGGAGCAACATCTTCGTATCCCTCCGGAGTACCCACCGGGGCAAGGCCCACTCCCTGGGAATCATCGGCATAAACCGCATTCGGGAAAAACAGGTGGCATGGGCCGCGTCACAGCTTAAGTCGATGGACGCGACGGGAGCGATGCTTCACCTGGTGACGCACCGGAGCCTCTGGAAGGAGTCCGGGGACCGCCACAAGGGCCTGTACCGGCCGGATTACATTGAAAGGAACCTGCTTGAAAGATTCAGGTTTCACTCGGTCATCCACGGACACAACCACCGCTATCTCTTTGCCTGCACGTCAACGCCGCGCCTGGGGATCCCGGTGATACGGCTGTCCCTGCCGACCATCTCCGGCAGGAACAGGAAAAACCGCATCGGCTTTGTACGGTGGAACGCCCCCTACCGGGAGATCCCGGAATTCGTCATGTTATAGCGATTATCCGCATCAGGCCTTCTGCCTTCGACCGAGGGACGATTCAAGGCATATCATGCAGATATCATCCTTGAAGGTCTCGCTCTCCCTGAACTTCACCAGTTCCGCGTATATTGATTGTATGAATTCCCTGCTGGGCTTGTTCGCGTTTTTCATCACCACCCTGCCAAGGACCGATGAAAACTCGGCCTGCGGCCTCGAAATGCTTCTCGCCTCGATCAGCCCGTCGGTGAAGAGCAGCAGCTTTGCATTGGCCGGCAGAACGTCCCTCTGGTTCCTGATGGGGTGGTGGAATTTTGTCATCTCCGCGGACCTGAACACCGCGAGGGGGAGCGCCGTCACCGCCTTGAGGGTGCGCACGGTCTTGTCGCTGACGACCAGGGGCAGGTGATGACCCGCATTGGCATAGGTGATCTTCCGCGTATGGTAATCGTAGACACCGTAAAAAGCGGTGATGTAATTTTCCCCGGTTTTATCGTTCAGGAAATCGTTCAAATGATGCAGCAGCTTTGCCGGATCGTTTTTCAGCCTGCTCGATTCAAGAATGAGGACTTTCATCATGGCGGTTATCAGGGCCGAGGGCATGCCGTGGCCGGAGACGTCGCTGATGAATATGCCTATCTTGTGCGGCTCCCTGAACCTTATGAAATCGTAAAAATCGCCGCCCACGGCCTCCATCGGCCGGTACAGAGAAGATATTCCGCTCACGGGCGCTTCCCGCGGAACAAGCTGCTGCTGTATGACCCTGGTCATGGCCAGCTCCGTGGTCATGGTTTCGTTCCTGTCGAGCAGCTCTTTCCATTCCTCCTCAATCTTCTTCTGCTTGGTGGCGATCAATAACCGTTGCAGAAAGTCCTTCCGGGAAAATGCCTCGATATAATAGTTCGCCATCATCCCCAGAATATTTGCGGATATGAATATAAAATTTTTGTTGAGAAGGTTCCTCGTCATCATGCAGTTCTGCCAGAGCAGGTCACCGGCAGAATACACCGCGACCATGGCCCAGCAGGCCGCCACCGCGTACCTGAACCGCAGCCGCACCAGGGCATAGCTCCAGAAAATGACAAGAATGAAGCCGGCGTAATAATACAACCTGGCTTCACTGTCTATCGTGACAATGATCATGGCCAGCATGCCCAAACCGGCGGCGAGGACAGCGCAGCATATAACCGGCTGGTTGATTTTCTTGAACACCGACATGAACGACAATGAAAAGGCGAGGACCATCACCGGGCAGACAACGGCATACCTGATGATCCATAATGTGAACAGGGAGGGCGGGGCGAGAAAAAAATCGAGTATGCCGAAGGCGGCGTACAGCACCAGCCCCACCAGCAGTGCGGCCCGTATGGTGCCGATCGATTTCTGAAAATAGTCGTCTTTGAACAGCAATTCGAAGTCGCGCGAAAACATGAGGGGGGTCCGTTTCAGGTAGCGATTAATTTTCTCTTCCCATTGGTTCATCATCCGGTCCCCTGTATTCACCCGAAGTTTTTTAAAATCGATTCTCTGACCTTGAGGAAAAAACGCACTCTGAGACGGATCTTCTTTGCATAGGATATCGGAGATTAGGTAAACAATCAAGAAAATAATTAATTATCGGCTGATCCGGTCTGTTGATCCGGCTCTTTCCCCGCAAAACGCCGCGGTCAGGCTGTATAAAAAATTGTAGTTGTTAAATATTCCCGCCTTGCCTATTAATGACATACTTTTTATTGCAAAGGAATAACCGGCCGGTTATACAGAAAAACTTATGAAAGCGCCGAAAAACAGACGGGTCTATGTCATCGGATATGGGGCCGCCACCCCACTTGGCAGCACCTTCGAATCGTCCTGGGAGCGCGCCGTGCGCGGAGAGGCGGGGTTCAGGACCGTGACCCGCTGCCATGTCCAGACCGCCTGCAACGTGGTGGGAGAGATCCCCGACTGGGACCCCCGGGCCCTTGATTTCGCCGACGAGAAGGAGATATACAACTGGAACGCGGATTTCGTGCTCCTCACCATGGCGGTCTGCCAGGAGGCGCTGCGGGACGCCCGGCTGGAAATAAACGCCGAAACCGGCCCCCGCACCGCCTGCCTCATCGGCTCGGCCCTGAACGGCTCCGACGCCTACCGCGTGGCCATGGAAAACTACATAAACCACGGCCCCCTGAAGATCAGCCCCTACCTTCTGCCTAACCTGTGCGCGAACCTTCCCTCCGGCAAGGCGGGGATGCTCCTCGGCTTCACCGGGCCCATATTCTCGCCCGAGGGGGCGTGCGCCTCCGGCAACTATGCCATAGGCGTCGGCTCCCGGATGATACGGGACGGCGACGTCGATTTCGTGCTGGCGGGCGGCGTCGACACCTGCATCATTCCGGAAATCATCCACGGCTTTGAGAACATGAACGCCACCATCAAGATCAAGCACGGCGACCGCGCCTTCGATGACCCCTCAAAGGCGTCGAGGCCCTTCAGCGCCGACCGCAGGGGCTTCGTGCTTTCCGAGGGAGCGGGCGTCCTTGTCCTGGCCGCCGACGAGATGATCGACCACTACGGGCTCACGCCGAAGGCCGAGGTGCTGGGGATCGGCTGGAACTCCGACGCCCATCACATCACCCGCCCCAACAAGGAAACCATCGTGCGCTGCATGCGCATGGCCGTCGACGACGCGGGACTGGAGACCCGGGACATACAGTACGTCAACGCCCACGGCACGTCAACGCCCAAGGGCGACATCACGGAAGTTGAATGCCTCAGGGAAGTGTTCGGCAAGCACCTGGAAAAGATGCCGGTGTCGTCCAACAAGTCCCAGATCGGCCACACCCTGGGCGGCGCTGCGGCCATCGAGGCGTCCTTCGCCATAGAGGGAATGCGCCGCGGCATCATTCTTCCCACGGTGAACCATATCCCCGACCCGGAGATGGACGGCATCGACGTGGTGCCCAACGAGGCGCGGCGGCAGAACCATGAGCTGATCCTTTCCAACTCATTCGGCTTCGGCGGCACCAACTGCTGCGTCGTATTCAGAGGCAAGTGACATGAAACCGAAACCCTTCATTCCGGAACAGCATGACGGCGCCGGCCCTTTCGTGCGGGACAGGGTAAGCGGCCAGGTGTGGCACCGGTGCCAGCACCGGACCCTGTACGCGGACACGGACCGCTCCGAGGTGGTGTACCATTCCAATTACCTGCGCTATTTCGAGCTCGGCAGGGCGTCCCTCATGCGCGATGTGGCCTATCCCTACCGTGAAATCGAGGACAGCGGCTTTGTGTACCCCATCATCGACCTGGGCATCACCTTTTACAAACCCCTCTACTACGACGACCTCATCTGGATTCACACCCGGCCCATCGAACTTGAGCGGGTCAAGCTGAAGTTCGACTACCTCATCACCCACGCCGAGACCGGCGAGCTTATCTGCCGCGGCTTCACCAAACACTGCGCCCTGAACAAGGCGGGCATGCCGGTGGCGGTGGACGCGAAAACGGTCCACCTATGGAAGACCTTCCCAAAATAGGCGAAAAAAAAAGGCTCCCCCTCTCGCTGTCGGTGAAGGATTACCTCCGCGACCATGTGTTCAACGGCAGGGCCGTGTTCCCCGCGGTGGAGGCCATGCAGGTCCTTGCCGGATCGGCCCGTGACACGGTCCCGGGGCTTGATGTGAACGTCATCGCCGCCGCCGACTTCAACAAGTTTCTGGTTATCGATCCGGCCATGGCCGTGCTTGAGGCCTTCAACGAGCTCGAAAGAGACGGAACCGGTGATATAATCTCCAGGCTGGTCACGGTCAGGAAGCAGGGCACGACCTCCATCACCCGCGCCGTCGACCATGTGACTCTCCGCTTTCCCGGAGCCCGTCCTTCCATCACCGTTCCGCCCCTGGACGACACCCTCGGCCTTGAAGGGATATGCCTTCATCCAGGCAAGGATGATGTCTACCGAGATCTGGTGCCGTTCCAGCCGGCCTACCGGAACATCGAAACCCTGCATGTGTCAGAGCAGGGCGCCCTGGCCCTGGTGAACGGCGGCACAGCGGAGGCCCCCGCGGAGCCCCTTGGATCCCCCTTCCCCCTGGACGCGGCCTTTCACGCGGCCTGCGTGTGGGGACAGCGCCATGCGGGCATCGTGGGCTTTCCGGTCCATATTGACGAAAGATATATCCTGAAAAAGACAGGGGCCGGCGCGACCTATATCACCCGGGTGACCCCCCGGTCGGCCGACGGCGCTCTCCTGGTTTTCGACCTCTGGATCTACGACGGCTCCGGAGACCTGTGCGAATCGGTGCGGGGCCTCCACATGAGGGACGTGAGCGGCGGAAAACTGCATCCGCCGCACTGGATCCGCTCCGGCGCCGGCGACCCGCTGGAGAAAATCCGGGCACGGTGCCATGACATGGCCATAATTGAGCTTGATACGATCACCGCTCCGTGCGAAAAAATATTCTCGGTGCCTGAACGGGAGCGATCAGCCTCCATGAGGGAAAAGCGGCGCCTCACCTTCTGCTCCGCACGCCTTGCCCTGAAGAAGCTATCCCGGAGAATGGCGGGCAGCGACATGACTGCGCCCCCTGAAACCATAACCACCATCCATCCCGACGGCCGCCCCCGCTGTCCCGGCACGGACGGAGCAGAAACAATGCGCTGCACCGCGTCCCACGACTCGCGCTTCGCCGTGGCCGCCCTGTCGGAACATCCCATCGGGATTGACGTTGAGGAGATCACTCCCAGGGTCCTCAAAGGCCGGGAGCACTACATGAATCCCGATGAAATCGCCCTGGTAAAGGGCCATCCCCTGGGCGAGATGGAGGCGTGCCTGCGGGTCTGGTCCGCCAAGGAAGCGGTTTCCAAGGCATCGGGACTCCACCTGGTGGAAACCTGGCGGAAATCAACGGTTAAAAAGATCGGAGCAAACCAGAGTATAATTGCAATTGAGGGGAAAAACCATAAAGCCCTCCACGGGATCGTGGAGGGCCATATGGTTACGCTGGTTGTGTTGTAACGTATATACCTTTTGCCACTGGACCATATTACTCAACAGTATTCATAAACTCTTTTACTTTCTTGATACTGCTTTCGCCCAGCATGAAGGTCATGGGCGTTGTTCCGAAGTAGAGCCTCACGGCAACGGTTTTACTAGTTTTGATCGCGTCCTCAATGGCCTTGTTCAGTATCATCTTCGTAGACCATTCTTCATGCTCCGAGCTGGACAACTGGGTCCCGCCGGTGGCATAATTCGGCTGCGAGGAAATCGTTGTTACATTTACGGCTGATGTGTCGCCAAGGATCACATCATATGATTTGTCATTGACTTTAACAACAGCTTTTTTCTCCAGGTCCTGGTTTCCGGCAAGATAAACCAATTTTGCCTTTGTGATATGCAAACCTATTGTAACAGGAGACATTTTATTATTCTGTATATCGCGGGAATAAGAAAATATGGCGTAACCCCCGCCCTTTAACATTGACTCTTCAGAGCCTTCCCTGAGCTGCATGGTGACTACTTTTGCATTTTTAAAATCGTCTTTTACAACCTTGATTTTACCCATACATGAAACCAGCAGCACCGGAATAAACAAAAACAGAAGCTTTTTCATTAAACTCTCCCTAATATTTAATAAATGAATAATAAGATTAAATTTTGAATTATTATTGATAAAAAACAATAATAATTTACTACTTAACGAAATAATAGTGTCATCAAAGCTCAAATAATAACATTTTTTTTCATATTACTGAATATGATTGATAAAAAAAGAGATTATGATATTCATATGATACTAAACCGTGTTTCAACTGTATGCGGCCGCTCTGACACACAATAACCAGTACATACTTTGAATGTAATAATGAAATTTCTGATACTAATAATACTTTTCTACCTTGCCGGTTCCGTAAACTTTTCCATCCTCCTGTTCAGGTTCCTCGGCAAGGGGGACCCGCGGAAAAGCCACAGCGGCAATGCCGGCGTCACCAACGTGTACCGGATAGCGGGGCCCGCGTGGGCAGCGGCGGTGCTCATACTCGATGTGGGAAGGGCGGTCGTGATCGGCCTGCTGGCGGGATACGCCCTGAGCCCCGGGCAGACACCCTGGGCCGGCCTCGCCCTGGTCATCGGCAACCGGTATCCCTGCTTCCACCAGTTCCGGGGCGGCAAGGGCGTGGCCAATTACCTGGGCTTTACCGCCGCCGTCACCCCGGCAGGGGCAGCGGTGTCAGCCATAACCTGGGTGCTGGTTTACCTGGTGAAGCGGGCGCCCTTCATCGCGTCTTTCGCCATGATCGCGGTCCTTGCCCTGGGGACCATCGTCGCCTGCGGCTACAGGCCCGGGGCAGTGACAGGCGCCATCATCACGGTCCTGTTTATCATCTTCAACCACCGGAAGAACATAGAGGAATTTCTGGGTAAAAAAGAAGAGGTAGCGCCCCCCGACAGGGACGAGGGGTAACTCAACCCTCCCTGAGGAGCTTCTCGCCGTTTTGTATCTTCTGTTCCTTCACGATACGTTTCACCAGGCCGGAAAGAACCGTGCCCGGTCCGGATTCGACAAAGAGAGCGGCGCCGGCATCGCAGGCGGCGAGGACCGACTTTTCCCACTGCACCGGCTTCGACAGCTGTTCCACCAGCTTTTTTTTAATCCTCTCCGGGTCGTTTTCCATGGCGCCGGTGACGTTATCGATGAATTCCAGCCGGGGTCTGTTGAAGGTGAAATCCGCGAGGAACTTCTCGAATTCTTCAGCCACCGGCTTCATCAGTGAGGAGTGGAACGGCGCCGACACGTTGAGTTCCACCGCCTTGCCGGAGCCGCCCTCGTTTATCATCCCCACCGCCCGGGTGACCGTCGCCGTCTCGCCGGAAAGGACCACCTGCTGCGGCGAGTTGAAGTTGGTTATCTCGATCACGCCGTCCTTTGAACATTCGGACAGAATTTCCAGGAGCTTTGCCCGTTCGGTGCCGATGACGGCCGCCATCTTTCCCGGCGTGTTCTTTACCGCCTTTTCCATCAATTCGCCCCTGCGGCGCACGATCCTGACCGCGTCGTTGAATTCGATGACGCCGCAGTGCACCAGGGCCGTGTACTCGCCCAGGGAATGCCCCATGACGATGTCAGCTTTAAATCCCCGGGCATCAAGGGACATGGCGAAGGCGGTGCCCATGACCAGCAGGGCCGGCTGGGTGTTGGGGGTGCGGGTCAGTTCCCCGTCCGGACCCTCGTCTATCAGCGCGCTCAGGGGAAACCCGAGGAGGTAGTCCGCGGCGCTGAACAGCTCCTTCTGTTCCGAGGTGAGGGTC
>ERZ795049.5762-NODE-5762-length-11232-cov-6.802988_pt1 | contig 11232 bp, 10 predicted proteins | sample MGYA00375133_ERZ795049 | MGnify/ENA primary metagenome ERZ795049 (study PRJEB30178, sample SAMN05720147) | activated sludge metagenome | isolation source: anaerobic digester from wastewater treatment plant | place: Japan | collected 2015-04-20 ...
GCACCACCAGCCAGCCGGTGCGGGTTCGAAACAGGTCGCCCGGCGCGGCCAGGTAACCACGGTTGCCTTGCGGCACGCGGTCGGGCGCGCGCACCGCCTGCTCGATCAGGATGGAGTTGGTGTGGATCAGGCCGGAGCGCAGCAGTGAACCTTCCACCAGCTGGCCGCGGCCGGTGCGTTCTCGCATCCACAGGGCGGCCAGGGTCCCCATCGCGCAGGCCTGCGCGGTGGAGACATCCACGTAGTTGACCGTGGCGCGCACCGGTGCGTCGGGCAGTCCGGACATGTACATGGCGCCGCTCATGGCCTGGCCCACCGAGTCGAAGCCCGGTAGCTGGCTGTAAGGACCAACGGATCCGTAGGCAGTGGCCACCGTCAGCACCGCGCGCGGGTTGAGGGCCGATACGGTGTCCCAGTCCAGCCCGAGGTTGCGCAGCGTGGCGGGCGGCAGGTTCGCCACGATCACGTCAGCGCCGGCGATCAGTTCGCGCACGATGCGCCGGCCATCGTCGCTGGCCAGATCCAATGTGAGGCAGCGTTTGTTGCGGTTCATCTGCAGGTACAGGCCGCCTTCGCCGGTGTCGGCCACGTTGGGCACGAAGCGGTCTTCACCGCCTTCGATGCGCTCGATGCGGATCACGTCGGCGCCGTGGTCGCCCAGCAGGGCAGCGCAGTAGGGGCCGGCGATGAAGCGACCGAAGTCGAGGACGCGGATGCCGTGCAGGAGACTCATGGAGTGGCGGTGAAGCGGGTTGGCGCAAAGTCTAGGGGAGCTTCCCTGCGGCCTCCTGTCGCGCGCGCGTCCGCGGGGGACTCTTCGACGGATCCTCGGCAAAGGAGGCGTGGGTAAACTCCGCAGACCCATCCCACAACAGGATTCCCCCATGAGCGAACTGGTGACCTACGAGCTGAATGACGGCATCGCCGTACTGACTCTGAACAATGGCAAGGTCAATGCGCTGTCGCCCGAGGTCATCGTGGCCCTCAATGAGGCCCTGGACCGCGCACAGGAGGCCGGCGCCATCGTGGTCCTGACCGGACAGCCGGGCATCCTGTCGGGTGGCTATGACCTCAAGGTCATGATGAAGGGGCCGGAGCAGGCGATCGCCCTGGTCACGGCCGGCTCCGCGCTGACCCGCCGCATGCTGGCCCACCCCCAGCCGATCATCGTGGCCTGCGGCGGTCACGCGGTGGCAAAAGGGGCTTTCCTCCTGCTGGCCTCGGACTACCGGCTGGGTGTGGAAGGGGAATTCCTCATTGGTCTGAACGAGGTGCAGATCGGCATGACGATGCACCACGTCGGGATCCTGCTGGCGCGTGACCGCCTGAGCCCCGCGATGTTTCAGCGCAGTGTGATCAATGCCGAGATGTTCACCCCGCAGGCCGCGCTGGCCGCGGGTTTCCTGGACCGGGTGGTGGCGCCGGATCGGCTGATGGCCGCCGCGCTGGACGTGGCGCAGCAGATGAAGAAGCTCAACCCCGCGGCGCACCGCCATACCAAGCTCAAGGCCCGAAAAGCCTTGCTGGAGGCGCTGGACAGCGCCATCGTGACGGACGGGCGCACCAGCGTGGTCGGCTGAGAACCGCCTTTGTGCAGCTATGGGCTGGCCCTGTTCGGGCCAGAAGCTGCGCACGGCCGGGGTTCTGCGAGGGTCAGCGCCCGGTCGACGAATATCCGGGAAGGCTGGTCGGGGGGATGGTCTTTGCAGGAACGGCGGAATTGGCGGATGGCCGCTCGAAGGTCCGCACGTTGGCAAAGATCGTCGACATCACGTTGTCGCCGCGCGCCACCTCGGATTCCTTGCGGCCGCCGACCGGGATGCAGTCGCTGGAAAGGGTTTCGATCGAAAACACCATGGTCGCGCCTTCGCCAAAGCGGGCCGGCACGGTTTCGTGCAGGGGGTAGGACAGGTTGACCGGGGTGGTGTCGGACTGGTAGAGGGTCTTGCCGTCCTTGGCCAGCACGGTGTAGCAGGCCGCTGACGCGCTGGCGCAAAGAACGCAGCCGGTGGCCAGTGCAAGCAGTTTCTTCATAAGCTCCATCCTCCTTCGCATTCCAACGTCTGGCGTGCCGACGGACCTGCCAGACGCCCCCCTATTGTCAACCCGATTGCCCCGTCTTGTCGAATGCGGGTGCGGGCGGCTTCGGTCCGTACACCGTCCGGGGCCCGTCGCGCGCCCCGAAGGTTCACCGTGTCAGGAAATCGAGGTACTTGGTCGCGAATTTTCCGTAGGGGGGCCACAGAAACTTGATGGCGCTGAAGGGGGCCTGGTAGAACACCGGCCGCAGCTTGGAGAAGGTCACGAAGCCTTCGTAGCCGTGGTAGTGACCCATGCCGCTGTCACCGATGCCGCCGAAGGGCATGTCGTGCTGCCCCGTGTGCAGCACGATGTCGTTGACGGTGACGCCGCCCGACATGACGCGATGGATCAGATCGTGAATCAGCCGCTTGTCATTGCTGAAGGGGTAGAAAGCCAGCGGGCGCGGGCCGGCGTTGATGGCGTTCACCACCTCGTCGACCGAGGTGTACGGGATGACCGGCAGCACCGGTCCGAAGATCTCGCGCGTGCGCAGTTCGCAGTCGGCAGGCGCGTTCAGGACGATATGCGGCGCGATCTTGCGCGTGGCCGCATCCCATTTCGGGCCGGGCACGAGTTGCACCAGTGTGGCGCCGCGCGCCTGCGCTTCTTCGAGGGCGCGGGTGATGCGATTGAACGCACGCTCGTCGATGACCGAGGTGAAATCCGGGCTGTCCAGCGAGGGGTAGCGGGCCGACACGGTGCGGCGCGCAATCTCGACGAACTCGCTGACCTTGTGCTGTGGCACAAAGACATGGTCGGCCGTGGTGCAGATCTGGCCGGCGTTGAAGTATTTGAAAAACGTGATCCGCTCGGTGGCCTTCTGCAACGGGAAATCGTCGCAGACCAGAGCCGGGGCCTTGCCGCCAAGTTCCAGGGTCACCGGGCAGAGGTTGGTTGATGCCGCCGCCATCACGGCGCGCCCGGTCAGCCCGGAGCCCGTGAACAGGATATGGTCGAACTTGAGCTTGGAGAACTCGATGCCGACGCCGCCGGTTTCGTCAAAGAAGGCCAGCTTGTCCTTGGGGAAGTAGGCAGGCGCCTTGTCGATCAGCAGTTGTGCCAGGCGGCGCGAGTTCTCCGACATCTTGACCATGCAGCGGTTGCCCGCGGCGAAAGCCGACGTCAGGCCACCAAAGCACAGGAAGATCGGGAAATTCCACGGCACGATGTGCCCGACCACGCCCACGGGCTGTGGAATCACACGGTTGCTGGCGCCGAAGAAGTTCTTCAGGTCCACGCTGCGCCGTTGCGGCTTCATCCACTTCTTGAGGTGGCTGATCGCATGGTCCACGCCGTCGATGACACCGTAAAACTCGGCAAACAGGGTCTCGTGACGCGAGCGGTTGCCATAGTCGGCGCTGATCGCATCCAGGATGGCTTCACGGTGGTCGCGCAGGAAGGCCTGCAGCTTGCGCAGGTCGGCCTTGCGTTGCTCCAGATCGGGATAGGGGTGTGCCAGGTAGGCATCACGCTGTAACTGGAGGGTTTGCTCCAGTTCATTGCGGATCACTTCGACGGGCGTCTCGGCAAACAGGGGAATGGCGGACATGGGGTACCTCGTTGTTCGGAGCGGAAATCCTATACCGTCGCTACGGGTTCGGAAAGACGAAGGGGCATGCCCCTCTGGCGTGCCGATGGCAGGATGCCATCCGGGCAGGCGCATGAGACTAAGGCCGAGACGGGGGCGCGACTGTCAGGCATCTGACAATCGAGGGTTTTCACGGGGCCGCCGCGGGCGGTGATGCGTCACAGGGCTGGCAGTCTGCCCTCTGGATCGAGATCACTTCGCAATCTGTAGCAAAGGATCACCAGCCGGCGCTGGGATTTGACTGATATGGACCGCAAGGACGGGGTCGAAGCCGGTTCTGGCGAGAAAGAGGTTGACGAGCCTTGACCCCGGCACTGGCTCCACAGTTAGGGCTGCTTGGTTCCCCACCTGACCCGGTTGGCCGCTTCACCATGCGGGAAGGCCCGTCAGCCGCTATTGTAGGCGACGCAAGGCTTCCGCGCGTCCGAAGGTGAGGGTCAGCAACTGCAACACGTCCGCTCGCAGGGCGGCGCGGGCGTCGGCGTCCGGGTGTGCACCCAAGCGTGCCAGCAGGCGGCCGGCCTTCGGATGGCAGCAACCCGCCAAAGCCTGAACCAGCACGGCCGTCTCAGGGTCGGCGTCGGCCAGTACCGTGTCGGCAAGAGCGAAATCCTGGCTGTCGATGTGTTGCAGCATGGGTGGAAGGCGGTTCGGGCCTGCTGTGTCAGCGGGGGCGGCACACCGTGCCGGGCGAACCGGATCTCAAGTTATTGTGCGTTGCAGCATACTCTCGATTGACTGACAGAAGGTGAACCCCACGCGACATCTGGTCATTCTGGAAGCAGGTCTCTAATTCGGGCTTTGCGGCCGGTTGCGGACGTCGGCCCGTAGAATCGGTTCATGTCTTACCTCGTGCTTGCCCGCAAATACCGGCCCCGGAATTTCGCCGAAATGGTCGGCCAGGAGCATGTGGTGCAGGCCTTGAGCAATGCACTGGCCACGCAGCGCCTGCACCACGCCTACCTTTTTACCGGGACGCGCGGCGTGGGCAAGACAACGGTATCGCGGATTCTGGCCAAGTCGCTCAATTGCCAGGGTCCTGACGGGCAAGGCGGCATCACGGCGACGCCTTGTGGTGTGTGCCAGGCTTGTCAGGACATCGATGCCGGCCGCTTCATTGACTACACCGAACTCGACGCCGCCTCGAACCGCGGGGTCGACGAAGTGCAGGCCCTGCTGGAGCAAGCTGTGTACAAGCCCGTGCAGGGGCGCTTCAAGGTCTTCATGATCGACGAAGTGCACATGTTGACCAATCACGCCTTCAACTCCATGCTCAAGACGCTGGAGGAGCCGCCGGAGTACCTGAAATTCGTGCTGGCCACCACCGATCCGCAGAAGGTGCCGGTGACGGTGCTGAGCCGCTGCCTGCAGTTCAACCTGCGCCCGATGGCGCCGGAGACCGTACTGGAGCACCTGCAGACGGTGCTCCTCAACGAGCAGGTGCCGGCGGACGTGCAGGCCTTGCGCCTGATTGCCCGTGCCGCCCGGGGCTCGATGCGCGACGCCCTGAGCCTGACCGATCAGGCCATCGCCTTCGGCTCCGGCCAGTTGCAGGAAGCCACGGTGCGCCAGATGCTGGGCAGCGTGGACCGCACCTATGTCTTCCAGCTCATCGATGCGCTGGCGCGCGCCGATGGCCGGACCGTGGTGGATGTCTCAGAGACTCTGCGCATCAACGGTTTGAATGCGGCTTCGACGCTGGAAGAAATGAGCACGGTGCTGCAGCGCATGGCGGTGCTGCAGGCGGTGCCGGGCCTGGTGGCCGATGACGTGGCCGACCCCGACGCGGCGGAAACCGCGCGGCTGGCGGCGCTGATGCCTCCTGACGAGACCCAGCTGCTTTACAGCCTGTGCCTGCACGGGCGTGGCGAGCTCGGCCTGGGGCCGGATGAATATGCCGCGCTGACGATGGTGCTGCTGCGCCTGCTGGCGTTCAAGCCCGACGCGCAGCGGGCGCCGGCTGAAAAAAAAACTCTGAATCCGGCCAGCCGGCCCGCTGAAAGGCCAGCGCCTGCGGCGCACTCAGTGGCACCGCCGGTAGCCGCCGCAGCAGCCCCTGTCGCGCCACAGCGATCCCCGCAGGCGGGACAACCGGTACCCGTCACCCCATTGCCGCCAGGGCAGGTCCTGTCCGTGATCGATTCGGCGCCTGTATCTCCTATTTTCGAAGAAAAAAACCGAAAACCCAGCGTGGAAAGGTCTAAGTCCGCTACGGATATCGTAGCGGTTCCGGTGCGGGTGCAAGCCGAACCCGAACCCGAGCCGGCGCTTTCGACGGGCGTGGCTGACGGGGCGGATCTCGCCGCCGTGCCGGCGGACATTCGGGCGGACAACGACGGTGATTTCTGGTACGCCCTGGTGCGCCAGCTGATCAGTGCCGAGGCGGTGACAGCACTCACGCGGGAACTGGCTTTGCAGTCGCAGCTGGTGGCGCGCGACGGCGAAGACTGGCTGCTGCGCATCGAGCGGGAATCCCTGAACCAGCCGGCAGCCCGTGATCGCCTGCAGCAGGCGCTGAAGGCGGCGGGTCATCCGGCGCGCCTGGCCATCGAAGTCGGGCGCGTGACCGACAGCCCGGGGCGGCGCAACGCACAGGCCGTGGCCGAGAAAATGCGCGAAGCCGAGGCGGTGATTCATGCCGATCCCTTCGTTCAGGCGATGATGCGGGACTTTGGCGCGAAAATCGTGCCCGGAAGCATCAAACCTGTCTGAATTCATTCATCCAACACCATCAGGAATCCCATGTTCAACAAAGGACAACTCGCCGGCCTCATGAAGCAGGCCCAGGCCATGCAGGACAACCTCAAGAAGGCGCAGGACGAACTCGCATTCATCGAAGTCGAGGGCGAGTCCGGCGCCGGCCTGGTCAAAGTGCTGATGACCTGCAAGCACGACGTCAAGCGCGTCACGATCGACCCCAGTCTGCTGGCCGACGACAAGGACATGCTGGAGGATCTGGTGGCCGCTGCTTTCAATGCGGCTGTGCGCAAGGCCGAGGAGACCTCCCAGGAAAAGATGGGCAAGCTCACGGCCGGGATGCCAGGCCTGCCAGGCGGCATGAAGTTCCCCTTTTGAGCCGCGCGCTGTCCGTGCAAGAGGTGCCATCGGGGGCTCGGTCACCAGGTTCCCCGGTTGCCGATCCGCGTTCGCCCTTGTGGCCTGGCCTGTCCGTGCCGGACCTTGCACCCTTCGCTGTGTCGCTGTCGCTGTTGCCATGTCCGATACCAATGCCCTCGACGCGCTGATCCAGTCGCTGCGCCGCCTGCCAGGCGTGGGCGTGAAGTCGGCTTCGCGCATGGCGTTTCACCTGCTGCAGCATGACCGCGACGGCGCTCGTGCGCTGGCGCGCTCGCTGGAGGAAGCGACCCAGCGAATCCGCCACTGCGCGATGTGTCACACGTTTACCGAGGCGGAAGTGTGCAGCACCTGCCTCGACGCCCGGCGCGATCACAGCAAGCTGTGCGTCGTCGAGACGCCGGCCGACCAGTCGGCCGTGGAGCGTACGGCCGCCTTTCGCGGTCTGTACTTTGTCCTCATGGGCAAACTCAGCCCGTTGGACGGGATCGGCCCCAAAGAAATCGGTCTGCAGAAGCTGTTTGATCGGGCCACCGACGGCACGGTGCGCGAGGTGATCCTGGCGACCAACTTCACGGCCGAAGGCGAGGCCACGGCACATGTGATCGGTGAGGGACTGCGCCTGCGCGGCCTGCAGGTGACACGCCTGGCGCGCGGCGTTCCCGCTGGCAGTGAACTTGAATACGTGGATCTGGGCACCATTGCCCATGCCATGGTGGACCGGCGCTGAAAGGCTCCGGGCGCGGCAACCTGATTGCTCGCTTTTTTGTAGCAAATTGTGACCATTTGACGCTGGGAAAAGCGGGAGAGGATCATTGAAATGAACAACAGCCTGATGGCGGCCCGCTTTACCGTGGCCTACGGATGTGTCTTGATCGCTGCGCTGTTGCCGATTGTTTGCGCGGCGATCGCCAAATGGGGGCAATTCAACAAGCCGCGCCGCGAGGGCGGCTATGACAATGGCGATCCGCGCGCCTGGCTGGCGCGCCAGACCGATTGGCGCGCCCGCGCCAACGCTGCCCAGGCGAACAGCTTCGAGGCCCTGCCTTTCTTCATTGGCGCGGTGATCATCGCGCACCTGCTCGGTGCCAACCAGGCGCGCCTGGATGTGCTGGCGCTGTTGTTCATCGTGCTGCGCGTGCTCTACATCATGATGTACGTGGCCGGTATTCCGACTGTCCGTTCGGCGGTCTGGACGCTGGCCTTGCTGGTGAACATCGGCATCCTGTTCATCGGCTACCGTTGAAAGGCCCCTGCGGCCTGGTGGCTGCAAGCGCGGGCTTAAGTGAAAACCCGCTCGGGATGTTCCCGATGCCTGCGCGGGCCGCTTTGGATACGCTTGTCATCACAACAACAATGACAGGCGAGGGCCCATCGTGCCGCTTCCCGATCCGATTCGACGACGTTCGCTGGCGGCGGCTGCCGCGCTGCTGGCATCCGGTGCTGCGGTGCGCGGCAGCCTGGCGCAGATCCGTCCGGAAGAGGGGCGGGTTGCGATTGCAGTCGGCGCACGAAGCACCGTTTCCTACCTGCCGTTGACGATCGCCGCGCAGCTGGGTTATTTCAGGGCAGAAGGGCTTGATGTCACGCTGATCGATCTTCCCGACGAAGCCGGTGCGCTGCAGGCGCTGGGCGCTGGCGCGGCCGATGTGGCCAGCTGCACCTACGAGCACACCATCCGGCTGCAGGCCCGCGGTCCCGCCCTGCAGTCCTTCGTGCTGCAGGGCCGCACGCCCCAGATTGCCGTCGGCATCTCCACGCGCACGATGTCAGGCTACCGCGGCGTGGCGGACCTGCGGGGCCGCCGGATCGGGGTCTCCGCATCGGAGTCGGCGACCCAGAGCGTGCTGGGCATTCTGCTGCGCCGCGGCGGACTGACACCGGCCGACGTGAGCCTTGTCAGTGTGGGCATGGGCGCTGGCGCGTTGAATGCGCTGCGTTCCGGCCAGATCGACGCGATCAGCAACGTGGAGCCGGTGATGACCATGCTGGAGCATCGGGGGGACGTGCGGATCCTTGCCGATACGCGCTCGCTTGCTGGTGCACAGGATATCCTGGGCGGCCCAATGCCCGCGGGCTGCCTCTGTGCATCGACCGAGTACGTGCAGAAGCATCCCGCCACCTGCCAGGCCCTGGCCCATGCGATCGTCCGGGCGTTGAAATGGCTGCGCACCGCCGGCCCCGGCGACATCGTTCGGACCGTGCCCGAGGAATACTTGCTGGGCGACCGCGGCCTGTACCTCCTGTCACTGGCCAAGGTGATCGAGGCGTTCTCGCTGGACGGCCTGATGCCGCAGGACGGGGCTCGCACGGCGCTGCGCGTGCTGCAGGACGGGGACGTTTCGGTTCGAGCCGACCGGGTCAACCTCGGCCAGACCTACACCAACACCTTCGCCCGCGTCGCCAAGGATCGTTTCAAGGCCTGAAAGCCGCGGCGCGCCGGTCAGGCGCTGGCACCCGTGCCCAACGCCGTCAGCGCTTCGCCTTCGCGGCGGGTTTGGCAGCCGCTTTGGTGGACGGGCTGCTGGTGCGCGGCGCGCCTTTGGTCGTACTGGTGCGCGCCGGCGTGCGCGCCCCAGCAGCCGGTGCCGCAGTGCGGGCCTGCGCGCGGGGTGCGGCTGAACGCGAGGGCAGGAACAGCACGACCGACTGTCCCTTTCGCAGGCCGCCCGCCGCAAGCCCCGGGTTCCACTCCGCCAGGTTGGCAGCGCTGACGCCATAGCGCTGGGACAGGCTGGCCGACGTGTCGCCCTTGCGGGCCTGGACCACGCTGCGCTTGAGCACCACGTCGGGGGCCAGGGACATCTGGCCATGATCGGCCACACTGGGGGCGACGTCGGCGTCCAGAAGGGTCGAGCGCGTGACGAGCAGCGACGAACCGGCCTTGATCAGCATATTGGGCGGAATGCTGTTGATGCTGCGAAAGTCGGATTCGACCATTCCCACCCGCCGGGCGGCGTCGCCGGGTTTCATCGTCGAAGGCGCCACCCAGGCCGTCCAGCTGGCCAGGCGTGCGCCGTTGTAGGCGTCCAGATTGCGCTGAAAGGTGGCGGCGTTGTCCCACGGCAGCAGGATCTGGGGCGTGCCCGCAGCCATGATGACGGGGCGGTTCATCGACGGGTTCAGGGCCTTGAAGTCGTCCAGCGGGACTTCCGCCAGTTGCGCGGCCAGCGCGACGTCGATGTCACGGGTGATGGTGACGGTATCAAAGTAAGGATGGTTGCCGATGTCGGGCAATTTGGCGCGGAAACCATCGGGCGAGGCGATGATGTTCTTCACCGCCTGCAACTTGGGCACGTAGTACCGCGTCTCGGCCGGCATGTTGAGCTCGCTGTAGCTCAGGCCCAGGCCGGCGGCCTTGTTTCGCGCCAGGGCGCGGCTGACGCTGCCTTCGCCCCAGTTGTAGGCCGCCAGCGCGAGTTCCCAGTCGCCGAACATGCCGTACAGCTTCTGCAGGTAGTCCAGCGCAGCCCGGGTGGATTCGAGCACATCGCGCCGGTCATCGCGGAACGCGTTCTGCTTGAGTTCGAAGTATTTTCCGGTGGCGGGCATGAACTGCCACATGCCGGCCGCCTTGGCGCTGGATACGGCCTGGGGATTGAAGGCGCTTTCGATGAACGGCAGCAGTGCAATCTCGGTGGGCATGTTGCGCCGCTCCAGCTCCTCCACGATGTAGAACAGGTATTTGCGGGAGCGCTCCGTCATGCGCAGCATGTAGTCGGGCCGGGTGGCGTACCACTGTTCGCGGTCGCGAACCAGTTCGGTGTCCAGATTCGGCATGGCAAAGCCGCGCCGGATGCGTTCCCACAGGTCGTTCGGCGGACGCAGCATGGCCACGGCCTGCGAACTGGCCTCGGCCGCCGCCAGAGGTTGCATGATGTCGGGCGCCTGCGTCGCCGGCTTCGGGGCGGCCGTTTGCGCGCTGCTTCCCGCGTCCGGTTTGGACGCCGAATCGCTGCCGCCGGTGGTCGTGGCGCAACCGGACAGCACGAGGGCTGCGGCCATGCACAAGGCCTTCAGGCATCGCACGGGATTCATCGGAATTCGTTCTTCCACTGCCGAAGCGAGGCGAACACGGCGGCGGCATCGTCCGCGGTGCTCCGCCATGCCTGCACCGCGCCCTTGACCGAGGCTTCGCGGCTGCGCAGGAAGGGGTTGATCAGCAACTCTGTCGCAAGGGTGGAAGGCAGGGTCGGTAGATCGCGCTGGCGAAGGGCCATGCAATCCTGCTCGTATTGCTGCAGGGCCGCGTTGCCCGGCTCCACCGTTCGGGCAAAACGCAGGTTCGACAAGGTGTACTCATGGGTGCAGCAGACCCGGGTGTTGCCCGGCAGGGCGGCCAACCGGTCAAGCGAGGCCAGCATCTGGGCCGGGGTGCCTTCGAAGAGCCGGCCGCAGCCGCCCGAGAACAGGGTGTCGCCGCAGAACAGCAGGGGTGCGCCATCGATATTGCTTGCCCAGAAGGCAATATGGCCTGCCGTATGTCC
>ERZ795049.5768-NODE-5768-length-11226-cov-4.982096_pt1 | contig 11226 bp, 7 predicted proteins | sample MGYA00375133_ERZ795049 | MGnify/ENA primary metagenome ERZ795049 (study PRJEB30178, sample SAMN05720147) | activated sludge metagenome | isolation source: anaerobic digester from wastewater treatment plant | place: Japan | collected 2015-04-20 ...
GATGCTTTGTCAATGTCGGTCATTTTTTGGTCTTTTTAAAATTACACACAACGGTCAAGTATAAGAGCAGTAGCGGATTTCAAGGCGATTACTTGTCCGCCAACACAAAATTTTATTAAATGCATAAACCTTAAATTCATCACTTCACCCGCTATTGCTCTTATACAATGTTGTGCAATCGTGCTTTCTTTTCTGTCTTCCGTGTGCGTAGGGAAAGACACACTCTTTGACAAGCTTTGGCTAGTGCGGCTGGATTGTGCGGCTTGGCAATGTGTGTGGCTTTGAAGCGTTGGCATTAGTTCATCATTAAAAGTTCTCGGTTATGTCCTTTGATGTATTCCCAATCTTTTGCGTGAAAAGAGTGGGCTACTTCTGAAAGTGTCGGTGCGTTATAGTAAGCAAGTATTGTCTTGTCAAACTCTCCAATATTGATTTGTTTGGTGTGGTTTACCACAGCGTAGAGCTTTAGAATGTCTGCCACTTGTTCTTTTGAGATTGTGGCTTTATTTAATTGCTTGTAGCTTGTTTTTGTGATTGGTTCAATGATGTGGAAGTCTGAAAGTGTTTTGAGAAATGCCCTTGTAGAACGTTTCACAATTTCTGAGTCTCCAAAGGATTCTGTCATCTTTTTGGTGAGTGCCGTTGAGCTGATTTCTTGCGAAGCATCAAAGATTTGGAAGTAGGTTTTGGTAAAGGACTTCAAAATATCATAGTGCATCATGAACATAGCCATGTAAATGGGCTTCATGTACTGAAAATCATTCTCCTTACTCAGTTGGATAAGTATGTTGTTTTCAATGGTGGACTTGCTTTCCTGAATGCTGTAAATAAAGGTTCTGAACAGAACTGTTCTTGTCTTTCTTCTGCCGTCTTTTCCTGTTAATTCAGTAGCAATATCATTGTAGGCATCATAGAACTCTTCGGGTTTTCTTCCCGGTTCTACCATGCGTAGTGATTTGTATATCCACTCTGGTTTCAGTGGTCTGTCGTATCCTAACATCAATTCAATTTTATAAAGGGAACTATCATCTCTTCTAAGGTGATGCCCCCGTGATTCACTTCAATTTTGTCTTTGTATGTAAACATGGTTCTGCCTTCCGGTAGGACCACTTTTTTGTCGTTCTCAAATGGAATGTTGATTTGTTCCATATCTAACAATTCAGAATTGTTCGTCTGGATGATGACAGCTCTTTTGGCAAAACCATCTACCAGGTATTTCTCTATTCGTTTGCCATTGCCTTTGGCGACTATGGAGCCATGATCTGAGCAGAGATAAACGGTGTAACCTTCTTCTTTGAGCAACTGGATGTCTCGCTTGATACTGCTTTTTTGCAAGTAATCTTTGGCTGCATTCAGGTATGGTGTTTTGTCTTCTACGCCTGGTGGAAACTGAACTGCATGTGCCAATTCATCAAAAAAGTTGTAGAGAATGGAAACCACATTATAACCAAGCAGCTTGTCTGCGGTGATGGTATCGCTCTCGGTTAAATAGGTGGTGTGCTGTGGAGCGAAGTTTTCAGCCAATGCTTTGGCTTCTGCAGGTCTGCCCGGTGCTTTGTGGTTGTACACTTCTCGTTTGCCTTCATAGATAGCCATGCGTGAAATGCTGGTTACCGAAGGTAACATAGCAAAGACTGGGTTTATTTCTATTTCATTATCACTAATCTTCAAGAGTTGTTTGAGTAGATTCCATTCTGTAAAGCCCATGCAGTCTAAACAGAGAAGAGCAACCTTCTCGTATTTATTGGCTAGTAGGTGCGGAATAATTTTATCTACCGATAATGGGCGTTTTGATGTGGAAGCATAGAATACCTGCTCCATGCCATTTTGCACAAAGAAAGGTTTACTCCATTGGTCCATCTTTTCATAGATTTCCTGCTCAATGGCTTGGCTATTGGCATAGCTCAGGTAGTTAAGCTGACCGATTAAGGCACTGGCTTCTGTTAATCCATTGATGCCTGGTGCTTCTGTAGTAAGCTGATTGAGCTGCTCCAATAAATCATTGAACTGCTTCTCAGCTTGTAAGCGATTGGCTTTAGCCAAGAGCGTGTCAATATGACTTTGGTTGACTGGTGTGTGTCTATCGGTGAGATAAACCACTTCCAAAAGCTGAACGACTTGCTCAGTTGTGTATTGATTCAATGCCTTGTAAGCATCCCCATTGATGGGCAGGTCTTTGAAATGGAAGGATTTACACTCTCTATCGTTGCAGATGAAAGCAGGTACTTTTTCAATGGAGGTTAATATGAGTCGTGGGTCTGCTTTATTGCTCAAAGACAACATATCCGCAACGGTATGGCAAAGCTGTAAGCTAATGCCATACTCTTGCAGATAGCTTGTAAAGCTATTGTGCAGTAAAACGCCTGTGTGGTCTGATATTACCTTTGGTTGACCATCGTCAAGGCTTAAAGCGGTATGTATTGCATCTTGCCACAACATAGCACTTAGGTTAAACCTTCAGTTTGAATTTCTGCTGCTTCCACAAAGTCTGCTAACTCTCCATTGTTTTCTAGAATGGAAGGGTGCAGCTTGGATGCAATGGTGAGAATGTCCTTAAAACGCTTGTCTTTGTAACAACGCTCAAAACCATAGGCAAGGGCTTCTTTCCGTACTTCTTTGATTTTTTTACGCTCAGTTTGTGCCTGAATAAGGATGGACTCAAACTGTTTCAAAAGTTGCTTCTGACGCTTCTCGGTGATTTGGTTGTGTTCTTCTTCTGACTTGGGCCTGCGGTACAAGCCGCCTTCAAACACAAAGTTTTCTTCTAATAAATTTCGAAGCTCAGGCACCTGGTCATCTTGGATGTTGGCCAACTGATTGAATGCTACCGAAACATCGGAGAAACTCTTGGGTTGGTTTAAGAAGTTATGCAACCAAACCAAAGCAGACTTCTCATCGGTTACAAATAGGAATAAACCACCTGATTTGATTTCTTCTATCTCATTGAGTTTGACGTATTTTTTATACTCGATGTAAGAGTTGATTTGATCTGAGGTAAACCAAAAACCATCTTCTTCAATAAAATTGCTTTGCAACAGTGAATAGAAGGATTTTGCATCATAGCGTATTTCGTAACCACGTTGGATATAATATGCCACCATTTTAGAGTACAGCATTTTCTCTGTTCTCTCAATAATTGGCTTAGAAGGTAGGTTGGATAGAAATTCATTCAAGAATGTCACTTCTAATCCTTCCCCTGCTTGACTAATAAATGAATCGCTAAAACTTTTACTTGGCTTAAATGCTGAGATAACAAGGTCATTTGCAACCGAACCTGGAGCAGTAACTTGCTTAAAACTTCCTTGCTTTTTGTCAAGGGTTGAGACCTGACTAATCATGAAGCCTGCTTTGGTAATAGCTTCTTGAATACCGTTCCAAACAGATGATTTTGAATTATGAAAAACAATTGTAATCCATCGTTTTGGTTTCAGAACCCTGTAATACTCCTTAAAAGAGCTAAGCATAAGTTCATTATAAGATATAAGGTCTTTTTGTTGAGTTTTATTGATAATTCCTTCCTTATCAGTATTAGTAATCGTTTTTAACCATGCTTCCCACCAAAAACTTAATTCTGAGTACATTAAATTACTTCCGAAGGGAGGGTCTGTAAAAATGTAGTCCACTGAATCCTTAGATATATTCTTTAAATCTGTAGTGGATTGGTTTGTAACTATAACTCTATCTGACTTCCATGACTTCTCATGATTCATTTTTACATAATCTCTGAACTTATTTTCAAACAATGGAATAACAGATCTTTCAATGATTAAGGAGGGTATATATAAGGTTCCACTTAAACCACCTGTTCCACCAAATCTAAAACGGTTGGTAATAGTTGCCCGTTGAATACAACTTTGAAAAACAAAAAGAAGGTCATTCTTGAACTGAGATGAACTAATCTCATGAAATAAAACGGCTAGTGCGTGTAAGTTTCTTTTAGTATAAAAATGGTGAACATGTGTATAACCTGCACTATCATTACGTCTTGATTCGTCACCTTCTGGCATTCTGTCAGTAGGAAACCAATAAGGTATTGGTGTGTTTTCAATTTTATCAAGAAGCGCTAAATCAGCTTCATCAGCATATTTTTCAAATCTAGATTTACCTATTTTGCCTTGAATTACAACTACAGATTTTTTAGCTCTTGATATTTCTTTATTAATGGTCTCGTCATACTTTTTTTCAAAACTTAAAGAACTTGAACCTTTAGATATTTCTGCTTTACAATTTTTACATTGATAGTTGGAAGAAATCGATTTTTTATTGAAGTCCACTGCATTATCGGCAAAGACATATTCATCTTCACAATAAGGACATAAGAAAACATCCGAGAGTATTGTGTTTTGAACTATACCTTTTCTTCCTTTAAACTCAGTAGTGAACATCCATTCTACTTCACTCTTTACCTTTTTGAGGATTCTATTAAACTCATTATTAAGTTCGGTAAGATTAGGAGATGGCTTATTGTAGCCATAAGTAATGATACAAGATGCCGTACCTAAATCATTAAGAATACAATGTCTATTTAAATGCGCTGCGCTAAAGCCCGTGGAACCCGTGCCACTAAAACCATCAAGTACTACATCATTTTCTTCAGTATAGTGTTCAATAAATTGATTTATAGCTTTGTACGGAATTTTAGTATGGTATGAATGAGCATTGTAAACCGCTCCGTTTTTGCCTTCACTTATGTCTCCAATAAATGGTTCCCTATGATATTTGTCAGTACTTTCATCATATTTTGTTCCCACTTTTTGCACAAATTCATTGATATATGGATTTGGACATGCAGTAAAGTAAGGAGGCTCTGAAAGATTGACTATCTCTTCGTCATTTCCTTTAGGAAACCCTTCAATATTTTTTAGCTCTGGCAGCTTTAATCTTAGGTCTTCTTTATATTCCATGTGTCTTACTCTTCAATTTTAAAGCGTACTTCTTTGCCTTTGTGGTCCTTTTCCAATTCCTGGTAAAGGTTAAAGAAAGCTTGCTGTATTTGGCTAAGGGTTACTAACTCGTTTTTCTTGAACACGCGGTTCATTAGCTCTGAGCGGTTGAGACTTACCACTTCTATATCTACAAAAAGCTTGTTGATGGAAGCAATTAAACTGCTGGTGATGTCTGCCGGTAATTCTTCTTTGGCAATGATTTGCTCAATGGCCTTTTTGTGCTCCGGTTGGATTTTTACCAATTCAAGCTGTTCTTTCTTCTTGATGACTTCCTGCACAATGGTCATTTCGTATTCATCGGCAATGGTTTTGAGGGCTCCGGTTACACCTGCAGCTTCTTCTTTGATGGATGAATAATCCCGTTCTTGTTTCAGGAAGTTGGAGTTTACATCAAAAGGGATGTCATAGAGACTTTCTACATCAACATCTTTGGCTCTTAGAGATGTTAAGCCTGTCCATTTCTGCACCTTGCCATCCAACTTCTGGGGAACGTTGCACTGTGCGCTTGCCAATATCTGAGCTCGCTTAAAGTTAGGATCAGAAGTGAAGGTGAGTAAAGGTTTCCAATCTACTTTATCGCCAATGGTATTGCGTAAGGCGGGATAGTAGAAGTCCTTTACATACTGGTCCTTGAAGCTGCTGATCTTTCCTTTAATGGGGAATCGCTCACTCAGGTTGTTGAACTTCTTAAAATCCTTAACAATGGCTTTGGTATCATCATGTAAGGTTTCGAGTTTTTCATGTAGCCCTTTGTCTTCCAAATAGGTTTTGTTGTTCTCAATAATGGCAAGGGCTTGCTCCATGTATTCAATGCCTTTGTGGGTGCTTTCAAAGTACTCATGCAAGGCATCTTTCAAGTTGGTCATTTCACCAAGCAGGCTAGAAATATCGCCCAACTTACTTTCGTAGCTGCTGTGGGTATTGAATTTGGCGTGGTTGTTTATTTCCAAGCCTGCCCAATCAATCGCTTTTATTTCATCAAATTTGGCTTTTACGCTATCTACATTCAGGTAACTGGTGCTTTTGGCTTCCAATCGCTGAATGAGCAAATCAATGTCCTTAATATCCTTGGAAATCTCAGCCACCTTTTTCTTGTACTCGGCAAATGCATCATTGCGGTGCTTTTCCTGGAGCATCATGTTGCCATTTAGGCCAAGGGCATTGAGTAGGTTTTGGGCAAAGTCATAGGAAAGGTCGTCTTTCTTAGTCGCATAGATGATGTTCTCAAACATGTTGAGACTTCTGAACTTCTCTTTGATGTTGGAGATGTCCAACTCATCGCCACCACGACCTTTCAAGGTTATCTTGCCCAAAGCAGTTAGTACTACCAAAAAGAAATGAACCACTTGTGGTTCTAATCCATATGGCTTGCCTGTAAACTGCTGAACAATCTCCTTTTCAATATCTACCACTTTGCCCTTTTGGGCATTGATGATGGACTGAATTTGACTGACTACTTTGTTTCCGTTCAGCTCAGGATCGCCATTGGCGTTTATCAAACTGAGCGCTGAAAGGAAGTTCTTAGCCCGTTGAGAAATGTTTCTGAAGTTGCCATTGGTGGTTTCATCTGCTATCTGAGAAAGTGAATGCGTGATGTTGCCGGAGGAAAGAATTTCAGCATACTTGGGATGCTCAGGGTATTCTTTGTTGAAGCATTCGTCAAATACCTTTTTCTTGAGTTCAGAAATTACTTCTGAAAGGTTGTTGTACTCTTTGCCAAGCGTTGATTTGATGCTGATTACATCGCCATTGATACTGGTTGTAGCGTAATTCTGAATCTGCTTGGTGAGTTGGTATTTTACTCCCGGTACAGTAATGCCTTTTGGATCTCGGTAGCCATTGATGCTGTCGGAGAGTTTTTTTGCCATTACACTGGTCAAGATATTCTTGCTCATTAAAGAGCGAATAGCCACAATCCGTTTGATACGTTCAATGTTCTCCTGGCTACCAAACTGTATTTCAATGTTCAGTTGGTTGGGTGCATAGGTCGGTATCTGCTTTTTGCTGAAAGGCGATTGGAATACAATTACATAATCAGCAGCATCCACTTCTTCCACTTCTTCTCCCTTGCGGTTGAAAATGATAAAACCCTTTCGGAATGATTTTACCGATTGCCAAGTGGTTTCATCTTCAAAGATGTTGGGAATGTTCTTGTAGTTGACAAGGTCTAATATTTCTTTAAGCTGGTCAAAAACTACATCTTCCTGCTTGTCTTCATTGCCACCTACAGCATTGATTTCATTGTCGATGCGTTCTTCCGGGTCTTGTCCGTCTATGGCAGGGTCAAACTTGAAGTAATCGTTTCCTGTTTGGTCATCTTTCACCACTTTCAGGTAGAAACCATCGGTGGCTTCACGAACTTTTTTCACAATTTGCGCCACTCGAACGTGTGCCTCAAATGTGTCGTTAGGATGAATAATCATGAGCTTTTGAGCCAGTTCTTTAGCGGTTGCTCCGTTTTCGCCCTTGCTCCAAAGTGAGTAAACTGCAAGCCCTTTGATGATCTTGAAAGCATCATCATGAAGTTTGCGCTCCAAATTGGCTACAATCTTATCTTTAACGATGTTTACCACCTTTACCAGGTCATAGACTCCTTCCAGGTTTCGGTTGTTGGGGTTATTGGCAAGGATGTCATAAATGCGGTCGAAGGTGAAGAAGTAAGGGAAAGATTTTGCCACTACATGCTTCAATTCACTTTGTGCAAATTGGATAATCCCCCTTTTCTCGAAGTAAGGCAGCTCATGGAAAAGGTCTAATAAATCAGGTGTAAAAGGGAAAAGGTCGATATACTCTTCTTGATTGTTAGCCACCATTTCAATTTTCTTAATGAAAGGCTTTAGCTCCGTTTCAATTTTAAGTTTCTGCTCTTTGCTTTTGGGTACGATCCTTTGAGAGATAACCTTCTTAACCGATTCTCTTCGGATAATGATGTTTTGGAAACGCTGACTTATGCGAGCTTCATCAGCTGCGATATTGGCTAACCTTGGGCTGGAATAGATGTCTTCCTGCATAGATATGGCCAATACAATATCTTCATCCTGGCACACTTGCGCCACCACTCGCAAAAACTGAAAGTCTCTTTTGATCTTGTATTCTTCTTTGGCTTGTAAGAAGTCTGAAACTTCATCTACCACTACCAATAGTCCTTTGCTTGGGTCTTTTTCTTTAAGGAGCTGAATGATGTTCGATAAATGTTCTTTGATGTCAAGCGTTACGCCATCTTCATATTTCGGTATTTCAATGTCATACTCTCGTTTAATTTGCTTTTCAAGCTCCCGAAAGAAGAAGTAGGCAAGGTCAACATTTACAGGTTGAAGCTCGAATTGGACCGTGAAGAAGCTGCGGGAAATGGTTTCGGCTTCCTTGCGTACAGCATTGTTTTTAATGAGTGAGCGAAGCGAAGGATTGTTGATGATGCTGACCAAAAAGGCAATTAAATGCGATTTCCCACTACCGTAGTTACCAATGATTTTAACGGCTTTGTGGTTTGGTTTTTTGATATTGTCAATGAAATCCTTGATTTGGGTTTCAAGCCCTTCTGAGATAATATAGCTGGATATGAGTTCCTTTTGCAGGTCATCATGTTTCAGGTCGGTATCAATATCAACCACATCTTTGATTTCGGTGTAGTTGAAGAGTTTGCCAATGGCGCCATTAGGTAACTTGTCCTGTGGTTTATACTCTCCGTCTGGCTCAGCAACAATACTTGTATAGTTGTCTTCTACATCTTCAATTTTGGTTATGAGAATGTCATTTACGTCTTTATCGTAGTATTCATCGGTGCCTATCTTGCCATAAGAGATTCGGTTGCTGATTACCTTCTCGTCTTCCAAAAACAAAACACTGCTTTTGTTTCGCGAGTTGTACTTGAATGCGCCTACCGGAGAGATTTTGGTGAATGTGTCATGGTAAAGGATGCTGGCATTTAGCAGAATGAGTTTGTCAGGCTTGTTTGAGAACCACTCTTTGATGTGTTGTCCAACATCGTGACTGGGTTCGTCTTTGGCTTCAAGTTCTGCAAAGATTGGTTGCAGTTCTGCTCCCACATCTACCTTGGTATAGCCAATGGCGTCAAGGTAATTGATGATTTTTTCCCGTTTCGCACTGTTGTTACCTACAACAGCCCACAATTTGAATCGTAAGCTGTTTGCAAGTGATAGGTATGTGTCAATGTGTTTAGATTCTTTCATTGCCTATTTAATGTCTTTCTGTTCAATCAATAATTCTCGTACTTCAACTTCGAGAATCTTTGCTATTTCATAGAGTACTTCTAATCTTGGTTGTTGTCTGTTCTGAACATAACCATTGACCATATTGTAACTCTTTCCAAGCTTCTCAGCCAACCAAGTTTGCTTAATTCCTTTTTCTTCAAGTACTTCCTTTATTCGGTTCATGTCCGTATAAATTTAAGTCGCTAAAATAGCTCAAATTTTTCGTTTATCTCATTTTTCAATATACTTTTCGTTCGTTTCATTGTCGATCTGTTTGAGCGCGGGTAAAAAAATAGGCTCTTTTAGTTTTTTGCGTTTGGATAGTGGGTCGGCAAAAACCAAATGTGCCTATTTGCGCGTTGGCTTTTTCAGCATGTTGCACAACGTGGTAATTCCCGCAATTATCTCTGTGCGTAGATTTGTTCCGTTTTGTTTAAAATTAAAATATTTTTCAAACATAAGAATTGATTTTAAAGCTAATAATTATTTAGAGATTACATTTTACACCAAGGGTCGGACATACTTTGAATCCTTTTACTGCACCGAAGTTATAGCCAAGTTCCACTTCTCCACCAACGGAAATGATTTTGTTAATATTGTACCATAATTGTGGTTCAGATAAGAAAATAAAGGAGGCGTTGTCGTTTATGCCAAAAGATTGTTTTTCTCTCCAGAAGTCTGCAAATCCTGTAAATGAAAGCTTATTATTGAAGAAATGCATAAACCAAACGGCTGTTAGTTGAAAATTGTGCGGTTCGGAGTGTTTTTGGATCAGTTTATAAGCGGCAGTCAGGGAAATTCCTTTTGAAAAATCCGAGCTGTTTAAACTATAAGTACCTCCTAATAAGTAAGCATTTTTAATATTGAACCCGAATAGAGGTTCGTGATGCAAACCTCCGTTGTATTCAATGTGTGCACTGAAAGGAGCATCCCAAAACTTCAATTCTCTTGCAATCTCCCAATAGCTTTCTGTCGGACCATTTTCGCTATGGTTGAAGTCGATAAAATAAAACAAACTACCGTATGTGTCAGGCTTGAAGCGCTCAATAGTAGTGGTGACGAAATTTCTGTCTTTCCCAAAATCATAGTGTAACTGGAAGTTGGTCTGAGCCACCAACACAGTACCACAGGCAAGTAGTAAACTTGCGAAAATCAGTTTTCTCATGAATCTCAAAAGTTTTAAATGTTAGTAAATATTGAATGAAATAAAATTTGCGTAAAATTAAGAAAGAATAACGATAGAAACTGTGAATACGCAAAAAAGTTATCAACAATATTTGAAATGAAGAGGATTGAACAGATTTGATAAATATGATTTTAGTCTGCGGATTAATTAGGTGTGCGGAGTTTTGTTCCTGTAGTTTTAGATCATTTGATGGGTCTGTATTTGTACGCCGCTTTTCTCAATCTATCCATGATGGCAATGCCAATTCCTTTTTCCGGAACCGATTCGGCAAGGATATAATCTATGTTTGCTTCTTCTAAACGATGGATGGCTGCAAAGAGATTGACAGCACAAGTTCTTAAATTTTTATCCTGGCTTAAGATTTCAACAACCTTATAGCCTGAGGTGTTCTCGCCAAAGAAAGATAACAGACCGGCTCTGGATTTATCTATGGTGGGAGGCAGGTTACCTTCCAGAAGGTACATAGGTTTATTCGGACTGTAATGTGATTTGAGCATACCCGGGCTGATAATGTTATCTTGTTCAACCAAAGTATGATAAGGAATAATTTGTTCAATTTCTTCCTGTGTAATAATTCCGTGCCTTAGAATTTCGAATCCTTTGTCATTTAGGGAGATGATGGTTGATTCTATGCCCACTTGTGTCTTCCCCCCATCCAACAGATAGTCAACACCGGGTAACTGTTTAAAGACATGTTTGGCGCGAGTCGGACTTATTTTTCCGAATTTATTGGCACTGGGAGCTGCTATGGGACAGCCGGACTGACGGATCAGGTCAAGTGCCACCGGATGGTTCGGGATGCGAATGCCCACAGTTTGAAGTCCGGACGTAACGATATTCGGTACAATCTCATTTTTTGGTAAGATGATGGTCAGAGGCCCGG
>ERZ795049.5788-NODE-5788-length-11190-cov-6.284508_pt1 | contig 11190 bp, 18 predicted proteins | sample MGYA00375133_ERZ795049 | MGnify/ENA primary metagenome ERZ795049 (study PRJEB30178, sample SAMN05720147) | activated sludge metagenome | isolation source: anaerobic digester from wastewater treatment plant | place: Japan | collected 2015-04-20 ...
TGCCGCGCTTGGCGTGCCGCCACCGATCTCGTTATGAGTAGACGGGAATGTAGGGGCTATGTGTCCTTCGGCAATAACCCCAGCCGATCCACCGCCGCTCGTTTTGTCTCCGGGGATAAATGGGCGTATCTGATCGTCATGGCCAAGCTTGCGTGGCCCATGAGCTCCCGGACGACGTTCAGGTCTGCTCCCGCGAGGACTAGGTATGAAGCGAAGGTGTGCCGCATGTCGTGCCATCGAAAGTTTTTTATCTCTGCCTTCTTGAGCACGCGTTCCCATGCGGTGGTGCAGTTGTCAAATGTTCCGCCCTTTGGGGAGGGGAAAACCAGTCCCTCTCCTTCTGCTTCCGTTTGGTCCCTCCACAGGCGCAGAGTCTCGTGGGCCTGGGCGTTCAGGGGAACGTGATATGTTTTCCCGGACTTCGCGGTCTCCGCCCGAATGGTCATCACCCGGGTTTCCATGTTGATGTCGCGCCATTCCAGGCGGAATAGCGACCCCCGGCGGATGCCGGTGTTCAGCGACAGCACGACCATGGGGCGGAGGTGGTCCGCGAAATGCTCCGGTCTTGGCGGGAGAAGGTCCCTCTGGCGCTCGGCCCGCCATTCGTTGGCGCTTTCCCGGCGCCGCCGGATCTCGGTTTCCCGCTCCTCCAGGGCCTTCATAAGCCGGGCCACCTCATCAAGGGAGAGATACCTTACGTGGGCGGCGCTGTCGGTCTCTTTCAGCCGCTCGAGGCCTCGGCAGGGGTTATCTGGTAACACCCCATTTTTCTCTCCCCAGTTCAGGGCGGCGATCAGGGCCCCCACTTTCCGGTTTAGGGCCGCCGCCGTGTTCCCCGTGAGGCTGCGCTCTTTGGAGCGCCACGCGGAGAGCTCCAGCCTGGTCAATTCGGCGCATGGCCGGTCGAGGAGGTCCTCCATGCGGAGTAGGATTCCCACGGTGGCGGCCCCGGATTTTCGGTGCTCGATGCACCAGGGGGCATAAAATTGTTGGACAAAATCCCGGAGGGTTATGGTACTCTTGTCTGGGTGCGAGGGCCGGGGATCTTCCCCCAATGCCGACCGCGCGAGGATCTCTTTCGCTTTCGACCGTGCCTGGGCGATGGTCAATAGGTCCGCGCTCCCGATCCTGACCGATGTGCGCCGCCCATCGTGTCGCACGTCGACATAGAACATCTTTCTCCCCGAGGGCTCCATGCGTAACAGGAGCCCCACCACGCCAGAGTCCCGGACGTCGACCCGCTTTCCCGTCGGCACTAGGTTTTTTATCAGGGTGTTCGTGAGGTTTTGCGGCATGGGTGGGTCCCCCTCGGAGGTCAGATTCCAGACTCCATATAGACTCCAAGGTCAAGAATACTCCGGGGAAACGGGAAAAGCAACGGCATCACCCAAAACGCGACACCGCAACGGTTCGAGTGATGCCGAGTGATACCGAGAGATCCTGAAATTACCGATTTTTCACCCTCACACGGAAGAGGTCACAGGTTCGAACCCTGTGTCGCCCACCAGTAATAGCAAGGGTCCGCGAGTTTTTCTCGCGGATTTTCTTTTTTCTCAGACTCCACACAGACTCCAGGACAGCAAAAAAAGCAGAGGCGAGTATCCCCTCACCTCCCGCCCCCGGGGGCCCCGGCGGGGGTGAAGGAGGGGGGCTGCCGAGGCCGCAGTTTAGTCATCCTGGTACCCCGTCTCCAATAGTGGTGGTCCCGGAATCTGCCGTTCCGAATGTGGCTGTGAACTGGATCGCCACTGCGGCCAGTTGGACCCCCGCACAGAGCAACTTCCAAGGAGGATCTCCGCACCGGACCCGTGCCTGAAGCACGGCAAGCCTTTCCGCAATCCGATCCAGCCCATCGCGGGGAGAGGGGATGGGGCTCCTGGCCATGAGATCCGACATTTCCCCCATGGCCAGAACAGCTGTCCCCAACTCGGCGGACAAAACTCCTTCCCGCATCCTCTGGAGGGTCGGTATCCACAGATCTAACCTTTGGTCATCCATGATGTTATTAGAGCTCCCGCCGCTCCCAGCATTGCCACAACGATGTCCCTCCACATGGAGCAGCGTGCCGCCTCCTTTGCCCCCAGGGCGGACAATACCGCCGGAAGGGTGGTCTCCAGCGCCGCAGTGAGTCCCCCGTTGGTCACAGATCGGGTCGCTGACTCCACCCGTTGAAGCGCTTCCGCATACTGTGTCATATTGGCACGGACGTCATCCATTCCTTGGCGGAGATCAAGAATACTTTGCGCGAGAGTCCCCTCCATACTTTCTTGACGCTCAACGGCTTCTTTTATCTGTCCGTCAAGAGCTTGCTGTGCCTGCTGCAGCTGTCGGCAACTTTCCCGGAGCGTCTTCGTAATCGTCAAAACACTGTCGTGCATTTTGCAGGGTTCGTGGTCCGCCACTTGCAACATCTCCTCACTTCATCGCGCTGCATATCCGATTCCAGCGGCGATGATCAGCCAAATTGCCTGTCTCTGTCGATCACGTTGCCGTGCCTTTGCCTCAGCCGTTACCGCCGCTTCGAGATCGGCGAGTCGGCGAGTTGCTTGCGTACGGTACTCCGCAGATGCGGCAGTTAGCTCGGAGCATGCTTGACGCCAAGCATCTCGTTCTTCCCGAAGGGTCCTGACCATGGCCAGCGTATCGCGTCCATCAGGGACAGTGCAGAGATATGCATCTCCTGATACCGTGACCGTGCTACCGGCTGGTATCCGCTGATATGCTCCGAAACAGGGCCAGCTCGTGATTGAGAGCATCAGCCACGCCATCAGGAGATAACGCCACCACCTCCCGTACCGTCCGTTCACGAATCGTCACCACCTCTCGTACCATTTTTGTTTCCACCGCAGCCACCGCTTCACGGTACGTCTCCAGGTCCGCAGACAACATCATCGTCTGCCTCCGAATCACTTCCAATCCCCGATCCCCTTGATCCGGCGACAGAAGCATATGAACCCCGATTCCCCCCGCCAGGGCCCCAAGCGCTACGGCCAGACCAATCCACTGCATGTTCTTCATCTTTACATCCTCCCGGATGTCCTCTCCCCGCATCAAGGCGATAACCACAGCGCATACGCAGAACGCCGATGTCCCCCACGCCAGCGGTTTTCTCGCAGGGGCGGTTCCCATCACTCATGAAACCCCTAGGCATTGACCCACAACTTCCTCCATCCAAGGGAACGGATACCCCCGACCCAGGGCGGCATCATGGCTATGTCTCAACGTCTCCATCGACATTCCTACGAGAGGCGCAGTGTGGGTCGTCAAAGCCACGAGAGCGCGGAAATATGAGCTGTCTGTCGCCCATCGTCCGTGAAGCCCTGCGTAAAAAAGCCATACGCAGTCTGGACTGGCTGCGGAAACGGGATAGCTTGCAGCTATGATTTGAGCGTAATCTCGAAGGAATTCATCCACGCCGCTGTACGAACGGAATCCGGCAACCAAGTCCACTCGTTGCCCCGCTTTTTCTTCCCATGTGCGGGAAGAAAAACATTTCCCGCCACGAGATACCCATCCTCGGGTACATTTGATCCCCGCCAGATTCCAGTGCGTCAGCATGGATTGAGAGCGAAAATTCCCCGTTTCGTGACGACACTGCACTGTCACTCCCAGCGGATTTAGATAGCATGGGAAAACATTGGCTCGATTGCCACAAGAAACAATCTGGAAAAGGTCCTTGGGTGTCATGATCTGTTATCCTCCATTCTTAAGGTATTACCGTCATGGCGCTTGATCGTCCGTTTATGCGACTGAGGCGATTCTGATTTTGTTAATCCCCATTGTCGCCGCCGTGTACATCTCAATTTTTCGAAGCCCAATGACGACCTTGCCAATGTTCCATGACGAGACGGCAAGCGTTTTTCTTGCTACTGCGGAGGAATCCCCATTCAAAAGCATCTGATATTTAGGCCCCGGTCGTGGGAGGATCACGCCGCGACGCTCCCTTGCAAGGCCAACAAGCCTCCCTATGGAAGCAATCGGCATCACGGCACCTCTTCGATAACGCAGCGGACCACTCCGCCCTCCGCGCTGGTGACCTTGACGCTCCCCACCCATTCGCGGGAATACTCCCCGACGTACCCGCTCTTGGCGTCGATGGGTATCCCGTGCGTGGCGGCATCCCCCAAAAACAGCGTCGCCGCCCCAGAAATGGAGACCACGGAGATCAGCACACGACGCACGGGTGGAATGTTGATCGTTTGCGACCCTGACGCCGCAAGGGTAATGTCCCCAGCGTACAGGATCGGCTCCGCCGAAACGGGCGTCCCCTCCGTGAGCATTCGGTTGCTGGCCATAATGCGCCCCCCCGCGCCAACTTCCAGCAGCTTCCCCTCGTCGCTTGGGGCCGCTTTGATCCACTTAATGTTAGTGCCACTACTCATCCCGAGCACAGCTCCTTCCGCGAGTTTTGGGGAGGGGGGACGCCCCTCCCCTTCTCACTAGGCCTCGGTGACGTACGTTACGTCGATGACGTCGCTGGCTTCCAACACTCCGTCAAGCCCAAGCCCATCCCAAGAGATTGATTGGCCCGAGATGGTATAGTCCACGCCATACGAGCAGAAAACTCCGCCAACGATGTTAAGCTGCGTCACTGCCTCGTGGCCGTCGAGCACCGTCCCCGCCAAGTCGACGCCCTTGGCATTGATGTCGTCCGAAGACAGCGTGAACCTTTCTCGGACAGTTCTGCGAGCGAGGCTCAAGGCTCCGTCGGTCACGGTCAGCCCTGACCCGTCGGGGACCGACACTATGCCCTTCGTCGTGGAGGTGGCATCGGGGGTTGCCCCCCCACCACCAATAACCACCCAGGCATCCCCATCGTCGTCGTAGACATAAATCTTGTCCGTGGCGGCGCAGACGAGGGTCCAAGACGCTTCGGGGGCCACTCCGGCTCCCCAGGTATTTGCCGCAGTGGCGGTGTAGATCTTGTTGTCCGTGGAAAGGATCACGCGGTCTCCCGCCGAGCACACCATGGGGAGCGCGTCCACAATCGCTCCCACAGGATCGCGCCATTTCAGCAGAGAGGTATCAACTCCACTGCCACCAATGATCGCCCCCTTGTCCTCCCACGCGGTTCCGCTGAAAGCCAACAGCTTCCCCGTGCCAAGATCGATTACGGCATCTCCGGCAGCGCAGACCTCAAACCACCAACCACCGTCGAAGCGCGTGGCAATAGAGTTTACCGGAGCCGCCGCGAAATCCCCTGAGGGGGATGCCCCAACGATAAATCGGTCGCTGTCATTGCTGGAGGCAGGGGCACTCGCCACTGCCAACACTGGGGCCTTCCACGCGATACTGATGCTGTCCGGGCCATTCCCCAGAGAAATCCACCGTCGTGTCGTCTTGCCCATAAATATCACTCCTATCCTTTCCTTCAAAAACGCCGAAGGCGCCCCTCCATGGGACGCCTTCGAGCTCTGCTATGTCTCTCCGCAAACTCCATGTCAAAAAGCCGGGGCTATCCCTTTTTCTCGGATGGCGGCTTGGCATGGGGTATCTCTAGGCCCGCCGGTAGTACGAGAAAACCGCCGTGTTCCCCGCCATGATGGCGTCCTCGGAGTCCGGGAACCCTGCCCAACTGAGGAAGTCCTTCTGGGGCCAATCGTGCTGTTGGATGACAAAATCCGCCCCAAGGACCAGCGCCGGGCTCCCCGTCAACGACAGCGTCACGGGCTTTTGGGGGTCGTAGTCTGCGTCGATCTCAAACCCCCTGGCGACAACCATTTGGGCCGTGATTTCCAGCGATTGGCTGGTAAAGATCGGCAGGGGGACAGAGCCCCCACCTGCATAGGCCATGTTGTTCCCTCGATGCATCAATCCGCCATCCGGGCTCTCCCCAAGGCGGTCCAACACGGCCATGTTTTTGTGTACATGCCCTCCACTGATCGGAAGAAGCGGCATCATACATCCTCTCCTATCCACACGCGTACGTCAGCATCCGTCTCCCCATTGTTCCCCAAGAACAAAAACGCCGCGATGTCCCACCGGAGCGTCGCCACAAAGGCGGACGCCCCGTCAACAGGAGTAAACACCGGAGCGTCCGCAGTGTTGAACCGCACGGCCACCCTCTCTCCAGATAACAGCTGGATCATGCAGGAATACCGATTTGCCAGAAGCGGCTCCGGCACAGAGATCTCCACCATGCCTCCCACGGAAACCTTGACATCTTGGCAAAGAAGCACGGGATTGGGGGCGCCTTCTCGGTCAACGAGCTCAAGCCCCACACTCGGCGGGATGAAGCGCGACGCGTCCTTGGTTTCGCCATCCTCCCAGCACAAGTGCTCCCAAAAAACGTACCGCCCGGTGGAGTTCTTGTATTTCATCTAGAGCCTCACCTTCCATACCCAGGAAGTCTTTGCTCGGACGATCCGGAGTCTGCTTGGCGCCCCTTGGTTGTAAAAAAGAATGTGCAGCCCATTCCCCGTCCAATTCTCCCATTGGAGCTTTGTCAGGGCGCGATCCATGGATCGCGGGGGAAGCACCGCGTGGTTCCCCAGACGCGCAGGAGGGCGCATCATCTGTTCTGTCGCGTATGGGAACGACGGCGGGGGATACTGGGGGCCAACGGATATCGGCCCCGTAGGTTCATGGAAATTGGTGGTCCCATCGCCGATGACATCCATCACTGGGCAAGGAACCCAATTGGCCCCATCCCACTTTTCCGGATATGCAGTGAATTCCTCGGAAGGCGGTGTCGTAAACGTTTTCATATGCAGCGAGAAGACCCCCATAGACACCCCGCCATCTGACACAGGAGAAGAGGATGCGACGCTCCATTCCACCGAGGAAAACAGCCCTGGTTTTGGGAAGCAATTTTTGTCATCGATCTGTAGCTTACCAAAGAAGACGTTCATATAATACGCGGGGAAGGATTCGCCCCCAGGAGGCATCCAAAGCATACTATGGGACGTGGAAACCAGGGCCGCGAAGTGTGTGGAGATGGGGCTTTCGACTGGCTCTGGCTCTGGCTCCAAGGTCCAATATCTTATGATGACTTCATCGCCAGGCATAAGAGTTTCAATAGGCTGAGTGGTTGGAGACCCTTTCGGGTGCACACTGGGGAAACAATACCGGCAACCCCCGCCACGGAATCCGCAAGAAGGGTGACTAATCCCGACACAAACGCGCCATTCCATGTCTTTCCCCTCCCCTACGGCTCAATGGTTGGCGGAGCCATGGGGGGGAACGTTGTCTCTATCTTCCCAGGCTCTTTGACAATAAACCTCTCGACAACAAGCCGTGGGATTTTCGTGGCAATGCCGTCCAGCAAGGTTTTTTTTGCCAAGATTCTTGTAGAAAGCGCATCGGGATCAAGTCCTACGGGAACGGTCGCCGCCATGACGGATTTGACCCCGTCGAACGACTGCGCCGCATCTGAAATTGCCACGGCAGACCCATCTGCTGGCGAAGGGATCGTCGCCGCATTGACGCGGTCTGCCCCCTCTCCAGCGTCTAGCCACTTCGGAGCTATTTTTTCCATAATTTCCCTCCGTTCATTCGTTCCAGCGGCGGCCTACCACCTACATTCCCGTCTACTCATAACGAGGTCGGTGGTGGCACGCCAAGTGCGGCATAGATCTGTCTCTGCTTCTCAAGCACTTCGCCCACTCTCGACTCCTTCCCCGGGCTCTCGAAGCACTCAATCACGTCCAGCTTGTCCAGGGCTCCCTGAAGGGTGTAGTCCTTGAACAGTCCCGAGTCACGCATGCGCTTCCTGATGCAGGAGAGGTAGATGAGAGCCACGAACTCGACGAACAGCTTCCCCTCAAGGCTTCGCTCGGAGGAGACGAGGACCCGCCTCTGCTTATGTGTCTGTTGCGTTCAACCCGCCGGGCTCGTTAGGTATGGGCGGGAATGCAGGCTACCAACCACCACAGAGGGTCTGCCAATCCTCGCTGGCTGGCCCTACGCGGTCCATTTCCTCCACAGGAGACAGCTCTTTCCTGAAGATTGAATACGTCTTGGTATATACCTCATGGTACCGCACGAAAATGACGTCTCCCACGCGGAGCCCCTTCTCAAGGCCAAGGCCCATCCACGAGATTGTCCCAATCCCATAGATCGGGCGCGAGAGGAATTCCTCCGGCCCATGATGAGGGCACACCACGCATGTTTCGTGTTTTTTGACGTAAGCTGACCTACATAAATACATCGTCGGGTCGTACTTACTGCCCATATACACGTCGTAAATGTCTCTCCGCGAGACCTCTGAATCCGCTTCAACTTCTGCCTCGCGCTCGTGGAAAATCACTGTATCATTGGCAATCAAGTCCAGGGCGTCCACAGGCTTGACAGGGTTTTCCCCGCCAGTAGGGTTTGTGATGATCGCAGCGAACATGTCGTCCGAAACGCCATCTGGGGCTAGCGGAATGTATCCCCACGTCATGTTTTCCCTATGATACCTGGGGAAGCCCCACATGGCACTTGACGGGGCATGCCAAGGGCATCTCATGTATGCTCTGGGGTCTATTGCCTCAAGCACGGGGTTTTTCCCGCAAATGGCGCATCGCCTTCCAAAGAGGGCGTCCCAGCCCTCTTTCGTTATCCACACGTCTCCGCTCGGCTTCTCGCCATAATAGGGGTTATCGGGAGTGCCTTTGTCAAAGCGGTCCTCATACCAAGAGATGGCCTCGGAATAGTAGGATTTTTTGAAGAGCACGTCCCCCACTTTTCTCGTGGGCGTGCACGGGACCCTATGTAGCCAGTCTCCAGTGTCGCCATCTCCAGGGACAGGCGCGTAGTCCTCCAGCGGGATGGCCTCCCCAAAGGGGCCACTAATCCGAATGTAGGCAGCCAGGTCTGGGTCGGCAAGGCGGGAGAGCCGTAGCCGCCCCTGCTCCAACATCTTCTCCGTTATCGTTATTTGCTCTGTTACCACGCTGGACAGGCCGCCAGCAATGGCACCCAAAAAGCTGTTTGCTGATAGCGGAGACGAATCTCCCCCTTCGGTCATAACAACAAGCCCATCCGGAAACGTCTTTTCTCCAAGCACAGGGACAGGGTCCCCGGCGCGAGCGAGCTTTGCCCCCGGCCCATCCGGGAGGCTAGACGCCGGGATGGGAGCGACAAAGCGCTTACCTAGCTTTTTCATTCCTCATCGCTCCTCTCAAAACCCGAAGACGTTCCATGCGTTGATCGTTGCACTTCCGATGGTGGCGCGGGTAGTCCACCCTGCCTCTGCATCATTGACAAACGCGGCAAGCGGGTTTGTGGACGTTTCTATTACTCGGCCACTTAGATAGTCCTCCGTCCCAGACTCGGAGTAGGCGAATAGCTCTACACGATCAATTGCCGTTACAGGCCGATCAAAGGTATACGCGATCCATGATCCTGGGGCTCCATAAATTTCTCGCCGGAACCCCGGGACCCCCTCGGAAGTCGATGTGATGCCAGGGGCCGCATTCTCCTCGATGTAGCTCCAATACGTGCTAGTAATTGAATCTACCGACATTTCCGGAAAGAACCCAAACCCGCGACTGGGCATTCCTTGGAGGCCACTCGTCGCTCCCCACATCGCATATCCAGAGGCAGAGATCATCACCCCTGGGGCGCCCCCCCACACGAGGTCGTATCCTCCGGAAATTAGGCGTACCGCAGACAACCGACTTTCGCGGTGCCCAGACACCCTCCTGATGCGAACGGCAGAGATCCCTCCTGTGGGCTCATCCTCATAGATGCATAGCCTCGGGCTCCCAAAGATGTCGCGCCCCCGGCGAGGGCAATACACCTTTCCGCGTATGAGTTCCGGGATAGCAGGCTTGGTGTTCGGGTTGTACACTGGGGCCTCGGGATAGAACTCTGGAAAGAAAATCTGATCCGCGTAATCGAAATACGTTCCGAGAAGGTAGCACCACCTCGACGGGCCCCCGCATGGCCATTCACTAGACTCGCGCCAGCGCCACCCAGCCCATGTCAGGTACACCCCCTCTGAGAACTGCGGTCCAGGCGGTTGCAGCAAAAGCCAGCGAAGGGACTTCCATTCGTTGCCCCCAATGCGACAATCCCCGCTGCTCCCTAGAAACCCACCAATGGCAGTGGATCGCAGGCCAACCCATCCATGATCATTTGGGCTGATTATGTCCGACAACACCAATTTGCCATCTTTGGCCCACGGGCCTTCGCCCACTGTGGGCGGTTGGATAATCTGGATCATGCGACCCCTCCTACTTTAGCCACCGAACGGAAAGCTGCTTCCCCATAACGGGGGCCTTCCCGCTTGCGACAAACTTCGCCCTGTAGATGCATCCTTCGCACACACTTGATTCAACGGGAGCGTCACTTATGTCAAACTCATAATCCTCGCCACGGACAAGAACGGTGCCATTGATCGACAGCTGGAATCTGCGCAACACAAACTCGTCAATGTCTGCAAGCGTAGTGGGGAACCGGACCATTTTTGCCGCGATCTCTTCCGGGGAGAGGGAGATTTCCCAAGCGCCATCCTCTCCCCTTCCCCCTTGTATCGCGTGCAAAATGGAGGTTGCCACCCCTTGGTCTACCGCGCAAAGGTTTGTCGCCACGTTATTGAAGTCGCACTCAGAGCGAGGAGGAGCCGCAAAGGCCATGCTCCCCGGCAACACCTGATCCCCACTGCGCACGACCGCCGCGCTTGCGGTGTCTTTGACGTGGTCTAACGTGATGCTCTCAGAAGAGAGCGTCCTCTCGCCGCCTTCACCCACCTCTCCCACGTCGAGAAAGCGCAACTTTAGTTTTTCCATAGTGAACCTCCCTCAATGCTGATGAGCCATGTTAATGATTGCCGGGATATCCAAGTTTGCAAAATCCTCCTCAATGACAACGGCGCAAACTCGCATCGGATCCCCAGCCACATTCCTTGATTTGACAAAGTAGATGATCTTGTTGCTATCCGGGTATTTGAACCAGCGCTCTACAAAGTCAGTCCCAACTATTGGGTACGTATTGCCAAGCGTCATCCACGTGCGCAAGATATCCGTCAAGGCGTCGCTGTGCACACGCAGCGCTATCCGGCAGCGGTAAAAAAATATCTACAAAACCCCGAAGAGGGCCGCCCCGTCATATGGGACACACCCCGTGTCGCCGGACACCGCATCGGCAAAAACGTCAATCCGGCGAGCAATGTATTGGGATGGACTTGTCTTGCTCATGGTCCCCACCCCCGGCCGTGGGACTTCGAATCTGAAAGGCGCCATGGGGCCAACCCATGTTTCTGCG
>ERZ795049.5790-NODE-5790-length-11187-cov-4.888609_pt1 | contig 11187 bp, 6 predicted proteins | sample MGYA00375133_ERZ795049 | MGnify/ENA primary metagenome ERZ795049 (study PRJEB30178, sample SAMN05720147) | activated sludge metagenome | isolation source: anaerobic digester from wastewater treatment plant | place: Japan | collected 2015-04-20 ...
CGGCGGCGGGACCGGCCGAACGCTCCATCCCGACAACATGGCCGCCGGTCCCGCGTCCTACGGCATGACGGACACCATGGGCCGCATGCACTCGGACGCGCAGTTCGCCGGATCGTCCTCCGTCCCCGCGCACGTGGAAATGATGGGCCTCATCGGCATGGGGAACAATCCGATGGTGGGCGCGACCGTGGCCGTGGCCGTGGCGATCCAGCAGGCGCGCTGAACAAACGAACATCGTGATCCGCAAAGCGCCATGCGTATAAAATGCGCATGGCGCTTTTTTATGCCACAGGCGACAGGCAACTCCAATGCCCGCTATTTGCAAAACTCAAGCACAAGGCTGTCCGCAATCTCCGTCTCGACGAATCTGGACGCGCCGATTTCGTTCGCCATCGCGTTAAAATCGAGCGTGATGAAACGGTCGTAATAACTCCCCTCGATCCATTCGATCAGCGCGGTTTTCGCGCTCCATCTGCGTCCATGGTCGATGACGACGACCGCCTCCGTGGCGATGGCGAACAGCTTCCTCAGGATCTCCCGCTCCACATCGGGATGAAACAGATGAAGGGCGAAAGACACGAACACGATATCATAGGACCCGGGGGCCTCATCCGGCTCCATGATGTCCCCCGCGCGAAATGAGGCATTGAAGACCGAAAGCGCGTTCGCCCGCTCCATGGCGCGTCCGATCATGCCCGTCGACGCGTCTCGTCCGTCGACGACGGAGAAGCGCCGGGCGAGCTTCAGCGTAAGGAGCCCCGATCCGCAGGCGTAATCGAGCGCGGTCTTGGATCCGGCGTCGGCGAACACCGACGGCATGCCTTCGATGATCGAATCCAATGCCGGACCGATCGACTCTTCGATACTGCCGTAGTAGCGGTGGACCCAATCGTAGAAGCGCTTCATGGAATGATGTGATCGTCGGTGCATCAGCGACGGCATGCGCGTTCTCCTGAATCGTTGTGCAAAGAGCGGATCAGATCATGGCGATAAATATCAAGCCGAAAACGAGGGAGGCCGCGTTCGCAATGGTTGATGTCTTCAGCGCGCGACGGACGGAGACGCCCGGCAGATAGCGGAAGATCGCAGCCTCGACGAAGATGGCGAAGATGATACGCAGTATCAGCGGGCCGATGACCGGATGTCGGGCGTTCATAGTCCGTTTCCTTTTAGCGAAGCATCTTCAGGAGACCCGCGAATTCATTCCTGTCAACCGTCATGCCTTTACGGTACGATGCTACCAGATTGCCATGTTTTCCGAGGGTTGCGACATACCGGATCTCCGCCGGATCATCATCGACGAGGATATCCCCCTTGACTTTCCGGATATCCTTGGACAGCCCCTTTTCTTCCGGATCGTAGTCCTCCCTGAAGATGAAGGTAGTGAAATACCGCCGAAGATTGTTGTCCAGTATGATTTGACGGGCCCGCTCCTTTCTTGAATTTGTCCACAGGATCAGGGTGTGCCCCGTTCGTTTCAAATGGACGAGCAGATCAATGACGCCCGGTCGCGCAGACGCGCCGAATTCGTCCACCAGCGTATTGTCCATGTCGAAAACGATATTCATGGGCTATGTTTGATCAAAGGTCTGCAGGTTATTTCCGGAAAGCATGTCACTGATCGCATCAAAGCGGTCGCGATCAACTTCGATGCAATAACGCGGATTGGAATGAAAAATAAAATACCGTGGATCGGCCTGGCTGTTCCGCTCCCCGATCATGCGGTCATTGCCGGTGACGACATACTCCGCACCCATGAACTCACGATAGAAATTGTTGATGCAGTCGGCGATGGCTATCGTGACTCGATTTCCGCGGGCATCGAGGGCGATAATATGCACCGAATCAACTGATTGTATTTCTACAAGCTTTTTCATCGCACAATCCGCCCTGTTGCGATGCCGGCGCCGTTGTGGCACCAGGCGAACAGTGGCCCATCTGCCGAACGGCATCGCCTCCCGCCAGGCGGATCGCGAGGTCAAGGAATACGATGGCGACGATGAGCTGATATGATCGCTTCACGGCATGATCCCTCCGGGGGCGGGGCCTCCGGACGCCAGACGCTGTCCGGGTATATACTACTACCGGGCGTGACGATAAAGCAAGAGAATTACGTGATCCGCTGCCGTTTTCCCTGAGCGTCGACCGATCATTCCCGACGCTTGACGATCACCATGGTCACGTCGTCCGTGATCCGGTATCCATCCAGCTTGCTCAGGATGCCGCTCTTGATGTCATCGGGATGGTGCTCGCCATATTCCTCGAACACCTCCTTGAGCTTATGTTGGCCGAACATGTCGGTCTCCATGGTGCGGTTGTCGCGAACGCTGCCCTCAACCCACGCCTCGGTGATCCCGTCCGTGAACAGCATCATGACATCCCCCACCGCCATGCTGAAGTGCTCGCCGGTCACCATGCCCCTGATGTCCTCGAGCAGCCCGATCCATATGCCGTTGGTGCCGATCAGCTCGACCCGCTTTTCCGTACTCCGATAGATCATGATGTCCTGGTGCAGGCCCGAGTAGTAGAACTTGCCGTCCTTGATGCAGGCGAACACCGTGAGGGTCATGTATTTGTCCTCGCTCAGGAGCCTGATGTTTCGCGTAATGACCCGGTTGATCCTGGTCAGCAGCGCCTCGGGTTTCAGGTTGCCCTTGCTCGCGAGGACCGTGTGGATCGCCGTCTGGACCATCATCATGATCAGGCCGGCGGGAACGCCATGGCCGGACACGTCGCCGATGACGATCCAGTCGATGTTCTCGACATTGATGATGTCGTAGTAATCGCCCCCCACGTCATCGGCCGGTTTGAGGAACACGGAGATGTCGTAGCCTTTCATCTGGGGCTTGACGGGGAGCAGGACCGTCTGGATCTTCTTCGCCAGCTGCATCTCCCCCCACAACGCGTCGCGCGCGGTGACGATCTCCTCGTTCATTGCCTTCATTGTGGCCATCGCCTGCTGAAGCTCCTCGGTGCGCTCCTTGACCTTGATCTCGAGGTTTCGGTTCATTTCTTCCTTTAGCGAAATCGATTCCTTGAGGGCTGTGGTCTTCTCAATGCGCATGATATTTATCAGGTCCGCCAGGGCGAATGACATCAGCAGGGCATGCGTCAGCGATCCGATCTGGAATCCCCATTCCGACAGGAAGAAGCTCGGCGCGAGGCCCAGGGTTTTCAGCCCATAGAAGCAGCCGAGGAGCTGAATGGAGGTCCAGGCCAGCAGGTAGAATCGGGCCGCCCGGAATCCTTTATAGTAGCAGTACAGGCCCGCCGACCACATCAGCACCGACCCGCTCATGGTCATCAGAACCGCCGAGATGATCATATAGTGGTACGGGAGGAACAGCGACCCGAGCGCGATGGCGAACACGATGTACATGACGATATTGTACAGTTTGTGAAAGACGGGGGCGTTCCGCTTCGTCTGCAGAAATTCCTTCGCGACCTGCATGGCGAAAAACACGCCGATTGCCTCGAAGAATACGATGGAGCCGCGCGACCACCAGAGCGAGGTTTGGTTGATATATTCGGCCGAGAGCCCGTTGAGTGAAAACTGAAACAAGAGATGCAGAAAGATCAGCGTGAGCACGTAGTAGATATAATTCCGGTCACGGGTGGCGATAAAAATGAAGAAATAGTAGATGATCATCGCCAGGATAAAGCCGTAGTAGATCCCCAGCATGATCTGGGTGTTGTGCTTGATCTGCGTGAAGCGCTTTGGAGACACGATCGATAGGATCGCCACGAGTGAATCCTCGCTCTCAAGGCGCAGGTAGTACGTCTGTTCCGATCCGGCCGGAACGTCCAGATGGAACGCGAACGCTCGGTAGTCCTCGTCCCTCGCCGCATAGGGCAGAAAGCGCCCCGCGTGCTTCAGGATCTTGCCCCCATGCTGCGCCGGCATGAAAAGCTTGATGTCGTCAGTCAGCGGATAGTTATCCAGAAGGATCCATCGCCGTGTCTCCTTCGACGCGTTCCTGATCGTGAACCGCAGCCAGTAGGCCGCCGAGGTGTATGCGAAATTCGGCCAGTCCTCGGTGCTGGCGGTGAATCGCGAATCGAATCCGGCCGCGGAAACATCCTGAATCGCGTATTCTTTCTTCGCATCTTTCAGATACTCGATATGCTTTCCCAGTATGTACTCTTCCCGCGTCTCGTCGAGCACGACCGGTTCGATCGCAAACGAGGGGCCGGCATGAACAAACAACGCTGCTGCCGCGATCAGTATGCCATGGAAAATAACGATGGGCGGTTTCGTCCTGGACACTTTCATTTCGCTGTTCCTTCGCATGGGCGGCGCTCCCGGTTCGACCGGTTTGCCAACACCCTGCACTCTATATGTTGATTACATCGTTTGCGACACTCACATGAGCAACTTAAATCACCAGTGGAATGACAAATAACAGTCCCGATGGATTAATATTATCCAATCCGGCACGGGCTTTCCGGCCAATAATGGACAGTATCCGAATTTGTCCTTGCCGATGAGGGGCTTAATGCGATCACCCGGCCCCTGTCCGATAGATCGGTCGTCAATCAGCTGGAGCGGCTGGAGAAGGGAACGCGGCGCCTCATGATGTCGTCGTCGGCTTGTTCTTCTTCTTATAGCTGGCGGGAGTCATCTTCTTGAACTTCAGAAACGCGCGGTTGAAGGTGCGCAGGCTCTCGAAGCCGGTCGCGAAGGCGATGTCGATGACGGGTTCGTCGGTCTCCACGAGCTTGCGCGCGGCGTCCTCGACTCTGAGCTCGCAGATGTAATCGCCCAGCTTTTTGCTGGTGTACCGACGGAAGAGCTTGCCCAGGTTGTCCGGATGGACGTCGACCGAGGCGGCGAGGCCCTCGCGCGAGAGGCTCGACTGGTAGTTCTCATTGATGAAGGCGACCACCTTCTGGAGCTTCTCCATCGTCCGGTCGGTGAGCGCGGATTCCTCCGGGCGCTTTTTCCCTTCGTCACGACTTCGCACGACCTGCTTATTGAGGATCGCGTTCTCGATGATGAAGTTCTCGAGCGTCGTCTTGAGGTCCTCCACCTCGGTGGCCATGCTGATGAACCTGAACACCAGCACCAGCGCGGTCCCGGTATAGAGCATGATGGCCATGTAATGAAAGATCATGTAATCCCGGAAGACATACCCGAAGAGGGATATGCTGTAGTCGGTGAACTTGGCCAGGTACACCAGCCCGTCGTGTATGGCCCCCAGGGCCACAGCGATCCCGAAAAAACCGAAAACACGCGAATAGGGCCGCCTCTTGAAGATGGCGGAAACATGGCAGGAGATGTTATAGAGGCCAATGCAGATGGTGAAGGTGATGAAGATGTTCACCTGGAGCAGATCGGAGGGCTTGCCCGTGATCGTGAGCAAGAGTCCGATCGTCAGCGCCAGGAACACCCAGAGCGCCCATTCGATTTTTTTTCTCTGCAGATCGTAGATCCGGTGCAGGAAAATCGGGTGCACGACATTGACCGCGGCCCATGAGAGTCCCAGGGCCTTGAGCCGCATGAGGTTGCTTCCGAAGGTGTTCCAGAAATTGCAGAGTTCGAGTACGATGAAAAAGCCGCACGCCATCTGCAACGCGTAGTACAGGTATTCCTGCTCCCTGCGGAGCGCATAGAACAGCAGGAATATGACAAGAAAGAGGCATCCCATGGCGATGATGATATAACCGGCGGTCACCCGGGTGAAGTTCTGCCATACCCGGTCCTGTTCCCACGTATCGAGATCAGTGAGGGCGAGGGTCCCGATCATTTCCCCGAAAATATAGTGTGACACCCGTATCGCGATCACGTTTTTCCCGCCATAGTTGACAAGCTTTCCGGGAACCAGGTAGTGGCGGGGATGGTTCCACATGGAATTGTCCTCGGGCAGGAACCGGCCCATCCCGCCGATCCGCTCCCCGTTGAAATACGTCTCGTCTGCATTGGCGATGCGCCCGAGGATGAGTCCCACTGCGGGCAGTCGCTCCGCGCGGGCATCGATGATGATCGTCTTGCGCAGCCAGACGGTCCCGTACAGCGCTCCGGTCTTTCTGAGCGCGTACCCGAAGAAGCTTCCCGGCATCCGGATCGTGTCCCACCCGGAGTCGTCGTATGCGCGCGACGAATACTCCGGGCGATCCGACGCGGTTATCCGCCATTCGTCGGCCAGCGAGTTGCGCTCGGCGAGGGTGGCGATGTTGGGCTGGGCCCGCAGGGGACCGGCGCCCGCCGCGAGCGCGATCAGCGCAGAGAGCGCACAGATCACAACCGTTCGGCGCGCTCTGCCGGGGCGGGCGCGTGCGAGATCTGGCATGTTGTTATCCCGACGTGTCATCTCGTTGTTATCTGCAGTGTGCGGACGCGACGTTCTCTGTATCGCCGCGCGTTGAGATAACAGGAAACCATCACCACAATACTGACAATCCATTTTTTTGCTTCCACCTGCAGAAAAATAAACCATGAGGCTCTGACCCCCGACGCCCCGACGGGCGCCATGACAAAAACAGGTCGCCTGTGTTTGGCTCTCGTTTGACGTTCCGAACGCATGATGCGCTCGCGACAATCTCATGCCAAATATGGGTATTGCCATTATTGGCAAGACGGGATCATAAAAAAACATCATATTACTACCAGCCGGTCGGTTTTGATTCTTTTCGGCGCAGTTTTCATAGACTTGTTGTGCAACTCGATGTCATCGCGAGCGAAGCGATCCGTGCGGTACAACCCGTGCACCATGAGCACCTGGCCCAATACCGTGGCTTTCCATCGAAAGCGCCGGATTGCTTCGTCGCTATCGCTCCTCGCAATGACAGGAAATCCTGTTTTGCAACGACTCTAATAAAAAATCTCAGATCTGTTCGAAATTTGTTCTTCATCCGGATATCGAGGGGGATTCGATGAAAAGCATCGCACTGCTTTTTACAGCAGCCATACTGTCGGTTTTTTTCGCTTTTGGATGTTCGAAAACTGACGGCGACCAGACATTCCAGCAGACCGAGCCGAACGATACGGTCATGCTCTTCGAGGTGCTCAACGAATCTCCCGCGCTCAAGTCCGCCTTCAGCAATCTCGAGCCCCGAGAATTCAACCGGAAAATGAACGACCTGATGTTCGCCAATCCCGACCTGCTGGGCGAGCTGATGGTCCGCACCGGCGAGGCGCTCTACCTGCCCGAAACCCCCGGCGCAAAGGCGATTTTCCCCGAAACGGTGGACAAGCTGTCGAAAAGTTTCAATTCGTTCCACGACGCGTACATGCGGGACCCCGACTCGCTCGACACCACCGTCGACATCGTGAAGGCGATCCTCGATCTCGATCCGACCGTCATGTCCGAGGGCGCGGGAGTCATCATGGACCTGCTTGTCGCGTTGCGAAACTGGGACGACGTGAATTCCGACGGCGGCTACTGGGTCGACGCGAACGGCAATGCGCTGTTCGATTCCGCCGAAGCCTACGATCCCGCCGAGACGTCGGCCTACCCCTGGCGCCTCTTCGGACAGGGACAGGAACTCGAGAGCATCGGGTACGCGGGCGTGAACACCCTGATCGAGAACATCAGCTTCGCCCGTACGCTGTACGGAGACGGCGAGGGGCTCCAGGACCTGTCCACCATCATCCGAAAAAGCATCGAGTCGGTGATCGAAGAGCACTGGGACATCGAGCAGAAGATGTTCAGCTTCATCGACTATCTTGAAACGAACGATCCGTTCACCGGAATCACCGCCATCGAGAAGGAGATCGCGGATTGGATGGCCCCCGGCGCCGATCCGCTGAAGTACTCCATCGGCGAGTATCTCATCAACGATCTCTTCCCCAAGGTGCAGCGGCCCGTCTTCGACATCGTCACCGACGGCGCGGTCGAGCGCAGCATCGACGTGCTCGAATCGGGGAAGAGGTTCCTCAACGACGAATCGCTGTATCTTTCGGAATCCGCGAAGCGCCGCTCGCGCAAGTACAACATCGGGCCGGACGCCGCGGCGCAATCGAACGACGACGGCCTGTATTCCAAATGGTTCCTGGGGGCGCTGTATCACGACATGGACTGGTACGACCGCCTCGAGGACGTTCCCCTCTTCGATTTCGTGAACAACGACATCCTGCGCTGGCTCAAGGGTGATGCGGCGCGGCGCGGCGTGGTGCCCCGATGGAACACGGTGCTGGCGAACTTTCCCCAGGACCGGATGACCGACTTGCTGTGGAACGGCCACACGTATTCCCCGACCGCCGGCGCGTCCACGTTCTTCCCCGGCCTGGTGAGCCCCGGCGGGGCCGTGACGGCCCTGGGGCAGGTGCGGAGCTCCGATGCGCTCCTGAAGCCGTTCCGTCGCCAAGTGAACGACATCCTCAACAGCGACGGCCTCGGCGGGTACGACGATGACGCCAACGGGACCTTCAAGACGGTGGGGCTGTCGTATTCAAGCACTGGAAATGACGGACGGCCGGAGAACATCATCGAGTCCGTCATGACCAACCTGAAGTTCTATACGCTGTCGAGCTATTACAAGGCGTCCGAGGGCAAGTGGGCGTTCGGCCCCGAGGACGGCCAGGCGTTTTTCGGCGATCCCAATCGCAACCTGCAGACCCTCTTCGGCACCCTGACCACCAACATCCGGAACCTGGTCATACTGGACCGGGACGGCAAGGATCCGCGGGTTCCCGGCTACACGGGAAACGGCCTGTCGCTCCTGACCAACTTCGTCTATCTCTTCGCCGCCGGCGGGGGCATGGTCGATCCGAACAACGCGAAGACGGAACTCTCGCTGAGGAACGTCCTGAACTCGCTCGGCTCGCCGCTGCGCTCCCGAAACTACCTCAACGCCATGGACTACGTGGATGATTCGATCGATTGGCTGCTCGAGCTGTTCGGATCGTGGCGGGTGTATTGCCTCGAGGACGCCACCATCAGACGGAGCCCGTCCTATGGGTATCATATCGCCAGCGGGTCCATCAGGCCCAACACCGCCCCGCCGTCGTGGACGACCTTCTCCTCGCAGTACCAGATGCCGGTCATGGAGGTGCTGCAGCCGGGGACCTTCCGCCAGCGCGTAGGGAGCAACAATCCGGGCGCGGCGTTGCATGGCGTTTTTTCGCCCTCGCAGGGCGACCTTGTCGGCATAACCCGGCATAACCCAGCCACCGGCAATGACGTCCTGAACACGTCGGACTGGCTCAATTCGGAGATCGCGCTGGCCTGCTGGGAGGGCTACGGCCCCTACACGTACCTCGGCAAGGCCCCCAACGGGTCGGAGTGCAAATACCGGAACGACTGGTACACGGACTGGTACCAGATGATCGGGATGGAATGGGGGAACAAGGGGCCCGGCCTCAAATACAACCGGGGCCGATACCACTATTTCGAGGCGATCTACAAGCCGACGCACAACTCGCGGTACGGATATTTCCGCAAAAGCAGCCCGGTCGGCATGAACATCACCCAGGACGGGAGCTATGCGAACGCCGTCAATCCCGACGATCCGGGGACGTACGACCGACAGGTCGTGCTCGACTGCGCCACCCGCGAGGAGGCCATGCGGAAGAACTTCCAGTGGCTGCTCAACTACAAGAAGTACGTATACCTGCTGCCCATCCACGGCATGCTCGACAAGGACATCATCACGATCCCGCTCATCAACAAGTCGCTGTGCAACATCAAGACGGAGATCTACACCTACGTGACCATCAATTTCAACGGCATCGGCGGCGCGGCCCGCGGAAGACGCCACCAGGCGGCGCCGAACGACAAGACCAACAACGCGGTGTGGTCCGGCGGCATCGAGCACGTGTACGACAATACGATGGCCATCGATTCGAACCACGTGGTGAACGACGACGCCGGCAATCCCACCTATCCGGTCAAGCTCATCGAGGAGTCCAATGCCACCTTCAGAATGGCGGCGTCGAGCTTCCGGCCGCAGGATTTCTGCGTGGCGATGGATTACGACTACTCGTCGAAGATCACCCTCCTGTTCGACCTCATCCCGCTTCCCGACAACATGTCCGCCGGCATCCTCAGCATGCTGCTGAGCATCGTCGATGCGCTCTGGTCGGCCGTCGGAAACGGCTCGATCCTCCCGGCGGTCATCGGGGACAATCTGCAGGCGTTGATCACGCTGGGCGACAGCGTCTATAGCGCACGGGACGTCCTGGGGGCTGCGTCGCCGACATCCGACGCAATGACGAAATTCAATGAGTTCTATCGGACATACTACACGATGTCCTATGTGGGCCCGGGCGCCACGGCCGGCACGCTGATTTACCGGGACGACAACGGAAGGGAGCAGAGCATCAAGGAGAAGGACCTGCCCCGCATCCCGCGCGTGGCCGGCGTTTCCTATCCGACCGCATTTACCGATAGCGGTCAGGCGACCGCCTGGCGCGTCTACGAGGGCGAGACGGAAGGGAAGTTCGACCTGTTCGTCGCCCTCTACGCCGCCATCCAGGGAACGCTGCACGAGGACGGCCGGATCATGGGGTTCGACGGCGTCGGGAACGTCGTCCCGGCGGATTACAGCGCAATCGACAGGGGCGTGATCGCCTACTACGACCGCGACGGCTACCGGACGCAGATCAACGATTTCGTCATGACCGTGTGCGCCCTCAACGAGGCGCGGAACGCACCGGGCGGGACCGCGCCCATCCCCGACCACAACTCGCTCTTGAACCTCCTGGTGGACCGGGGCGGCATGGCGGGCGACGCGATCGGCGCGCGAAACGGGGTGCTCTCGTACGTCATCGAGAGCACGTACGCCAATCTCAACAACCTCAATCCCATCAAGGAAAGCGTCGAGGGGGCCGTCAGGAACGTTGTGCGCAACTTCCTCAACAACGGAGGGAACTTCCGGCTCACCGCCACCGGCGCGGACGCCCCGCTCCCGTATTACACGACGCGCGAGGACGGGACCAGGGCCGTGAGCAACCGGCACAATTGGGAGACGCCCATCAACAAGCTCAGATACTTCACCGACAACGAATCGCTGCGGCGGCTCGAGGAGAGCCTGGACCTCCTGCGGGACGTCTCGCGCAGCGACGAGTTCAAAGAAATGCTGCGCAGGACAGTCATCGCGCTGGACAACTTCCTGATCGTGAAGCACATCGACGAGCAGTACCGAACGTGCGTCGAGGCGTGCGACTGCTCCGGGATCGAGGACGAACCGGCCCGGGCGGCCTGCAGGGCGAATTACGACACCTGCACCGCCGGCTGCGTCAAGATG
>ERZ795049.5811-NODE-5811-length-11151-cov-5.041456_pt1 | contig 11151 bp, 6 predicted proteins | sample MGYA00375133_ERZ795049 | MGnify/ENA primary metagenome ERZ795049 (study PRJEB30178, sample SAMN05720147) | activated sludge metagenome | isolation source: anaerobic digester from wastewater treatment plant | place: Japan | collected 2015-04-20 ...
CTCCATGGGGCAGGGGCTTCCCTGGAAAAACACGTATTTCATTCATAATGGCAGGAAGTATAGCATACAACAGGTGAAAAAACTATATTGCACCGGCTTGAATTAATAAAATCAAGCTATTTTTCCATTATTGTGGTATACTGTTCTTTACCTATGGTGGAAGAAGTCATACTTAAAAACATAGATAAAGAAAACTCCATTTTTGTGTTTCCGACACAGGTTACGGCTCTTATGTGGGCTGAAAAAACATTGTTTTTATCAAATTTTAAAGCGGTTGCATTAGAACGATTTATTGCATGGGATACATTTAAATCCAGTGCAGTTCGCTCTGTTAAACAGGATAAGACAAGTATTCCTTCTGCTGTACGAAAACTTTTTTCACAAAAAATAATCGAAAAAAATATCAACAGTGTAAAAAATGGGTCCCCTCTTTTTACCTCTCTCATACCGCGCGCCTATGCCCGGTACGGTACATCCTTTGCAGACTGGATTGCATCACTCCTGCCTCAGCTTTCTTCCTGGCGGGAAAAAGCCGGCTCTTCTATTCCGGATGAGGAAGATAAAGATCTGCAGGTGCTTATGAATGAGTACACGCTCTTTTTACAAGAGCATGATCTATTTGAACCTGCATGGGAAAAGCCCCCCTTTCACGATAACGGATGTCGTTATTACCTTTTTTTCCCGACAGTTCTGCAGGATTATGAAGAATATAAAAAAATACTTATCGAGTCTCCAAATATTACCATAATCGATGTTCCTCCAAAAAAAATATGCACTGATCAGCTTAAAGTTGTTACCTACACAAATGCCCGTGAAGAAATTCGTAAAACGGCATTATATATACGGTCGCTGAGAGAAGAAAAAAATATTTCATACACATCAATCGCTCTGCATGTTCCCGGTATTGAAGATCTGTATCCGTACATTACAAGAGAATTTTCACTGCGGGGCATACCGTATCAGCTTAGGGCAGGAAAAACTCTTTCATCGTATCCTTCAGGAACCTTATTTTCTCTTATTAAGCAATGCGCATCAGATTCGTTTTCATTTGCCTCTCTTAAACAGCTGCTCACTAACACTTCTTTTCCCTGGCGTATAGATATAAAACACAGCATTGATGTTTTTCTTCAATACGGCATTACTAATAACTGTCTTGTTTCATACGAAACAGACGGTCATTTTATTGATATTTGGGAAAAAACTCTGGCGGCAGTGCCGAACGGTTTCATTGCATCTTTTTATCATACTTTAAAATCCTGTGTTATGCGCTTTACTACAGCCCTGTCTTTTTCCGATCTGCGTCAATCTTATTTTGCCTTTAAACACGCTTTTTTTGACAGTACAGCCTTCAGCGAAGAGGCAGACCTTGTGTTAAGCAGGTGCATTACAGAACTTATGGCTCTTTCTTCTCTGGAAGAAGAGTACAGAGCCTGTATACCCGCTGATCCTCTTTCTTTTTTCTGCCGGTATCTTGACTCATGCGAATATTTAGCACAAACACAGTTAAGAGGTGTGCATATATTCCCCTATAAAACAGCAGCGGCTTCGCCTTTTGATTATTCAATACTTATAAACTCCGGACAAAAACAGATCTCTGTCCTGTATAAACCCCTTGAGTTTCTTTCGCGCAATAAACGGGACAGGCTTAACATAGAAGATTCCAATGTTTCCGACCAGTTTGCAGTCCTGTACAGTCTTTCAAAAACACGCTTTTCCTGTGCGTCAAAAACCTTTTCCGGCTGGGCTCTGCCTCATAGTGTCTTTGAAGGTATAACTGATAATTTTCAATACGATGATTCTTTTATTAAAGAAAAAACTATTTTCGAAAGTATTCAAAAACCCGGAATAGAACACGGTGTTAAGTATCTGCACCGGGTACAAAAAGATAGTTTTTTAAAATGGCATAACCCGCTGCCTCCTTTAAAAAAACCTATTTCTCTTGATCCTCTATCTTTGAGCCGTGTTCAAGAATTTTTATGCGACAAAAAAACCGGAAAGCTTAAAATCTATGCAACTGCTTTGCGTGAGTATTTTTCCTGCCCCCTGCGTTTCTTGTATAAAAACATTTTCGCCTTAAAACCGGTATCGCTCGAAGCAAATCTTTTAGATGATGTTTTTCTCGGCACCATTTACCATGCAGTATTAAACAGGTTTTTCTCTTTCTACAAAAACAACAGTGTTAAGCTACCTGCCGGTTCCCTTTCTCTTGACTTAAGCGCTGCAGAAGTTTTACAAAAAGCGGTAAACGATGTTATAAACGGCTTCCCCGAATCCTGTTTCACCTTTGAGTTTATAAGCGACCTGACAATTCAAGTTGTAAAAGCCCAGGAAACATCGTTTTATAAAAAACTTTCAGCTTTTTTGATGGTGTTTTTACAGTTTTTTGGAGGCAGCACTATTCTTTCGACCGAGGAAGAATACATTATAGAAAAAGACGATTACATGCTTAAAGGATACATTGATCTAGTACTGGAAAATTCAGATGGAATTTGGATTCTTGATTTTAAAACCGGTGCAGTCCCTTCAAAAAAAGAATGTGTATCTAGTGACGGCAGTGATTTATCAGATTTTCAGTTAGCCCTTTATACAAAACTTTATGAGCAGGCGGCGCACAGTGAAATTTTTGGTGCAGGTTTTTTCAGTATTCATCAAAAAAAGTTTACTCCAATACTCGGCCAAATACAGAATTCACTTACAAAAAAAATAAGTCCCCTGCAAAAAAAAGAAAGGGTTACGCGTGATCCGGATCAAAATAGTGAATCTTCAATAAATTTTGAAGACACACTCGATGCGTTAGAGCAGGATATTCAAATTTTTAAATCAAATATTCAAAACAATATTTTTTCTCTGCCCGGAGGCATACCGTTCGACACCTGCAGCGCCTGTAAGCATAAAGCAGTCTGCAGAACAACCTTTATTGTAGACGGCGATAAAACAGCAATGGAAAAAGCAGGGGGGAAAGCTTTATGACAGAACAAACCTGCACAGCCTTACACGTAATTAAAACCAATGTAAATGAAGAACAGCTGAGGGCGGTACAACTTGAAAAAAATGCGGTCGTCGCAGCAGGCGCCGGTTCCGGGAAAACCCATGTCCTCGCATTCCGTTATGCCTATCTTGTAACAATACGGAATATTCCGGTCGACAAAATTCTAACACTTACCTTTACCGACAAGGCCGCCTCTGAGATGTATAAGAGGATATACAGTACTCTAAAAGGGCTCGCTGAACATTCCGACAAAGACGAATCGACAGCAAGAGCGCAAAGGGCTGTAGAAGAATTCCACACGGCACGCATACAAACACTTGATTCATACTGTGCTTCTATTGTAAAACGAGGAGGAAGATTTTTCGGCATTAGTCCCGATTTTACAACAGACCCGGTAAAAGCGCGCGAGTTTGCAGAAAAAAATGCAATTCCCTTCATATTAAAACACCGTATAAATCCTTCTTTACAACAATTTATTGGTACAAAAAAAATTGAGCACATTGCACAGGAGTTATTTGCCTCAGTCATGGTAGACCATACGAGCCTTGCTAATCCTGTGCCCTTTCTTTCTCTTTTTGAAAAGCAAAAAAAGGAAATTATTGCACAGTATAAAAATTTCACTTCTAAACTCTATGCTGCAATCGATGGTATTTGTCAGAGTTTCACAGAAATTTCAGAGAAAGAAAAAAATTCAGCATCATTTTTAAGTTTAGAAAAAGCGCTTGACTCTATTGAAAACGGTTTTTCTTTTCCGGATGAAACTGCAGTAGAAAGTTTTTTAGGTGAGGGCAGCAGGCTGTTCGAAAAAGAACTAACTAACGTCATGATTCAGATGTATACTCTCCAAAAAGTAAGCATCCGTTCAAGCAAGGTTCCCTTTGACTGCATAAAACAATACATAGAGGAACTGCGCAATATCTATGAAGAGCTTTCCGGTGTCTGCAGTTTTCTTCTTAACGCAAATGTTATTAAAGATATAATGTCGCTTCTAGAGCAGTTTCAGGAGGAGTTCAACGGCCTAAAACGCATGAGCGGTATACTTACCTTTAAAGATGTCTCGGATCTTGCTTTGGAAATTTTGAAAACAAACCGCGATATCCGCGAGACAGAAAAAAACAGCATCCGTTCAATAATGATCGATGAGTTTCAGGACGATAACGCCCAGCAGCGCGATATGCTTTTTTTACTCGCAGAAAAAAGAGAACAAGAACTTAACAGAGCATTCTCCGCGAGTATTCCCGGGCCGGAAGATCTATGTCCCGACAAGCTCTTTTTCGTAGGGGATGAAAAACAATCTATTTACCGCTTCCGCGGTGCCGATGTCGCAGTTTTTAGATCCTTAAAAGAAATATTTGACTCAAGTGCAGTGCTTTCAACGAATTTCCGTTCCTCGAACTCCCTCGTAGCCGGTTTTAATTCCCTGTTCGGCGGCGCTGATTATCCGCAGAACTTGGAAAACCTGGGGAAAAAGGAAGCTGTCCGCCCTCAAAGAAGTTCAATCTTCATTAAAAAGGAACATCTCGATACTGATATTGAGTTTCCGTCCTTTGAAGCCGAATACACTGCAGTAAGTTATGACAGCACTAAACTTGAAAAAAAGACATCTTTGGAGCCTGGAATAAAAGTCTGCCTGTTAGATGCTAAAGCGGCAGACGACAATACAGAAACAGAAGACGATGATGCATCTTCAGGTTCCGGAAACAGCAGCTCACCGGGTAATGAGAACCAGCCTTCTGCAGAAGAGACAGAGCTTCTGAGTAAAAAAGAAACACTTGCCTTTTTTACAGCACAAAAAATACGATCTCTTATAGACGAACCAGGCGGGCAGTACACCTATGAAAGCTTTGCTATACTTTTCCGCTCTTATACGAATCAATTTTATTATGAAAAATACCTTCGGGCATTCGGAATACCCTATGTAAGCGAAAGCATTAACAGTTTTTTTTCAGATGCACCGGTGAACGACATATATGCGCTGCTCAGGCTTATCCTTTTTCCAAAAGATGCCGTTTCCTATGCATCTGTACTGCATTCACCCTTTGTACGCATGAGTCACAACGGTGTGAATGCCTGTCTGGCCCAATGGTCAGAGAACGCTGAGCCCTTTAGCCCGGAAGCCGAACAGGTACTGGAAACCGCTGACCGGTATTTCTATAAAAAAGGACGTGAACGGTATGAAAGGCTGTGTACAGTTGTAAAACAATCGAACGTGAACGAACTTATTACCCGTATATGGTACTCAGAGGGCTACCGCTTTGAAACATTGTGGAATGATGAAGTGTCTCAATACGCCGAGCTTTACGACTTTTTATTTGAACTGGCACGCAGAATAGACAGTGAAGGGAAAACACTTGTAGATTTTATAGATATTCTCGATGAGCTTCAGAATGGAAATTCATCACTGACAGATATGGATATTCCGCTTGAAAGGCCGGGTGCAGTACGGCTCATGAGTATTCATAAAAGCAAGGGGCTTGAATTCCCTGTTGTTTTTGTCTGCGGGTTGTCTGATGCAGGTAAAAATGACACAAACAACGAAGCAGTTTTCTTTGACAAAGACTTCGGCGTCTGTATCAATATTGAAAATAGTGCAGGAATTCCCGAATGCAAACCTAATTACTTTTTTACTAGAAGCAGACTGATAGAAGGCTATATGCGCGATGCAGAACTGAGGAGACTCCTCTATGTTGCAATGACGAGAGCCGAACATACACTATATGTAACAGCATCAGTGTCGGTATCAAAAAAAGCAGAAAAACATATAAAAACTGCCGACGATTACGGTAATCCTCTAAATCATTTTGAAAGTTATCTATCTGCCTTATATACTGCGGTGACAGAGGATGATGCTAAGGGGCGGCACTATCTTACTCCTTTTTTCTGCAAACCGAATAACACTTTTGCAGCCCTTCTTTTTCCTTCAATGCACGGTTTTATAGAACAAAGTGAAGGTGTTCCTTTTGCAGCGGTAAAACCTTTTTCAATTGAAGAAATTCCGCAATATACTGCGGAATATGCTGCATCACTAACAGGAAATACCAATACTGTTGACAAGCTTACAGCTCAAAATCTTGCTCACCCCCTCTACCTGAACATTGAGGAAAAACTTGACGACACTGAGCAGGATTTTCACATAAGTCCCAGTTCGCTGCATACAAGCCGGGCTTTTATTAACGATACAGCTGAATTTGCCTCCTCCGGCTATGAGGAAATTGACGCAGTTATTAGTTCAGTTCAGCAGGGAAAATTCGGCTATGAAGATTTCGGAACAATAGCTCATGCGTATGCAGAATCAATCTTTACCGGAATGCCCGTTTCTCTTCCTGTTCGTATAACCAGTGTTCTAACAGCAAAACAATTAGAGATAGTTCAAAAAATAGCCGGGGAAATGGCAAAAAGTTTTCAGGAAACAGAATTGGGGCAAAAGGCAAAAAATGCACTATGGCGTAAAAATGAGTACAATTTTAAGATGCTTTTAGAAAAGAAGCAGGCCGGAGAACACCGCATTATTACCGGAAGTATAGATTTAGCATTCTCAAGCGGTGATTTTTTTTATATTGTAGATTTTAAAACAGACCTGATGCAGGATATTTCCAGACATACAGCACAATTAGCCCTTTACAGGAAGGCTCTGGCGTCTATAAAAAACTGCGGCTTGCAGAAAATAAGGTGCTATCTGCATTATCTAAGGACAAATACCCCGGTCGATATAACAGAACAGACGGACAGCATCAATATTGAAAATCTTTTATTTGATTAAACTTTTTCCCGTACTGTTTTGCTAAAGTGCTTTTTTTTCAACCAGAATAGTCATCATTGACGAAAGCATATCAATAGGAATATCTTCCGCCTCATAATTTATAAGGTCTGCCAATTCTTTCCAGTCTTTTAGAGGAATATCCTGATCATCTTCAAGTTCCCCGTCAATAAAACTTAATACAACGGCGAGCCAGTCAATATGTTCCTGTACGGGTTCTGTCTTAGGAGAAGAAGAAACGTCAATATAGTTTTTTTTCCAATATTCAAGTATCGAATGCGGCAAGTCTCCCAGCCCCTTTGTGTATGAATTGAACAAATCCATCAGCTGTGCGGTTACTTCTGAAGGATTATGAGATGAGTATTTTGCCCTTGTATGCTTTTGAATACGCTGAACATCAGCATAAAACTTGCGTAAATCTGCCATTTGCGAAGTATAGCACAAAACCGCAAGCAATGTATGAATTAAACTCATTTTTTATCTATTTTTCTGTAATTTTGCCAAAATCAGCTTTTTTTTGCTTGACTTTTAAATGAACTAAACGTAAACTCATCATATGAGCTTACGAACTGTATTAACAACGGAAACTGTAAATCTTCACTTACAGGGCAAAACAAAAGAAGATATCATCGATGAAATGCTGGAGATTCTTATTGCTGCCGGCAAAGTAACCGATAAAAAAGCCGCCCGTGAATGTGTTCTCGACCGTGAAAGAAAGATGTCGACTGGAATGAAACACGGTATCGCAATTCCTCATGGAAAAACAGATACAGTTACAGATCTTGTAGCATGCATTGGTGTTTCAGATAATCCTGTAGATTTTGATTCTCTTGATCAGGAACCATGCAGAATTTTTATTATGACGTTATCTCCGGTTAACAAAACTGGTCCGCATCTTCAATTTCTTGCTGAAGTAAGCCTTTTATTTAAGAGTGCAGAAAAAAGACAGGAAATACTTAAGACCAGCGATAAAGCAGAAGTTATCCGTATTTTAACTGAATAAAGACTGCAGAAATCTTTCCCTTGTGCCGCCTTTGCGGCAGAAACAGACCACCTTTGCTGAATATTCAGCCGGTGGTCTTATTTCGTTTATAGCTGTTAATGGAGATTACTGTGAAACATGAACAACTTTTTTTCCCCGATACAAACGGCATAAAAGATGCTTACGGCAGGATGTGCATGTTTCACGGATGCGCATTGGACTACGACAGTCAATACCTTCCCTTTACCGAAGACAATGCCCGCGAATACTGTTCTATGCTCATCGACAAAGGGTACAACCTCTTATATTGGATTCTTCCATGGAAAGCTGTGGAAGGCTCCGGCATCGAGCAGTATAACGAAGAGTATTTAGCCGCAGCAAGACGGTGCTTAAAAGTAATCGAAGAATACCCTCTTCATATTTTATTGGTACCTGACCGCAAAATAGATTCTTTACCGCACTGGGTACTGCAGTCTATTGGAATAGATCCGGAAAAACTTGTCGATGAGGATCTTAAGCGATACGCTTTTTTAACTTTTAAAACTCTCTTCTTTGCCGGAAACTGCTTTACACCAGATTTTTCCTATGAAGGAGAATCTATTCAGGACTTTTTACAGACGCGGTTTACCGCAGCAATGAGACACAGTGCCAGACGATTAAAAGACTGCAGGGCGGTTATCGGGTTTGACACAGGAAATTCTGCAGAAAGCGGCTTTATTGGTACAATTATAGACAGTGAATTTGATCTCATTACAAGAGCTTCAGGGTTCAATCCTAAAAAACACACACATTCTTCCGGTAAATTACTGGAAGGCGAATCTATTTTTCTAGAGGGACTTCAATGTCCGTGGAAGTCGATAGGGCTATGGTCGGTTCATAATGATAAACCGGTATTATACCACAGCGATTTTTTTACAAAATCAAACAGTCATGAACTTAATTTTACAAGCGATTTTCTGCTGCCCTTTCAGACTTTTTTTGTCAGCGAATTAACACATAAGCATGAACACTATCTTTTTATAGACAAGGACAGTATACCCCTGAGCGATGAAATTTCGCCCTACCCTGCAGCACTCTGCGGCAGTCTTATTTCCATGAAATGTGAATTTGAAAATACTTCTTTTTTTGAAATGGAATGGGAGAGCACCGCATGCAGTGCAGACAATAGTCCCTGTACCGAACTTTACATTCCCCGTTCATGGTTTCCCGAAGGCTGTAAAGTTGAAAGATTCGAAGGTACAGGCACTGTTGATATTGCAGATGATAAAGCCGTAATACAGATTAGAACGCTTACTGCACAAAAATGCTTTATCCGTATTGTTAAAAAATAATTATTGCGTATCAGTTTTTACCATGGCAATCATTGTTGAAACTTCATTCTCAAACAACACCGCTACCTGTGAAGCTAATAAGGCATCTAAGCCTTCTCTGTAATTCATTATTAAATCTACATAATTTAGCGTTACCTGAGGGGTTCCGTTAGCGCGTACCCGTGTTGTTCCGGCATTATACATGGCAAGGGCGGCTGTCTCATTTCCGGCTGTATCTAAACAAAAACGAAGATGCGCCATACCGTATTTTGCACTGATATAGGGATTATAAAATTCTGCTTCTGTTAATTTGGGAAAAGAGTTGTTATTAAGCTGAAACAAGCCCCTGTCAATTGACGCATTTTTATTTTTATTTACTGCACGTACCTTATAACGGCTTTCGGTATAGGCAAGGGCAAAAGCAAGAGAAAGAGGAATATCATTTGCATCTGCATTTTCCACTATTGCAAGCGTTACATCGGTACTATGGGTTATTTTATTATAAAAAGAGACAACTGCAGCTCTCGACTGCAATGAGCGGTATAAGGTTAATCCTAAGTCTGCTTTTTCTTTGTAATTCACAACCACAGTATGATAGTCTACAGGATCAATCGCATGCGGATTCCTGTAAACCTCTTCCTCAAAATCGTCTTCTAAGACTTCGGCATTATTCTCTTCTGTAATTAGTATCGGATCGGTTGTTGACATATCTGCAGGTACATATAATGATACATAAACACAGGAGACTGCAAGAAAGAGTGAAAAAAGCATCGGCCCTAAAAACATTCTAAATAAATCGGTAAGCCGGCTTTTCTTGGTCTTATTCACCACACATTACTCCCAGGTAAAAAAAATTGTTATGTGGTGTGATTATGCCATATTTTTTTAATGAATTCAATGTAGTTACTTGTATTTCTCCGCTTATAGTGGAGTATTTTACACTTTTTCGCAAAATAGAGAGTTTTTCACCAAAAAAAAAGGCTCTACAATATGCTTTTTTTGCATTGTAGAACCTTTATCATAAATTCACACTGATAATGACTCCGCTTCAGAGTCACTCAGTTTTAGTGTTTTATTGCCCGAACGTTAATTACACCCTGAATAGCCTTAAGTTTTTCTATAACAGTAGAGGGAACTTCGCCTTCAACATCAATAAGGTTGTATGCAACATCGGCCCTATTCTGATTAACCATCGCGGCAATGTTCATCTTTTCATTTGCAAGAACAGTCGTAATCTGACCAACCATATTCGGAACATTCTTATTTGCTATACACAAGCGTGCTCCGCCTGAGGGAATTGCCTCGTCAAGTTTTGTCTTTGGAAAGTTGACAGAATTAATAATGTTGCCGTTTTCCAGAAAATCACGAAGCTGGTCAACTGCCATAAATGCGCAGTTGTCTTCTGCTTCCGGAGTTGAAGCTCCAAGGTGAGGCAGACAGATAACCTTATCGTTTTTAAGAAGTTCTTCATCAGCAAAGTCAGTTACAAAGCAGGCAACCTTACCGGAATCTAAGGCGGCAAGAATGTCCTTATTTACAACAAGACCACCGCGGGCAAAGTTAAGAAGGCGCACGCCTTTTTTCATAACTGCTATTTTATCGGCATTTATAAAACCCTTTGTATCATTAGTCTGAGGAACGTGGATGGTAAGGTAATCGGCCTTTGCAAGGAGAGCATCAAGGCTCTCCGCCTTTTGAACTGCACGGCTAAGAGACCAGGCAGCATCAACAGAAATAAAGGGATCAAAACCAATAACATTCATGCCGAGGTCTACCGCATTATTTGCAACCATTGCACCGATTGCACCCAAGCCGACAACACCAAGAGTTTTTCCCATGATCTCGGGTCCTACGAACTGGCTTTTACCTTTTTCTGCAAGATCAGGAATTTCATCTCCCTTGCCTGAAAGGCCTGCGGCCCACTTATTAGCTGCAATTACCGGACGGCTTGAAAAAAGAAGGGCAGCAATAACCAGCTCTTTAACAGCATTAGCATTTGCACCAGGGGTGTTAAAAACAACAATACCTTGTTCGGTCATCTTAGGAACAGGAATATTGTTTACACCGGCACCGGCACGTGCAATTGCTTTTACTGTTGAAGGAAGTGTCATCT
>ERZ795049.5818-NODE-5818-length-11138-cov-9.567716_pt1 | contig 11138 bp, 9 predicted proteins | sample MGYA00375133_ERZ795049 | MGnify/ENA primary metagenome ERZ795049 (study PRJEB30178, sample SAMN05720147) | activated sludge metagenome | isolation source: anaerobic digester from wastewater treatment plant | place: Japan | collected 2015-04-20 ...
TTCCCCTGCCATATCACCCAGGCGTATCTCCACCCACGAATGAATATCCTCAAACTCCTTCCCGATTGAGAAATCGCTCTGCAACACCTCATCAAGGAGCCGGGCAAGGCCGGACAGAAGAGCCTCCTTCTCACCGGCCGTTATCAGCCCGCACCGTTCAAGCATGACTGCATGAGCCATTGACCCCACAATGTCATAAGGCGCCAGCCTCGCATCATACAGCCTGTCACTGTCACATGTGAAGCTGATGACCGATTCCCGCGCAGTGCCTCCCTTATCCCACAGGTGCATCTTCCGTCACTTTCTTTTTGTTCGCCTCCATGATGGCATTGTGAGCCATCAGACGAATTGCGTTTATACGTATGAATCCGAGACTGTCAGACTGGTTGAAACCTCCCTCGATATCCATGCTCGACAACTCCTTATTATATAATGAAGAAGGCGACTCACGTCCCTCGATGATGACGTTCCCCTTGTAAAGGATCATATGCACCACCCCATCTATCACCTCCTGGCTCTTGTCTATGGCAGCCTTCAGGAACTCCATCTCGGGCGAGAACCAGAACCCGTTATAAACCAGCTCAGCAAACACCGGGGCAAGCATGTTGCGCAGGCGCATCACCTCGCGGTCCATGGCTATACCTTCAATGTCCCTGTGGGCAGCATACAAGATGGTTGCTCCGGGAGTTTCATATATACCCCTCGACTTGATCCCCACGAACCTGTTTTCAACCATGTCAAGCAGGCCTATCCCGTTGGCGCCGCCAAGCCTGTTGAGACAGGTAAAGAGCTCCAGGGGGTCGCTGTAGCTTGTGCCGTCATCCTTGTTGGTGACATTCACCGGGATACCGTCCTTGAAAGTGATGGATATATGTGTCTCCTTATCAGGTGCGTCCATTGGCATCACCATCTTCTGAAGGATATCCTTCCCGGCGAAGTAGAGCGGATCCTCAAGGATACCTGCCTCATGGCTGATATGCATCAGGTTGTCATCCTCACTGTAGGGCTTGGAGATGGATGCCTTTACCGGAATGCTGTGAACGGCAGCATACCTGATCATGTCTGACCTGCCATGGAATTGGGAAAGAAATTCAGCATCCTTCCAGGGTGCGATAACCCTGATATCAGGTTTAAGGGCATAGTAGGCCAGCTCGAAACGCACCTGGTCATTCCCCTTGCCGGTTGATCCATGGGCAACATAATCAGCCTCCTGTTCTATGGCAGCCTCAATCTGCTTCTTCGCAATCAGCGGACGTGCCAGAGCCGTGCCCATAAGATAGCGGCCTTCGTAAACAGCGTTTGCCTTCACTGCCTGGAAAATATAATCTGTGACGAATTCCCTTTTCAGGTCATCTATTATCACCGAGGAGGCTCCTATTGCAAGTGCCTTCTCACGGACAGCCCCGAAATCATCATCCTGCCCTACGTCAGCCACATAGGCAATTACTTCGTATCCTTTGTTTATGAGCCATTTGAGTATCACGGAGGTATCGAGACCCCCGGAATATGCAAGCATTACTTTTTTCATTGTGATCTCTGTTATTTAATATCTGAATGGAAAATTGCGCGGAGGCACTCTTCAACTGCCTCGTTGCTGATATTGTCACGCGGGATCAGCAGGATTGTGTCGTCACCGGCAATTGTACCGGCAATTTCGTAACGGCCGGCGAGGTCTATCCTGATGGCTACTGCTGATGCAAACCCCGGCGGGGTGCTGATTAGCAGCACTCCCCTTGCCCATACCATACCGGAAATTGCAGCCGCAGTGTTGTCAGGAACCATCTCAGCAGACTCATCCCTGCCTGAGGGAAGAATATAGCGGTAACCCCCGCTGCCGTCAAATCCCCTGCTGATACCCAGCTGCCTTAAATCGCGGGAGAGTGTCGCCTGCGTACACTTCATCCCTGTGCCCTCCATCAACCTGAGCAACTCATCCTGTGATCCGATCACATGCTCCCTGACAAGCTTCTCTATAAGCGCCAGTCGTAATGATTTGTTCATATTGTATTTTTATACATATAGTGTGCAAATTTATGCATTATTTTAATAATTACAAGCATTTTGGTCTGGCAGGTCGGTGAATTTTTGTTAACAGACATATGATGAATTAATCAGAGTGCTCATTGGGGAAGAGTGATATATCTTGATAATCTGGCAGTTACAAGCGATTATATAAAAAATACAGTGAACTGTTGCCAGTCACAAAAATTGTATTTTTACAATCCGGACAGGAATGATGAAGGAGGATATTCAAAGGGGGCTGCTTCCTGGCTCGGGAGCCCATAATACTGGTGAGGCGGGTAAATCTGACTGTTCCGGACCGCAAGGCTGATTCCCGAAAGGGATAAAGAAGAGTTGAAGAACATACCATAAGGCTGATTTCTGAGGGGGATAAGGAAATGCTGAAGAAGAGACCGCAAGGCTGATTCCCGAAAGGGATAAGGAAGTGCTGAAGAAGAGACCGCAAGGCTGATTCCCGAAAGGGATAAGGAAGTGCAGATCACTGATACGAAAAACCCGGTGCGCGCAGAGCATCAGGAATTGCAAACTGAGATAATGCCACAAACATCATAGCAATGATTACTATCCGCAAAGCAACCCCCGATGACGCCCCCGCCATCATCTCCTTTCATCAGGCCATGGCCATGGAGACTGAGGGAATGGAGCGTGGAACAGCCGGCCTGCGCCTCTACATGGAGACTGAGGGAATGGAGTGTGGAACAGCCGGCCTGCGCCTCTACGTTGAGGCTGATAATGTGTTAGCACAGCAGGTCTACGAGGCTATGGGAATGGACGGAAACCACTACCGGACCTTCAAGTGGATGGTGTAACAGGAGTCTGTCATGTGGTGGCTTGTAATACCTGTAATAATTTACTCCTCTGGACTTCTGGCCCTGTGGGCAAGCATTGCCCGGCGCAGTAATGGTGCAGATGCAGGGGATGCAGGACAGCCCGAAGCAGGTGAGGCTATGGCCGCCAGCATGACCGGACAGCATCCGTTAACCGGTGATAACGGAGGGGTTCCTGAAACTGACGCTCTTCATGGAGCAGGTGTTTCTGAGGCTCCACAGGAGCCAACAGGACTGCCCGCGGTAAGTGTGATTGTTGCAGCACGCAATGAAGAGAGACATATAGAAACCCTCCTCGGGAGCCTGGTGAAGCAGGATTATCCGGATGGCCTTCTTGAGATAATTATTGTCAATGACAATTCAACTGACCGGACCCCGGTAGCAGCCAGTGAATTCATTGAGGCTGACAAGGGCATGTCTGCTCATCGTATAAGGCTTATTTACAACCCTTTTTCAGGCAAGAAGAGGGCAGTGAGATATGGAATTGAAAAATCATCGGGTGAGGTTATCCTGACTACTGACGCTGATTGTGTTGTCGGGCCGGAATGGGTGCGCCGGCATGCTTCATGGTATACCAGTGGTGGGCCGGATGTTGTTCTCGCACCGGTTATACAGAAGCCGGCTGAAGGTTTCTGGCACGGTTTCGGAGCTTATGAGTTTGCTGCGCTGCAGGCCATAACCGAAGCCTCCACGGTGCCGGGCCACCCGGTAATGTGCAATGCAGCCAACATGTCATTTCGCAGGGATGTCTACCTCCGTCACGCAGAGGAGTTGCATCCCGACCTGCCGTCAGGTGATGACATGTTCCTGCTTCATGCCGTGAAGCGTGACGGCGGCACTGTCAGGCATGAGGGCAGCAACGCGGCGGCGGCGGTGACCGCCGGTGCGGTCACGGCTGCGGCTCTGCTGCGCCAGCGCGCACGATGGGCATCAAAAGCCGGTCGTTACCGTGACCCTGCCACTCTCACCCTCGCCGCAGCCACGGCGGCGTGCAACGCCGCCGTCGCCACCGCCGTAGTAACTGCCTGCATGTCTGTTGAATACCTGCTGCCGGCAGCTGTAATGTACGGCGTCAAAGCTCTGCCCGATTATCTGCTGATTGCCACCGAATTGAAGAAGAGAGGCGCCAGGGTGAAAGCGGTGTTGTTCATGGTGTCAGAGATATTATACCCCTTCTGGTTCGTGACGGTGGCTGTGATGAGTCTGTTCCCGTCGTCGAGGAGATTCAGGAGGCGATAAACATACCAGGGTAAAAACAAGCAGGGTGGATAATGCTGAATGCGCCAGGCGCAACAAACTGCTTTGCCGGCACCCGAACCACTACGCAGAATGCACCATGTGCAATAAATACTTCTCCCGATATCCGGGCCACACTTCCGGATACGCCAACCGCAAAAAAATCTGCTGACTGCCAGCTGATAACCGAAGGCGTCCCTAATTCCCCTCCGCAAGCACCTTGATACGTACCAGGCGGATCTCCTCCTCCTCAAACTCGCCGGCAAGTTCATTGATAGCCTCCTCCAGGGAACCGCTCTCAGCCTCTTCCATGAAATATGAGTAGATATCTTCCTGACGGTCCTCGTCAATAACAGTATCTATATAGTAATCAATGTTCAGTTTCGTGCCGCCACCCACAATGGCCTCTATCTCTGTCAGAAGCTCATCATATTCAATGCCCTTGGCGTCGGCAATATCCTCGAACGGCATCTTGCGGTCAATGCTCTGAATGATGTAAACCTTGAGACCCGACTTGTTGACAACCGACTTCACAACCATATCCTGTGGCCTGATGATCTCCTTGTCAGCTACATAGTTCTTGATCACTTCAACCACTTCCCTGCCATAACGTTGCGCCTTGCCGGCTCCGATGCCAGTGATGTTCTGCAACTCCTCCAGGGTAACCGGGTACTGAATTGCCATCTCCTCCAGCGAGGGGTCCTGGAAAATATTATAGGGAGGCTGACCGGCCTGCTTCGCTATCTTCTTCCTGAGATCCTTGAGTATGCTCAGCAACTCCTCATCGGCTGCAGCAGTACGCGCTCCAAAGGATGCCTCCTCGTCCTCTGTCTCGGTGTAGTCATGATCCTCCTGGAGCAAAAAGCTCTGGGGCTTATCAAGGAATTCATGCCCCTTCGGGGTAAGCCCGAGCAACCCATAGTTCTCTATATCCTTGTCCAGCAGCTTGTTAATGAGAGCCTGCCTGATCACCATGTTCCAGAAACGCTCATCCTTCTCCTCGTCTATGCCGAATGTCTCCAGTTTATGGTGCTTGTATGATTTGATGGCGGAGTTCATCGTCCCGGCAAGGATCTTGGCAATATGATCTGCCTTGTGTTTCTCCTTCACTGCCAGCACCGTTTCAAGCATGCTGACAACATAATCCTGTCCCTCGAACTGGGTTTTGGGGTGCAGGCAGTTGTCACAGGCCTCACAGTTATCCTGTGTGTACTCCTCGCCGAAATAATGGAGCAGGATACGGCGTCTGCAGGTTGATGATTCTGCATAGGAAACTGTTTCAAGTAGCAGTTGCTTGCCTATCTCCTGCTCGGCAATCGGCTTGCCCTGCATAAACTTCTCGAGCTTTACGATATCATCATAGCTGTAGTAAGCGATGCATCTCCCCTCTCCCCCGTCACGGCCGGCACGTCCGGTCTCCTGGTAGTATCCCTCAAGGCTCTTGGGCATGTCAAAGTGAATGACGTACCGGACGTCAGGCTTGTCTATACCCATACCGAAGGCGATAGTAGCAACAATTACATCCACCTCCTCCATCAGGAACTTATCCTGGTTTGAGGTACGCGTCTGCGAGTCCATGCCTGCATGGTATGCAAGGGCCTTGATATCATTGACCTTCAATGTCTCAGCCAGTTCCTCCACCTTCTTGCGGCTGAGGCAGTAGATGATGCCTGACTTGCCGGGATTGTTTTTTATGTATTTGATGATCTCGCGGGTGGCGTCCTGTTTTGCCTTCACCTCATAATAGAGGTTGGGTCTGTTGAAAGAGGACTTGAATACCATTGCATCAGTAATACCCAGGTTCTTGAGTATGTCATGCTGAACCTTCAGGGTGGCGGTTGCAGTAAGAGCAATAATGGGTGCGCGGGAAATAGTATCAATAATAGGTCTGATCCGGCGGTACTCAGGCCTGAAGTCGTGTCCCCATTCTGAAATACAGTGTGCCTCGTCAACGGCATAGAAGGAGACTTTCACGCTTTTGAGGAATTCTATGTTTTCCTCCTTGGTAAGTGACTCCGGCGCAACATAAAGAAGTTTTGTATTGCCCTGCAGTACATCCTGCTTTACTTTGGCAATGGCTGTTTTGGTAAGTGAAGAATTAAGAAAATGCGCCACATCATCAGTGGTGTTGAAGTTACGCATGGCGTCAACCTGGTTCTTCATCAGAGCAATGAGTGGCGAGATAACCACCGCCGTACCATCCATCATCACTGCAGGCAGCTGGTAACAGAGTGACTTGCCGCCACCGGTGGGCATCAGCACAAAAGTATCATTGCCTGCAAGAACGCTTTTAATAATCTCTCCCTGGTTGCCCTTGAACATGTCAAACCCGAAATACCTCTTCAGATAGTCGTGTATGGAAGCATCAGTATGCATATAACAACTCCTCTCCGCCTGCAATCAGACGTTAATAATTATATAACAAGTTACGCAAAGTTTATCCAACATGTTACCCTTCACTCAAATTTAACTCAAATAAAAATATATATCAAAAGTTTTTGTCAGCTATGGGAATAAATATCCCTCCAATAGTAAGTAACGCAGCAGGAAGCAGGGTATATTGCTTTGAAACCTAAGTTTTATCTATCTTTACACGCTTCAACAATGGCGCCGATTATGGCCGGTAAAAGCAAAGCGAAGAACAGCAACCCGGATGGTGAGATGACCTTCCTCCAGCACCTTGAGGAGCTGAGATGGCACATCATAAGGTCACTGGTGGCCATCGTGATCGGAGCAATTGTGGCATTTATGTTCAAGGATATAATCTTTGATCATATCATTCTTGCCCCGAATAATCCGGATTTTATTACAAACAGGCTTCTCTGCCGGCTGGCCGACATGGTGAACGTCCCGTTGCTCTGCATCAACCAGAACCCCGTGGAACTGATCAGCATCAAGCTGACAGGTCAGTTCACCACACATATAACTATATCACTGGTGGCAGGATTGATACTGGCATTCCCTTATGTCTTCCGGGAATTCTGGTCGTTCTTCCGCCCGGCCCTTTACGAGAAAGAACGAAAATATGCCCGCGGGGCCGTAACCATGGCTTCACTTCTGTTCCTCGCCGGTATCATCTTCGGTTACTTTATCATAGCCCCGCTCTCAATAAACTTTCTCGGAACATACCGTGTCAGTGACCTGGTAACCAACCAGATCAACATCACATCCTATATCGGCTCAGTCACATCTGTGGCTCTCGCCTCCGGGATAACCTTCGAACTCCCTATCGTTGTCTTCTTCCTGGCACGCATCGGGGTGCTGACACCTGAATTCATGAGGAAATACCGCCGGCATGCAATTGTAGTGGTACTGGTGGTTGCAGCAGTGATTACGCCTCCTGACGTATTCAGCCTCATTCTTGTGTCAATTCCGCTGCTTATCCTCTATGAAGTTAGTATCTTTCTGGCAGCAAGGGTCGTCAGGCAGAGGGAGGCGGCCGAGGCGAAAGAGGCGGCAGAAGAGGCGAAGGCAGAGGCGGCCAGAAGGAAAAAGGCGGCAGAAGAGGCCGCCGACGCGAAGGATGCAGAAGCAGCAGCCGATAAGCAAAAAGCGGCTGAGGCAGCCGAAAAGGAAAAAGAAGCAGAAACAAAGGCGACAGCAGAAGCAGTTGCCGAAAAGAATCGGACTAATCCGGAGAACCCTGATAGTCAGGGCAATAATGACAGCCGGCCGGGAGAACCGGATGAAACTGCAGGCAACTAACCATGAAACTATGAGGCTTTACACAACAAATCTTGTCAAACGGTACAAGACACGCACAGTGGTCAACGAGGTCTCCGTCGATGTTGAGCAGGGAGAAATAGTAGGTCTCCTCGGTCCCAACGGCGCCGGCAAAACCACCACATTCTACATGATTGTGGGACTGATACGGCCGAACGGAGGCCAGATATGGCTTGACAACACCGAGATAACCGACTATCCCATGTATCGCAGGGCACGCCTCGGTATCGGCTACCTGGCACAGGAAGCCTCCGTCTTCCGCAAACTGAGCGTTGAAGACAACCTCATGGCCGTCATGGAACTCTCTGACATGACCAGACAGGAGAGGAAGGAGCGGCAGGAGTCACTCCTCGAAGAGTTCGGCCTGACACGCATACGCAAAAGTCTCGGCATTCAACTGTCGGGAGGCGAACGCCGCCGTACGGAAATCGCCCGCGCCCTGGCACTCAAACCCAACTTCATCCTTCTCGATGAACCCTTCGCCGGCGTTGACCCCATTGCTGTCGAAGATATCCAGATGATCGTCTCTAACCTGAAAGATAAAAATATAGGAATCCTGATAACCGACCATAACGTCCACGAAACGCTCTCTATCACTGACAGGGCCTACCTCCTGTTCGAGGGGAAGATACTGAAACAGGGCACTGCTGCACAGCTAGCTGATGATGAACAGGTAAGAAAAGTCTACCTCGGTAAGAACTTCGAACTCAGGAGGTAATTTAATTTCGCATCTTTTGCAACTTCGTAATTTTTACTAATTTTGCACCACTTTTTGCGGATGTGTCGTAATTGGTAGCCGAGCAAGACTTAGGATCTTGTGCCTCAGGGCGTGGGGGTTCGAGTCCCTTCATCCGCACCAGACACCTGAACCGCTCTGACACTTCGCCGCATGGCGCAGGTTATGGCGGTTTTTAAATCAATAGTAAACTTTTACAAGATGAATGTCACCAGAGAGAACATTGATGCACTGAATGCAACAGTCAGGATTGATATTGACAAAGCCGACTATGAAGAGAAGGTTGAAAAGAAACTCAGGGAATACCGGAGAACAGCCAGCATAAAGGGGTTCCGGCCCGGACACGTGCCTGTCCAGATGATCAGAAAGATGTACGGAACCACCGTCCTGATCGACGAGGTCAACAACATTGTTTCGGAAACTCTTTCTGAATACATCAAAAATGAAAATCTTGACATCCTGGGTGACCCGATTCCGAAAAATGACGGACATATATTTGATCCTGAGAAATCGGATCAATTCAGCTTCACCTTCGAACTGGGGCTGGCACCCGAATTTGAGGTGAACCTTAACAAGAAGCATAAGCTCACCCGCTACCTCATTGAACCTGACACAAAGATGATTGCCGACTCCATTGACAGCTACACCCGCAGGTACGGCGAGTTCATCACTGCCGAAGCAGCAGAGGAGAAGGACATGCTCAAGGGTATCATAGAGTCTTCTGACGGATCGGTGAAAAATGATGCTGCCACCCTGTCGGTGGAGATGGTAAAGGATGAGGAGATAAAGAACTCTTTCCTTGGCAAACAAGCCGGAGATACCGTTGAGTTCGATCTTCGCAGGGCATTCCCGAATGATTATGAGATTGCAGGCCTGCTAAAGAAGCAGAAGGACGAAGTTAAAGAGTTCCAGGGGCAATACTCGATACAGATAATGGAAATATCCCGCTTCGTTCCGGCTGAAAACAACCAGGAGCTATGGGACAAGGTCTACGGAGAGGGAACCGTGAAATCAGTCACTGAGTTCGAGGCAAAGGTAACTGAAGAGATCAGGGAGTTCTTCAACCGTGAGACTGAATACAAGCTTCGCACTGATGCCCGCGATCTGGCTCTGGCAAAAACCGCCTTTGAACTGCCTGAGGAATTCCTCAAGAGATGGTTGCTCAGGGTCAATGAAAAAACAACCGCAGAGGATATAGAGAAGGATTTCGATCACTTCCGTGAAGACATCCGCTGGCAACTGATAAAGAACAGGGTTGCAAAGGACAATGAGGTGAAGATCACCGACGAGGAGATTCTTGGGGAGGCGAAGGCTTTTACCCGGGCCCAGTTCGCCCAGTATGGCCTGCAATACGTTTCTGAAGAGCAGGTCACATCATTTGCCATTAATTTCCTGAAAAATGAGGAGGAGGCCCGCCGCATCGCCGAAAAAGTGCTTGACACAAGGGTGCTCGGCCTTCTGATTGACGCCGTCAGGGTGGATGAGAAGAGGGTAACACCCGAGGAATTCAACAAGCTATTCGGCAATAAGTGAAACCTTAAAGCCTATTAATTCGTATATTTGGCATTCAATCAAAGATTCAGACCATGCCAGACATCAATGATTTTAAAAAATACGCCGCTGACCGGTCAGGCATCAGCAGCATGACGATGCACCGTTTCATCTCTATCGCCAACAGCTATATCTCCCCGACAATTATTGAGGAACGGCAGCTGAACGTGGCATCTATGGATGTCTTCTCGCGTCTTATGATGGACCGTATTATCTTCCTCGGCCTTCCTATTGACGACTATGTGGCCAATATCATACAGGCTCAGCTGCTCTATCTTGACTCGGTTGATCCTGATAAGGACATACAGATCTACCTCAACACCCCGGGCGGTGCAGTACATGCAGGGCTGGGCATCTATGACACAATGCAGTACATCTCTGCCGACGTGGCCACCATCTGCACCGGCATGGCTGCCTCAATGGGAGCAGTGCTGCTTTCGGCAGGCGCAAAGGGCAAACGCTCGGCACTCAAACACTCCCGTATTATGATCCATCAGCCGATGGGCGGCGCAGAGGGACAGGCATCAGATATCGAGATAGCTGTCAGGGAGATACTGAAGGCCAAGAGGGAACTTTACGAGATAATCGCATTACATACCGGCAAAACTGTCGAAAAGGTTGAAAAAGACTCAGACCGCGACTACTGGATGACAGCCGCAGAGGCTAAGGAATACGGTATGATTGACGAGGTTCTGATCAGGAACAAAAACTAATTATACCCCTGATGGATAAATGCTCGTTCTGCGGACGTACCAAAAAAGAGGCTAACCTTCTCATTGCTGGTCTCGAGGGTCATATATGCGATCATTGCATAGAGCAGGCACATAATATAATGACAGAGGAGCTGGGTGGCAGGTCAAGCTTTAACCTTGACAGCATCAAGCTCCGCAAGCCGGATGAGATAAAGAATTTCCTTGATCAATATGTAATCGGGCAGGACAGGGCAAAGAAGATTCTCTCGGTAGCCGTCTATAACCACTACAAAAGGCTGATGCAGAAGACTGACAGTGATGATGTGGAGATTGAGAAATCGAACATCATCC
>ERZ795049.5822-NODE-5822-length-11132-cov-4.393338_pt1 | contig 11132 bp, 9 predicted proteins | sample MGYA00375133_ERZ795049 | MGnify/ENA primary metagenome ERZ795049 (study PRJEB30178, sample SAMN05720147) | activated sludge metagenome | isolation source: anaerobic digester from wastewater treatment plant | place: Japan | collected 2015-04-20 ...
CCTCTGTGTAAGGCCAAACCGATGCCGATAATAATCATCAAAGCAAAAACAAAGATGGTGAACTTTCCCATTTTCATTTCCCGAATCGGAAGGAATTCGATAGTGCCAAAAATGTTTCTCGTTTCCTGGAATTAGGTGTTACGGATGTCCCCCGAATTACCACCTGGCATCAGGATTTCTTAACCCATGTGTTTTGTTGAATATGCGTTTTGACAGGTGGAAAAATTCGTTTGTCCAAAACTCGCCAGATCGCGCTGATGGATGCTTTGCGGTTCGACTGGATTTGACGGCGTTTGAACCACATACGGGGAATGCCAAACAATGCATCCTTTTTTGAGTTGAGAATCACCCTTCCCTGACCGCGCACTAAAAACAGGAGGATAGAAGCCAGATGGATAACCAAGTGCAGAGGCAGCAAGAGCCAAAACAGAGCGCCTGGCATGTTCTTGATAAACACCCATGCCGGGTTGCGAAATCCGTGATAAACCGCAAAATTGCTCCACTCACCCCCCGTAGCCGCCGAGCCCACATGATAAACTACCGCATCCGGCACATACACGGCTTTGTGTCCTGCCAAACGCAGGCGGAAGGCCAGGTCAACATCCTCCACGTAGCAGAAAAAATCCTCGTCAAACCCGCCCACATCCACCAAAGCCTGACGCCGGTAAAGAGCGGCTGCCGCACAGGGTGAAAATATTTCACGTGCGACAAGGTCCTGCTTTTGTTGCCGCATGCCGTATCGCTCGCGCCAGGCCAATCCGCTTATGTGGTAAATATCACCGATACCATCCAGGATTTCAGGATTGTAACGGCATAACTGACGGGAACCGAAAGCTGCCGCATCCGCATTGGCGCGTGCCGCCGCAAGCAAATGCTCAAGCCAGTCTTGCTCCGGAAAAGCATCCGGATTGAGCAAAGCCACAAATTCTGTGTCGCACTGGGCCAGGGCAAGGTTGTTGCCGGCGGCGAAACCGAGATTACCATTCATTTGAAGTATCGTGACATTGTCAGACAGTCTTTCGAGGTCGGCAATAGAGCCGTCCGTACTGGCGTTATCCACAATCAGCACACGCGACGGTTGAACTGTCTGCGCATCGAGACATCGCAGGCATTCGGCCAGCATCTTTCCGCTGTTCCAGTTCACGATTATGACTGTTATCGACTTCATTTACACATACTTCCAGCCGCTTGATTCCATTTTGAGAGCTGAAAACTTTCTTTTTCTCCGTAATTCCATGCCGGCAGCGCGGCCCGGCATACACTGGGGGGAACAAAATCATTTAAGAAGTCAGTGATTGAACATACGCACGAGCAATTTCCTCGCCGTTTCCTTCCAGAACAATCTTCCCGCCCTCGATCAGGATAGCGTGGTCACAAAATCGTCCGATGTCCAGAGGATTGTGACTGACCATCAGCACTGTATGGCCCGCCTGACGAATCTCCTCATATCGCTTGTAGCATCGCTCCTTAAATTCCATATCCCCCACAGCAAATACTTCATCGAGAATAAGCAGGCCACGGACCGCCCGAAAAGCCACGGAATAAGCCAAACGCATGGCCATCCCCGATGAGTAATGCTTAAGCTCAAGCCGTGAAAATTCCTGCAAACCCGCAAACTCCAGAATGTCGTCTTTGGCGGTTTTTAACTCGCGAAGCGTCAGGCCCATAACTGTACCTAACAGATAAATGTTGTCAACCGCATCCAACTCCGGATTCCAACCCACGCCCAGGTCCAATATCGGCGTAATCGGAATGGTGCATCGAACCTCTCCCCGGTCCGGCTGATAAATGCCTGTAATGATTTTAAGCAACGTGCTTTTCCCGGACCCATTTCTCCCCATGATGCCTACCGTTTCACCTGCTTGTACTGAAAAACTAACACCGCTCAACACCCTGAGCTCCCGGCGGTTTCTGAAATACTTCCTCAATTTGAAACTGTTGAGGACGTGTTCCCGTAAGGTATCCAACTTCACTGTTGGAATGAAAAAGCTCTTGTGAAGCTCTTGAATGTCCAGGGCAACCATGGCGTTACAGCCTTTCCAGCGCGTGGGGCGCAAGCCGGCAATACAAAAACGTACCCGCAAACAAAACAATCGCCGCACTGCCCACCAGCATGAGATGGGCCGTTAGGGTTGGAATCTCGCCCTTGACCAGGACAGATCGTGAAAACTGGATTACCGCCGTGGGCAGCCACGCATACATGAAAAAATGAAGTTTATGAGGCACAATATCAAGGGGATAGATAATTGGGGTGAAAAAGAAGCCCACCTGCATCAGCAATTCCCATATCTGATTAATATCCCGGTAGCGAAGGAAAAGGACGCTTCCCGCAAGCGAGATCCCGATGATAATGACCAGAAAAAGAAATACATACAGGCCAAAGCAGCTAATTTCCAGCAGGCCCAAATGGTGCCTGGAAATAGCAATGTAGATGCATGTGGCTATGCTGAAAATAATAACGGTGATCAATGCGCTGGAGACAGACGTCAATACGACAACCCACGATGGAAATTTGGTCTTTGTAAGTAAAAAAGTTTTTGCTTGAAGAGACAGGAATCCCGTCTTAGTGGCCTCTGAAAAGAAATCCCAGAGAAACAGTCCGATGATCAGATTCACGCTGTAATTGGGATCCATGGTAAAAATAACGGAAAACACGGCATAAAGAACCACGAACATCGTGAGTGGTTTCACGAGAGCCCAAAGATATCCGCCCAGCGTCCCGTGATACCGCGTCTTAAAATCGGTACGGATGAGCGTCCAGATCAATCCGGGTAAATACGCGCCCGGCGGGTTGTTTATGATCGTTTTTGTTTTCAATTCTGTAATCTCAAAATATCTTCTATCTTTTTCTTATATACATGCAGCGACATCTCATTGCGGACAAAGGTAATTGAATTGTTCTGAATGAAATTCCATAATTTTTTATTGTCATATAATTCAATGACTTTTTGCGAAAAATCGTTTTTGTCGATATCAGCAGCCAATAGTTCCTGTTGATGGCGCCAACCCAATTGATTACAAAGCAATCGGGTGGCAACAGCGGGCAGCCCAAATGATGCGGCTTCGTGAATTTTATAGGGAATTCCGGCCGCAAAACGGGTCGGCGCAACGAATATTCTGCACTTATTGTAAAAATGAGAGAGCGATGCGACTTTCCCATGAACGAATACACCTGCCTTATCACTTAGCTGAAGCATGGATGAATGAGCAGATCCAACAATATCAAAGGTCATGCCGGGGATCTCTTGCCGGATCATCGGAAATACTTCATTGATAAACCATACTACCGAATCGACATTGGGAGAGGCATCATCATCCAAATTTCCTACAAATAACAATCCTTCCCGTTCGTCAAAGCCGGGGATACCTTCATGAGTGTCCAGCGTGTGGCCCAGGACAAAAACGTCTTTCCCTCCAAAGCGTCTGAATTTCACGGCATCATTCTCCGAGACGCTGACAACGGCATCGGCTATATCGGACAATTTCATCTCATTTTTGTACCATTTACTTTTCTTTTCTTCCCCGATAACGCTGCCGTTTAGTTCTGCTTTTAAAATCTCGCGATCCGTAACAATGGCTTCGACATCATAAATAATTCTGCATTTTCCCTTGAATAAATCGAGATATTTTCCGACAGCTTCCATGTTGTGGGGCCTGCTTATCCAAATGATGTCAAAATAGTTTTCCCGAACCTTCATAAAGCTACTGAAGCCGTCCTGTCCGTGTCCGCGTGCAATCTCAATATAGGGGTCTATATCGCGGTAAGCAGTTTCCCAAGTGTCTTCGTTGGGAAACATCAACGGATAGATGGTCAGATCATACTCTAATTCTTTCATCATCCTCAGAATTGTATTCGAGCGCGGAAATCCTGCCCCGAGATCACTGTGCGGAACGCGGTCATCGATATACAATATTTTTTTTCTTTCTTTTTGTGAAGCAGCCAAGCGCGCCTTTAACAAATCAGCCGAATCGGCCGCGAAATGTTTCTCGAGATGTTGCTGATATTTTTCGTAAAAAATACGTCGGTTTTTTTGCTGAAGGGCTTTCGGCGTATCCGATATGTCGCTGCCGAACTCAAAATGAAAAACGACCGCGCCCGGATCATAAACCACATTCCATCCTTTTTCCTGAAGCCATAAACAGTAATCCGTCTCTTCGTAATAGGCGGGTAGAAACCGCTCATCGAACCCGCCATGTTCTCTGAATAATTGTGTATGGGTAAGTAGAAACGCCCCCGAAGAATAGTCGGTTACGCGTTTGAAATTGAATTCGGGAAGATCGGGATTTTCATTGCGCCCATATCCTGAACAAGACCCGTCGCTCCAGATAATGCTCCCGGCTTCCTGAAGCGTTCCATCGGGTAAAATAATTTTCCCGCCGACGGCGCCGCATTTTTCATTGCCCGTTAGCGTATGAATGGCTGAAGATATTGTCGATTCCGTAATTTCCGTATCGTTATTCAAAAACAGAAGATATTTACCCCTAACATAATCAAGGGCCTGATTGTTGGCCTTAAGAAAATGCAAATTTTCATTATTTCTGATGATAGTAGCTCCCTCAATCCTATCGAGTAAAAGATTTGTTTCGTCCGTCGAATGGTTATCGACAATGATAACCTCATAATTGACTGAACTATTTTTAAGGATGGACTGTAAACAGGCAAAGCTTAAAACGACCTGATTAAAAAATACCAGGATGATCGATAAAACAGGTTCGTCGCCCGGGAAAGAAAGAATTGATCCAGACCGGATGAATTTCGTAAATTGTTTTTCTTTGTCTTTTAGGATTTTGTTTTTTATCTCAGGCAAATCGACAAACATTTTTGGCGCCTGCCGTTGATTATCGTCGCCTTCGTTAAGGTATCTTTTAAAGTTCGCGATAATCTGACGGGGTGATTCGTTTTTCAGGGCTTTTGCAAGTACTTTAACTTTTTTTAAGGAAAATTTCCTTGCGGTTTTTAAAGGGGTCGCCAGCGCAATGAGAAAAAGTTTAACAAAGGTTTTGATAATCATATAGAAAACTTTTCAAGATTTTCGTCAACACGCCACCGACAGGCTCTCTCCAGATCCATCTGACAGAAGGCAGGAGGTGAGTAGAGACCGTTGCACAACCACATAAAACCAAAAATTTTGTCATTCCCGCGAAGGCGGGAATCCAGTATTATCAATAGCTTTCTGGATACCGGCCTTCGCCGGCATGACGGCTAGAGGGGTTGTGCAAAAGCTCTCGAGTATTTGAAAATATGCTCATTGCTCCAAAGACATGAACTATAGGCGGGTTTAGCGGGATCGCGTCAGCGTCAGTAAACGGTGCAGGATCCAACGGAGCGGCGCTGTCATTCGCCAGGAGAAAGAGGCGCGCAGCGCATCCCGCTCCATTTGTAATGCCGTCCGTTCCACCCGTAAGCTCTCGCCGTCTCTTTGGAGGTCGTCGATTCTACCTTGCAACAACTCCCGCTCCATCAACAGTGCATCCCGCTCCATCCGCAGTGCGTTTCGTTCCGCCCGTAAGCTCTCGCCGTCTCTTTGAAGGTCGTCGATTCTACCTTGCAACAATGCCGCGACTGACTCTTGTTCCCTGGCTTTGACCTTAGCCTCGACAAGCCGCGCGTCGGCCTCGAAGAGCCGGTGCGGTTCAAGACTAAAGATGAAGGTCTTCTGGTCGATGAAGCGGTAGCCGACACCACGCGAGATCATCCTGTTGATGAGGTGCCAGTCCCAGGCGTAGCCAGCCCGCGGAATATCGTCACCCATATCTGCCCGTCGGAAGACCACTTGCCCGAGATCAATCTCGTTCTCTGCCGGCACCGGCCCCCCCAGGATGCGCTCCCCCCGAAAGAGACAGGCACTGTAAACAAACCCGATCGTCGGATCACTCTCAAGCCACGGTAAAAGCATGTCGAAGTGGTTCGCCAAATAGACGTTGTCATCATCAAGGTACGCGACGTACTTTCCATGTGACCTCTGTAATCCCACTTCAGCCGGGGTAATCCCAAAGTCATTGCTGCGACTGGCCAGGTTGTGAAACGTGATCCGCGGGTCGGCGACGTCGGCCACTACCTGTTCAAGCGCCGCTGCCACGTCGGGCGGCGGACAGTCGGCAACGACGATTTGTTCCCAGTCTCGATAGGTCAAGTTCACTGTCGAACGAAGGCAGTTCTTTAGACAGTCGACTCGGTCGTAAATGGTAGTGATGATGCTGAGAGTTGGCCCGCTCACTTCGATACCTTTCCACCAAGACGTAGAATTATGTCAAGCGCCCTGCGCAGTGGCCAGGTGATGCGCCAAGAGAGCGACGTTCGGAGCGCCCTTACCTCCTCGCGGGCGGCCAGCAACCTCTGTTCGAGCGCGACGGAATCGGTAACCGCCTGCGGCGCAGGCGGGCGCCCGCGCCCGATTTGCTTCATGTAGTCATAGGCGAACATGTAAAGGGGAAAATCGGACTCCACGACGACGAGATTGAAGCCGAGACGAACGATAAGCTGGCTGAACAAGACCTCGCCGAAGTAGATATTGTCGTTGTCGCGTTGTGATTCGTGCTGTTCACGGTGCGGCAGCGTCCCCCAGATCCGCTTCACGGCATCCAGCACATGCCGGTGGGTCGTCCCCATCGCAGCGTGCGCGTGCAACGAGATCTCGTTTGAGAGGCCCTGGATGGCGACGAAGGCGTTGTCGTCATGGCGCTTCAACGTCTGCAGACACGCCGAAAGCCATCCGTCTGCCGTCATAATGGTGTCATCCTCGGTGAATGTCCAGTAATCATAGTCGTCGCGAAACTGTTCGTAAGCGTAAGCATTCCCGCCAAACGAGTTGCCCCAGTTGCCATGCGTGAGCACCCGGATACGCCCGGCGAAGGTCTTGGTGCCGTCCAGCGAGCGGAGATAGCGGATTCCTTTCTCCCATCCGACATCGTTGTTGACGATAATGGTGTCGCACTCGGCCCCCGGATCAACCTTCAGCTCAAACTCGTGGCAAAGGCCGAGCAGATCAAGCACCGACTCGGCGTCGGGAAAATTCTGCGCATGAAGGAACGGGCCCGGGGGATCCCCCCATTCGACGGTTTCTTCACGTACGGTGCGGCCCGCAAAACAGGTGGTGATGACCTTGCAGTTTCTTGCCACAGCAACCTTTCGTTCGCTCTAGGAATCGAATGATGCGTCGAAACGCTTCACGGAATCAGCAATGAAAGATACGTCTTCGTCAGTAAGCCACCAGCCGACCGGGATGCAGATCTGCCTCTCCCAGAAGGCTTCTAATCCCGGCAAGGCTCGCCTGGAGGCGGCGAAGATCGGGTGGATGTCGTTGCGGCCGTGGACAGGAGAGGTCTCGATCCCCTGCGCGGTCAGCGTCGCGGCGAATCGTTCCTTCTCTTCGACGAGGAGGATGTAAAGCCAGTAGTCGTTGCGAAACCACACCGGCACCGTCTTGACGTGGCGTAGATCCGCGAAAGCCGTGTTGTAAACCGTGGCATGCCGCTGCGTCCTCGCGACAACGCCGTCGAGCTCGCTCATGTTGGCAATGCCGATGGCGGCACTAACATCGTTCATGTGAAATTTGTAGCCCGCCTCGTGCACCGGCTCCAACACTTGCATCGTCTGCCCTGCCTCGCGGTCGATGCCGTACCAGCGCAGCAGTTTGGCGCGCTGGTGGATCGCTTTGTCTTGGGTTACTAGGGCGCCGCCGTCAACGGTAGTCAATTGCTTTATGGCCTGGTACGAGTAGCATTGGATTCCACCAAGGCCAGGACCGGTGAGATGGGCACAGTCCTCGATCAACGGCACCCCCGCGCGGCGGCAGAGCTCGAGCAGGGAGGGATCGCAGAGGTTGCCGCCGTAGTGGACCGCCATGACTGCCCGCGTATCGTCAGTGAAGCTCGCGGCTAGATACTCCGGGGTCATATTGCCGGTTTGTGGATCAACGTCGGCCCAAACGACACGACCGCCGTTCTGTAGGATCGGCGTGTTGGTGGCCAGGCAGGTCATCGGCGTCGAGACAACGTTAGCGCCGTTCACCCCGGCAATGTGCAGGGCAAGGTGAAGAGCCGAGGTGCCGCTGTTAACCAGCGCGACGTAGCCGCCCAAATAGTCGCTGAGCAGCTTCTCGAACTCTTTGACCTTCGGCCCCTCGCCGATGTAGCCCGAGAAAAGGACTTTCCCCAATTCGTCGAGACACCGGTTACTCATGAATGGCTTAAATAGTGGAATCTTACGAGAATGCATGCTGCCTTAACTTGCCTCTTGTGTGACAGCCCTGGGTCTCCGGAAGATCCAGCCCCGAAAATCGCATGGCTCGGGGGCACCCTTCACGTCGAGGGTGTGCCCAATAACCAGTTCGCGAAAGACCGACAATCCAGCAGACTCGACGAGGTCCAGCACCTCGCGCTCGGCAAAGTGCTGATGGTACTGGTTCATGTCGCCGTCGCGCAAAACCGCGACATAACTGGGGCCGCTTCGTACCACTGGGATCCGGGTTAGCAGCAGGATGTCCTGGGCAGATGCCGCAATGCGCGGCAGCGCCGTCCGCCAGTCCGGCATGCACTGCAAGCTCGCACCGAGCATTACCAGATCGTAGCGGCGCGACAGGCATCCGTCATCGGTGTGCCAGACGATCTCTGGGTTGATCGACTTGCCGGCGGCCACCATAATAGGGAGGTCTTTGCAGTGGTAGTCAAGCTCGACGTCCGGGCAGACGGCTCTGGCCATCCGGAAGTAGTGACCGAGACCGCCACCCCAATCGAGCACCGAAATCGGCGATCGTCGCTGAGCCGCAAGCGCCAGGACGTAGGCAAAGGTCATGTGTAGGTTGTGGAAATGGACGTCCCGGACGACCGCGGTATCGTGGTACTCGTGATAGAAGCCGAGCGGGTTGGCGCCCGCCAGGTTGCGCTCGAATGCCGCCCAGCGCGTGATCGAGGGACTGACCTCACCCATCTGGTTCCAGCCGGGTTCTCTCGACAAATTAGCGGCCAGTTCCTCAGACGCTACCTCTATGTTCGGGGCGTTTGTTACCGCCGGATGTGGGCTGCCGTTCAACCGCTCCTGTTTGCTCATAGGCGTAGCATTATAACTACCGATCCCGGTTTCCGTTCTTTTCTTTTCAATCTTCATGTATTTTTTTGATGAGAGCTTCCTTTTTGTAGTGGGAGTATATGAAGAGAAAATATGAATGTCAAATGGATTTTGAAAGCAAAATATTGGGTGATTGCCTATTATTTGGTGAGAGTCGTATCGCGACGGACGTCTATTTATTCAGGGTAGTGGCCATTAACAAGAGGCTTCAAAAAAATGGAAACATTTCATCTTTATGGATATTTTTCTCGGGTCACGTCTCACCCAGAAGTTCATTTCAGTCAATGTCTCTTGAAAATAAAGCTCCGCTCTCTCGGTTTCTAAGGGGGCGCCGAATGCACGTATATGGAAATCTGTTGTGAAAGGGTGCATAGTAATTACGGCGTATCTATTACCACAGGAAGCTAGTGATTGCAAAGCTTTAGGGTGTTTTTCTGTGTCGCAACTTACTTTGCAGAATTTAACAAAATAAGATATGAGTTACAGACAAGAAGCAGTAATCAGAAAGCCATAAAGGACATGATAACATTGGTCAATTTCTCATCATGAATTCAAGGATGCAAAAGAAAACAGCCATTATCATCAGCCCCAACTATAAAGATCATTCTCAGAGATATTTACGTGATTGTCTGGAAAGCCTGAGGAGACAGGACTGGCAGGGGGGAAAGAAGATTTTCATTGCGGATAATCAGTCCACGGCGGAGAGCTTCGCGTTCCTGAAAGAGACGGCGCCGGAGGCGGAAATTATCCGGAATAAAAGAAATGATGGTTTTGCCAAGGGAAACAACGATGCGATGCGGATGGCTCTGCGGGAAGGATATGATTACATTATCCTGTTTAACATGGATACGATCGTCGAAGCGGATTGCATCAGCCATCTGGTGAAAACTGCGGAAAGCGACAGGACCATAGGGGCGGTGCAGGCGAGGATCATGCTCTGGCCCGACAAAAACAAGATCAACAGCCTAGGAAATGTAATCCATTTTTTAGGTTTTGGATATTGCGAGGGTTATGGAAAAGAATTTTCCAGTATAAATCTTCAATCTGACAGAAACATCTGTTGTCCATCGGGGGCGGCGGTTTTGTATAAAAAAGAGATTCTGGAGACAACAGGCCCTTTTGACGAGGAATTCGGAATGTATAATGAGGACCATGATCTGGGCTGGCGGATATGGCTTGCCGGTAAACGTTGCGTTTTAGCTCCGCAGGCTGTCGTTTATCACAAGTATGAATTTACCGGCAATTCCCGGAAATACTACCGGCTGGACAGGAACCGCATTCTGGGCATGATCAAGAATTACCAGTTCTCCACATTGCTTTTGATTTCGTTTGCCTTTATTTTCATGGAATTAGGGATCTTACTGTTCGCTTTTCAGAAGGGCTGGTTCAAAGATAAATTAAAAGTTTATCAATATTTCTTGAGCTGGAAACACTGGCGGTATATTCTGGCTGCCCGACGCAAGTCACAGGCAATACGTCGGGTGAAAGATCGCGAGATTATCGGACTGTTCAGAGGCCGGATCTGGTATGATGAGATCGGCGATTGGAAACTTGAATTAGCCAATGCAATCCTGCAATCATACTGGAATGCTGTAAAACGGATCCTGCAAGTAAAACCGTGAGCCATGCCTTGAACGAAAACAGACTGATCATCATTCCTGCCTATAACGAAGCAAAACAGATCGCTGCGGTCATCAAAGGCATCAGGCAATACAGCGACGTTGAAACCATCGTGATCGATGACGGCTCCGAAGACAAAACGGCCCAATGCGCCATATCAGCCGGTGTCCGGGTGATTCGGCACCCTTTCAATATGGGCGCAGGCGTGGCCGTTCAAACAGGATATAAGTACGCATTGAAAGGTAATTATGAAACGATTATCCAGATCGATGGCGACGGACAACATCATGCAGCGCATATTCCGGAGATGTTCGCAACGGTTGAAAATCGCCGGTGTGATCTGTTAATCGGCTCCCGCTTTTTGAAAATAAATCAATATCATACAGGTATTTTAAAATTGGCAGCGATTTGGCTATTCCGCCGGGTGATCAGAACGATCACTGGC
>ERZ795049.5826-NODE-5826-length-11126-cov-14.101436_pt1 | contig 11126 bp, 9 predicted proteins | sample MGYA00375133_ERZ795049 | MGnify/ENA primary metagenome ERZ795049 (study PRJEB30178, sample SAMN05720147) | activated sludge metagenome | isolation source: anaerobic digester from wastewater treatment plant | place: Japan | collected 2015-04-20 ...
CACTTTTTCTTATTCTAGAACGCTTGTCGCAAGCGGCAGGCTGTAATCAAGAAACGCTCTTATGAGCGGATCATGATAAAGGGCGGCTTTCTCGTGCTTCCAAGTCACATTTGCCCCATCGATATCAACATCGGCGGCAGGAACTTCTTTAGCGACTAAAATTGGATCGCCGACAAAATCGGTTAAGTATGAAAGAGAATTTTCTCTTTCCTGAGAATAAAAACTTTCGGTCACTTCATATACGGCGGGATTCGCGCTTATCGTCAGCACATCGTTAAGATAAACCGATTGTGCTTTGATAATCGACCCGTTCGTGTCAATCCCGTTGGGCTCGACATATTGGGCGGTCGGGACAAAGCCAGTCCCGTAGCCAAGAGTGGCGTTATTAAGCGCGGAGAGACCATAGGTGTCTTTAAAGCCTTGCCATTGGTTTTCATCATAGACACCACTTTTAAGTTTGATGCCGTCAACATCCGTGTCTAATAGATAAAGATTATTCATTGTGGCTGCGTTTTCGCGCGCATAGCTTTCAAGAAAATTTTCGCGAAGATATGTCGATTCCGTCTCATCATCATAATAAATGACGGTAAAACTCGAATCTTGGGCATATAAGTTCGTAAGCTTAGTGAGGTTGATGTCGATGATCGTCGGAAAAACGATCAACTCTTTCATATAAGTCGCAAATGAGTCCTTGCTGCCCCAAATCTTGTGGGTTGAGTTGTATGGGCGGTTTTCTTTGATGACGCCGTCTTTAAAAAGGCCTAAGGTTTGTGATGAACTGATAAAATCAAGGCCATACGAATCGCGCTTGGCGTTATCATCGTCAAAGAATTCGGAAAAATGCACGGTGTAGACGATGAGATTATTGGCTTTGCGGTAAGGCATCAGGATTGAATCGCGGAAACTCGTCCAGCAGGTGCAGAGCGAATTCGGCGTCGAAAATACCAAAAAATTATCTTTGTCTTCTATTTTTTCGACGTACTGCTCATAACTTAAAGCGACAAGTTCATCTTCGAGCGTCCCAAACAGGAGCGGAGTTTTGTTCTTGCTTACATCGCAGCCGGCAAGTAGCGAAGCGGTTATGCTCAAGGCGGTGATTACTAATCCAAGGCGTTTCATAAATGTCCCTCGAGATAATATTATATTCATCGCTTGCTAAATATGCGACAAATAACATTTTTCGATTTTTGAAAGTGCGTGATACGGAGCCCGGAAAAATGCCGTAAAAAAGTCAGAAAAAAAGGAGAAAGACTTCTTTTGAATTTATGCGACCGAAAACAATTTCAAAAAAGGTGCGGAAAAAAACGCTTACTAAGTTAAACAAATATTGCGATGTCGTCGAATAAATTTGCAGAAACCGAACTTTCAAAAAACAGGGTGAAAATATTTTCATTTTTTCTCGATTAAAATTTGTTGTATTTTCACGCGATTTCTTCTATATTTTATTCGTGAAAATTTTCGGGCCCGTTCGCCTTGAAATAAACACGGCTAGCGAGGTGAACAATCAATGTCTAAAAATGAAACTATTATCAGCCTAAAAAATGTTTCCAAGCAATTTGACGGCACGCTCGTCGTCGATGCTTTTAATCTCGACATCAAGCGCGGAGAATTTGTGACGATCCTCGGGCCATCCGGCTGCGGAAAAACGACAACCTTGCGCATGATTGCCGGCTTTGAGACGCCCTCAAGCGGAGAAATATTGCTCAACGGCACGGATATTTCCGTACTTCCCCCTTATAAACGTCCGGTCAATACTGTCTTTCAACGCTATGCCCTCTTTCCCCACCTTGATGTCTACGATAATATCGCCTTTGGTTTAAAACTTAAAAAGATTAACGAGACCTACACCGATAAAAACGGCGAAGAGAAAGTCCGATGCCGTCATCTGAGTATTGAGGAAATCGACGAAAAAGTCGCCAAAGCCTTAAAGATGGTCGACCTGGAAGAACTCGAAGACCGCGATGTGCAGACGCTTTCCGGCGGCCAGCAGCAAAGAGTGGCCATCGCCCGTTGCATCGTCAATGAACCAAAGATTTTATTACTCGATGAGCCCTTAGGAGCTCTCGATCTCAAGATGCGCAAAGATATGCAACTCGAACTTAAGGCCATGCATGATAAATTGGGCATCACTTTTATCTATGTCACCCACGACCAAGAGGAAGCCCTGACGATGTCCGATACGATCGTCGTCATGAAAGACGGCGTCATTCAGCAGGTCGGTACACCGATGGACATCTATAATGAACCCGCCAATGCTTTTGTCGCCGACTTCATCGGAAATTCGAATATTTACAATGCGACGATGGTCGGACCAAAAGTCGTGCGCTTTATCAATGCCAACTTCCCGTGCGATGACGATTATCCGCTCAACGAAAAAGTCGATGTTGTCATCCGCCCCGAAGACGTCGAAATCGTCGCCAGCGGCAAAGGCATGGTCGAAGCCAAAATCGTCAATAAAATTTTTAAAGGCGTGCATTTTGAGTATGTCGTGATGGTCGGAAAGAATGAAGTTGTCGTGCAAAGCACGAAGGACTTTCCCGAGGCCGAACCGATCGCCCTTATCATCGATTCGGAAAGCATCCATGTCATGAAGAAAGAATTCACGATCAACAGTTTCTATGACGCCTGGATCAACAAAAACAATCAAGTCGTCATCGGCAATATCGCTTTTGATTGCGATGTGACAAAACTCGTCCCTCAATCAACGCTTGATCAAGATGGCTATGTCGTCAGCAAAAAAGGCGTGCGTTACGACTTTAACGATGCCGAAGTCGTCGCCGAGATTCAGTTAAGCGATATTGAACTCTCCGATGATATCAGCCAGGGTCAGACGACGGGAACGGTTGTCTCCATGCTTTACATCGGCGACCACTATCAGTACACGGTCCGCACCGAAGAGGAAGAAGATTTTGTCGTCGACACCCAGTATTTATTTAACGAAAACGATGTCGTTTCCATCAACGTCGCCCCGCAGCACATCTTGCTTCGCGTCAAAGGAGATATTGCCAAATATGAACTTTAAGCGTAAATATCTGGCCATCCCGTATAGCCTTTTCTTGGCGCTTTTTGTCATCATACCGATCCTTTTGATCGTCTACTATGCCTTCTCTAATGCCGACGGGCAAATTTCATTTGATTCGCTCGTCCGTTTCTTTTCTTCGACGACCAAACTGAATGTTTTGCTCGTCTCCTTTTTCATCGGTATCCTCAATACCCTTTTGTGTCTGATCATCGGCTATCCTCTCGCCTATTTTCTGGCCCGTAAGCAATACAACACAAATACCGTTTTAGTTTTGCTTTTTATCATGCCGATGTGGATCAATTTCGTGTTGCGGACGGGCGCCACTCGCGATTTGCTCACGTGGTTTGGCATCAATGGCGGACAATATCCCTATTTGGCGACGATGATCGGCATGGTCTATAACTTCTTGCCGTTTACCATCTTACCTCTTTACTCGACGATGCTTAAACTCGATCAGAGCCAAATTGAAGCGGCAGCGGACCTCGGCGCCAACCCTTTTCAAGTGTTTACCAAATCAATCCTCCCGCAGTCCTTGCCCGGCATCGTCTCGGCATCGACAATGGTCTTCATGCCGACGATGTCAAGCTATGTCATCTCTGATGTTCTTTCCGAAGGAAAAATAACGCTATTTGGCAATTCAATCTATCTTAATTTCTCAAGTTCGCAGTGGAACGATGGCTCGTTCATGGCTTTGATCATGCTGGCGATTGTCGGCGTCACCTTGCTCATTTCCCGTCGCTTTAATAAAGATGATTTTGCCTCGCGAGGTAGCAACCTATGGTAAAAAGCAAAAAACTCTTCGCGAGCATCTATGTCTATCTCATATTGTTTTTGATGTATCTTCCGATTCTCGTCTTAATCGCATTTTCTTTTACCGAGGCGACGAACATCGGCGTCTGGACAGGTTTTTCATTAAACTTGTACGCTCGTCTTTTTCAAAGTCAGGAGATTATGGTCGCTCTTGGCAACACCCTTATCATCGCCTTTATCAGCGCCGCGATTTCGACGCTATTAGGAACCGCTGGAGCCATCGGAGCTTTTTACAGCCGCAAGCGCACCCTCAAAGCCATCGAAGGCGTCACTCAGATTCCGATTGTCAATGCTGAAATTGTCATGGCATTATCCTTAACCGTCTTATTCGTCTTTGTCGGCAGCGTCATCTTTCGCGGACAATCGATCTTCGGTTTCTGGACTCTGCTCATCGGCCATGTCGTCTTGTCGGTGCCGTTTGTCTACATCTCGGTCCGCCCGAAATTGATGCAGCTTGATCCGCATCTATACGAGGCTGCTCTTGATTTGGGTGCCACTCCGCAAAAAGCCTTGTGGAAAGTCATTATTCCGCAGATTATGCCGGGTATCCTATCAGGCTTTCTGCTGTCATTGACATTGTCGCTTGATGATTTTATTATCACGGCTTTTACCAGAGGCACGGGTCTCCTTAACGGAGAAGGGACCATCGAAACCTTATCGACGCTCGTCCAAGCCAAGATTAAGCGCGGGCCGATTCCGCCGGAAATGCGGGCGCTGACGCTCATTATCTTCATCGTTGTCTTGCTCGTCGTCGTCGGTATTACTATTTATCGCAACAAAACCAAAAATGTGAAAAAAATTCGCAAGGGGAGGGAAAACCATGAATTTTAAGAAGACATTGGCCGGAACATCAGCTGTTTTATTCTCTGCGCTTTTAATCGCCGCCTGTAGCGGTAATCAACCGCATGAAGGCGGTAGTCAAGTTCTCCGCATCTTGAACTGGGAAGACTACATTTATCTCAACGACCCCGAGAACGGCTATGAGGCCAAAAATTTAGTCGATCAATTTGAAGATTTTATCATGGACACCGAAGGAATTGAAGTCGATGTCGTTTACGACACATTTGATACCAACGAGACGATGCTCAACTCCTTGCAGACGGGTAAATCAGTATACGATCTCGTCTGTCCGAGTGACTACATGATTCAGAAGATGATTGCTAACGACATGCTCGAACCGCTTGATGATGCGGCGGCTAACATTCCCAATTACGAAACGTTTGCCTCGCCTTACTTAAAGTCAATTTTTGATAATCTCGAGGCGACTAACGGCGTCACCCAAGAAGTTCATTCGGTCTCGGAATACGCGGTTGGATATATGTGGGGTACGTTTGGTATTTTATACAATCCGACATATGCGACTTTTGCGGACCGCGGTCTATCTTCCGACGATGTGATGAGTGATATGGAAGACTGGAATTCCCTTTGGAATGTCGATTATAAGGATACAATTTCGGTCAAAGATTCAATGCGCGACACATACTCGGTCGGCATCATGCGTGTCTACGACGAAGAAATCAGAACTCTGCAGGATACATATCTTGACGAAGCGAAAGCCGAATATGATCCCGCTTTATACAACGCACAGCTGACTGATATTTTCAACCGTTCAGATGCCGAGACGGTTGCCGCCGTCAAAGAGGAACTTCTTAAACTTAAAGAAAATATTTACGGCTTTGAAAACGATTCGGGAAAACAAGACATTGTCACTGGTAAAATTGGTATTAATCTCGCCTGGAGCGGCGATGCCGTCTACGCGATGGATCAGGCTGATGAAGAAACCGAAACCGAGCTCTATTACAACATGCCGGAAACCGGTGGAAATATCTGGTTTGACGGCTGGGTCATGCCCAAAAGCGATTCTTTAAATAAAGAATTGGCTCAGAAGTTTTTAAATTTTGTCTCGGATCCGGTCAATGCCGCTCAAAATATGGACTATATCGGCTACAGCTCGTTTATCGGCGGTGAAGATATCAACACCCTTGTTCATGAGTGGTATGACGTTCGCGAAGATGAGTGGGAGACGCCGATTGACGAGTGGAAACTCGCCAACGACATCACCGATGACTACATCGCCTATGATTTGACCTATTTCTTTGGCGACACTGTCGATACCGAGACGATTATCTATATCGAAGAAGATAGCGTCGGCCGTCAGCTCTATGCCCAATATCCCGAAGCGGACATGATTCCGCGCCTTTCTTTGATGAGCGATTTCGGCGATAATAATCGCTATATTTTGGCGATGTGGGAAGAATTTAAAGCCAGTTCTTTACCGGGCTGGGCAATCGCTCTCATCGTCGTCGGTGTCCTCGCCGTAGCCGGGGTCGGAGGCTTCTTTTTATATCGCAAGAACCTCGCCAAAAAGAATCGGAGCGCCCGCCGCCAGCAAGCCGCTTCTTCACGGCGCTGACATTTTTTGAAGTAATTTATTACTTATTGAAGGTTCAAAAGCCATTTGCTATAATTACTTGCGCTGGTTCCTTAGCCAAGTGGTAAGGCAATTGACTGCAACTCAATGATCGTCGGTTCAACTCCGATAGGAACCTCCATTTATTTCTTACTTGTATAATGTGAACTGCCTGGTTTATATTATATGAGCCGCCATCTTGGCGGACACGCGCCCGTAGCTCAACTGGATAGAGCGTTAGACTACGGATCTAAAGGTTACGGGTTCGACTCCTGTCGGGCGCGCCAGTGTCGGGATGTAGCGTAGCTTGGTATCGCGTCTGCTTTGGGAGCAGAAGGCCGCAGGTTCAAATCCTGTCATCCCGACCATTACTATCCAAGCTCTGATTAGGAGTTTTAGGGGATATAGTTAAACGGGATAACACTAGCTTTGCAAGCTTGAATTCGGAGTTCGATTCTCCGTATCTCCACCAAACGAAATGGCTGCGTAGCTCAGTTGGCTAGAGCAATCGGTTCATACCCGGTGGGTCGAGGGTTCAAATCCCCCCGCAGCTACCATTTTCGGACCAATAGCTCAACGGTTAGAGCTCCCCGCTCATAACGGGTAGGTTCTAGGTTCGAATCCTAGTTGGTCCACCAGACGTGGAGGCTTACCCAAGCGGCTGAAGGGGTCGGTCTTGAAAACCGATAGAGGATGCAAGTCCTGCTAGGGTTCAAATCCCTAAGCCTCCGCCATTCACGATACTTAAGTCATATCCGCGGGTATGATTTTTTATTTATTTAAGCCGATTTTTATATAATAAGATGTATAACATATTGACAACCATCAATGTGTTAGAATAGTGTTTATGTATGGCAAAAATAAATGATGAGCATTTTATTCAACTCATGAAAATACTTAGCGATACAACGCGTTTTGCGATCGTTCGCCTGCTTGCTCAAAAAGGCAGTCTTTGCGCTTGTAAGATTCTCGATTGCTTGCATATATCGCAAGGCACTTTATCGCATCATATGAAGGTTTTAACAAACGCGAAAATTGTCAGCTGCAGCAAAGATGGTAAATGGCGGCATTATCGCCTTCTTCCACATTCCTTATACAAATTATCGACTTTTATTCAAGAGATCACTCTTATTCCTTCCGAGACGACCGAAGAAAACTGTGCATGCTCAATTGATGTGATAGGCAAATGACCAAACGAAAAATAACTATTATTATCGCTTCAAGTGTGGTGGCACTATTAGCGGCCGCTAACATTTTGGTTGGCATTATTGTTTCTTGGGATGCCGCAAAAGCGCCATGGAATTTTATTAGTTCGCAGATTTTGGGCATGAAGTGGCTCAACGATTTGATATGGAAAATTGTGCAAGCCGTCAGTGGCGTACACAGTTTAGAGACATGGCAATACAAAGTTCAATCGTCTATCCAGTTTTTTGTCTATGACATTATCAAAATTACCGTACTATTATGCTTTTTAATCTTTGTAATATCGTACATTCAATCGTATTTTCCGCCCGAACGCACAAAGAAAATATTGAGCAAGTATCACGGAATCGGCGCCAATATTATCGGGGCATTACTCGGAACCGTCACTCCTTTTTGCAGTTGTTCTTCTATCCCGATTTTCATTGGATTTACACGCGCCGGTCTATCGACTGGAGTAACGTTTAGCTTTCTCATTTCAAGTCCGTTGGTGGATCTTGGCTCCTTAATGCTTCTGGTCGGGGTTTTTGGCTGGCCAATCGCAATTGCTTACGTCGTCGCTGGCCTCATTATTTCTGTCATTGGCGGAACGATTATTGAAAAAACCGGACTGGGAAAACATGTCGAAGACTTTGTTTCAAAGGGCGAGAGCGTCGAGATAGAAAGTCCGGAATTAACAAGGAAAGATCGCATAATTTACGCTCGCGACCAAATGTGGGGAACATTTAAAAAAGTATTTCCTTATATGCTGATTGGCGTGGCGATCGGAGCGGCAATTCATAATGTTATTCCGAGAGAATGGATTGAAAACATTTTAGGATCCGAAAAATGGTATGGAGTGCCTTTGGCGGCCCTTCTTGGCGCACCGATGTACGCCGATATTTTCGGGACATTGCCGGTCGCCGAAGCCCTTTACAACAAGGGCGCTGGCCTCGGCACAGTCTTGACTTTTATGATGAGTGTGACAGCTTTATCTCTTCCGTCATTAATCATGCTGCGGAAAGCCGTTAAACCCAAGTTGCTTATCGCTTTTTTAATCATTGTTCTCATCGGAATTATTGCTATCGGCTATCTATTTAATTTGTTTGGGTACTTTTTCATATAGGAGGAAAAATATGAAAATTCAAGCTTTAGGCGGATGTTGCAAAAAATCAACTTCAAATTATGAAGCAATCGTTCAAGCCGTTAAAGAGTTAGACCTCAAAGTTGAGGTCGAACACGTCACTGATTTTGGCGAAATCATGAAGCTAGGTGTCATGTCAACACCCGGCCTTGCCATTAATGGCAAAATACTTTCAGTTGGCAGAGCACTCAATGTCATGCAGGCAAAAGAATTAATTAACAAGGTTATGAAGAGCGAAAGCGAATGCTCCTGCGGCGAACGATGTGATTGTGGCGATAATTGCGAATGCGAAGATGGCTGTGATTGCGCCGATGACCCTTCTTGCTGCAAATAATTATCAATAAATATTATTGCTCTCTAATACTTTGCTAAAATAGAAATGCAAATCATTGGAGGTTTTCTATGCAGCATTTATTAGACCAGGGTCCGCTTTTAAACGAGGAAGGCAACTTAACAGAATCTGGCTATGCTTTTTCGTTAATCAAAAAATATTCTCGCGATGCCATTAAAGCGCCTGCTATGCGCATCAAAGAATGGGATTACTACTATGTCGGAAACAATCATGTCGGCGTAGCTCTGACGGTGGCCGATAACGCCTATATGTCGCTCGTCGGAGCGACGGTTTTTAACTTCGACAAAGCCTATGACAAAACCAAGAACGTGATGGGCTTGCTTCCCAAAGGGAAAATCATGATGCCCTCTTCTTCAGCAAGTGGCGATGTCATCTTTAACACCAAGAATTTTTCCTTCCATTTCACTCATGAAAACGGCAGGCGTCACCTCGTCTGCGAGATGAAGAACTTCGATGGTGAAAAGCCCTTTCGCTGCGACATATATCTCGAGGAAACAATCAAAGATTCAATGGTGATTGCCACGCCTTTTAATAAACCGAAACACTTCTATTACAATCAGAAGATCAATTTACTCAAAGCCAACGGTTACGCCAAAGTGGGCGATGAGACATACGATTTATCAAAAGACACATGGGGCGTTCTCGACTGGGGTCGCGGAGTGTGGACATATAGTAACACTTGGTACTGGTCTTCGATGAGCGGTACCTACAAGGGCAAGAAGATCGGATTCAATCTCGGCTATGGTTTTGGCGACACAAGTGCCGCCAGCGAAAATATGTTCTTTTACGATGATAAGGCTTATAAGTTTGAAGATGTTAAATTTGATATTCCAATCGCCAGCAATGGAAATGATGATTTCCTTAAACCATGGAAGTTTCGCAGCAAAACGGGCGATATTTCTCTGACATTTGAACCGATATTAGACCGTTTCAGCAACACGAATGTTCTCATCATCAAGTCGATTCAGCATCAGGTATTCGGTAAATTCCACGGCTATTTTGTCATCGAAGGCAAGCAGGTATATTTTGAAGACATCCTCGGGTTTGCCGAAAAAGTCAGGAATTGCTGGTAATTTTGCGATTTTTTCGTGTCTCTTTTTAGATAATAAGTTTACAATAAACATTAGTTAATAAGGAGCAGACTCATGAAAATTAACTCCACTTTTACCGGGGAAATCGTCCCGCGTGCGACCAAATGGATTTATTCGGCGACGGCGATGGGAAGAGATGCAGCCTATACTTTAATCAGCTTATTCTTAATTGCCTATATTCAATTCGCGGCTCCGATTGGCTATGTTAATGACGTTTATAGTCGAGGCGATTACTTCGCCCAGTTTGGCGTCATTTCCATCATCGTCATCATCGCCCGCATCTGGGATGGCCTCAATGATCCGATCATGGGTTTTATCATCGAGCGCTGCCACTTTAAGATGGGTAAATATAAACCTTGGATTCTAATTGGCGCGATCACTAATACCGCCGTCATGCTCGTCTTGTTTTTAGCCCGCCCGCAAGGCTGGGCTTATGTCGCCCTTTTCGGAGTCTTCTACTTCCTTTGGGACATCACATACACGATGAACGACATCGGCTATTGGTCGATGCTTCCGGCTTTGACAAGCGACGAAAAACAGCGCAACGAAATCACGACGATTATGTCGATATTTATAAGCATCGGAGCCTTCGCTGTCGGCGGTGTTGTGCCTTTGACGGTCGCCAATAATGCCGTCCAAAACTATGGCATCATCGCTATCGTCGTCTCAGTCGTCTTTCTTCTCTCGCAGTTAATTCTTGTTTTCTTTGCAAAAGAATCGGCCCGTAATCTCGAGCAGGAAAAAATTTCGCAAAAGACAAAATTCGGGGATATGTTCCGCCTGATGAAGACCAACGATCAACTACGTTGGATTGTCATCGTCATCCTCATCTACTATATCGCCTCGAACATTCTTAATGGCCTTGGTCTCAACTATTTCTACTTCATGTTTGGTTATGGAAATGACGCCGGCGAAGGCGGAAATATTCAGTTCCTGTTTACAATCATGTATGCCGGAGGAACGATTCTGGCTCAATTCTTGTTCCCACTTTTAATAAAGTTTCTAAAGCGCAGCACACTGCTCTTGATCAGCTTTTTGATGATGGCTTTAGGCCATGTTGTTTTCTTCTTCATCGGCGCGCCGTTTAACGGTGTTCCGGCCCTCGGCGTTCAATATCC
>ERZ795049.5828-NODE-5828-length-11124-cov-7.363086_pt1 | contig 11124 bp, 7 predicted proteins | sample MGYA00375133_ERZ795049 | MGnify/ENA primary metagenome ERZ795049 (study PRJEB30178, sample SAMN05720147) | activated sludge metagenome | isolation source: anaerobic digester from wastewater treatment plant | place: Japan | collected 2015-04-20 ...
GTGCATCGGCCCGCGCCGTGGCGACCCCATCTACCTGCTGGATGCGCAGAGCGGGGCTGTGCAGGAGGTGCCCCTGTCTGCGATCAGCGACTCCGTCCACCCCCATCTCGCCTGGTCGCCCGATGGCACGGCCATCACCCTGGCCAGCCTGGCTGGGAGCTGCAGTACGGTGATCGACGTCGAGACGGGCAGGATGCGGTTCAGCCTGGGCGGCAGCGATGCCTGTTACTCGCCCTATGCGCTCGCTTGGTCGCCCGATGGCAGGACCATCGCCACGGTTAGAGCGGGCGGGCTCGACCTGCTCGATGCACGGACCGGACAGGTGGCGCACAGCATGGAGGGCGGGGTGCGTGGGCTGCCCGTTTCCGGCTCCGGCCGCGCCCTATCCTTCAGCCCCGATGGCCGGCTGCTGGCGAGCCGAGGCGGCCAGGGGCGGCCACCCGGTGGGCTGGACACCGGTCGTAGTCTGGGATGTGGCGACCGGCCGGGTGCTGGGCCAGCTCCGGGGCCAGTCGGAGCGCGAGGACCGGATGGCCGTGGGCTTTGACGGTGACAACGTGCTCAGCCTGTACGCGACCGGCGAGATCACCCACTGGCCGATCGGCGCGGGCGAGGCGGAGGAGGCGACGATCTCCCGTCTGCCGGCGTTGGCGCCAGAACGGTGGCTGGCCTGGTCGGCCGACGGCAGCAGGTTGGCGGCGGCCGGGAGCGGCGGGCTGGCGGTGTGGGATACGGCCACGGCCCTACCCCTGGCCAGCTTTGGCCCCGGCTTCTCCGTGCCCGCGCTCAGCGCCGACGGCCATCTGCTCGCCATGACCGACATCGAGCGGCACGAGGAGGTCATCTACGATGTGGCGGCGGGCGCGGTCGTGTGCACGCTGCCCGACGCCTCGTCGATCCTGCAGGGAGCGGCCTTCTCACCCGACGGCCGCCTGATCGCCTACGGCGCCGGCAGCCGGGCGCTCGTGGCCGAAGCCGCGACAGGGCGGGTGCTGAGCGAGCTCGCGGGGTACCCCGAGGAACAGAGCATCGCCCGCGTGGTTTGGTCCCCGGACTCGAGCGCCCTGGTGGTCGCGAGTGGCTGGCCCAATAGCGGCCCGCCAGGGCTGGTCATCCTCTGGGAGCAGGGCAAGGACGGCGCTTTCCGGGAGGCCTTCCGCACGCAGGCGGTGCACACGAGCTACCCCGGCATGCCGGTGGCGCTCTTCTGCCCCAGTGGCGTCCTGGTGGCCTTTGAGGACATGCCGCGCGGCGAGGCCAGTGCGGCACACATCCCGGTCTTTGACCGCACAACCGGTGAGGCCATCATCACTCTCAAGGAATACGTGTTGGGTACTTGGGCTTCTGACGAGGTCCTGTTGGCCGCCGAGGCGCAGTACGACACCTGGCTTACGAGGTGGAACGTGCGCAGTGGCGAAAAGGCCGTGGGCCGGGGGAGAGGCATCAACGCTGCGGCGTACAGCCCAGGCGGAGCCTACTATGTGACCACTGGCGATGACCGTCGGCTGGGCCGCGGCGGGATCGATGTACACGACTGGGCGACGGGCCAGGTGCTATGCCGCATCGCCCACGGGGCGGACGTGTTCCACGTCAGTTGGTCGCCCGACGGGCGCGGCATCGCCTCGCTCGCCGCGAACGGCACGACGGCGGTGTGGACGGTGGGAGATGGGCCTGGCGAGGGACGATGATGGTAACGGCAACACGGGCACGCGGTGGATAGGCTGAGCGAATAGCGGGCGAGGAGGTTGAGGTGAAGAGACTTGCTGCGTTGGCGATCCTGGCCATCCTGCTGGCGGCATGCGCACCCAGGCCGGAACCCCCTGCCCTCGCCACGGTCTCCCCCGACGAGGTGGGGCTGACCTGGCGCGAGTGCGAGGCCGACGTGCCCAACTTTGACCTCCAGGAGGCCTGCTTCGGGCAGCGCTTCCTGCGCCGGACCGCGGCCGAGGAGGCCAGGCGCGGCACGCGCAGCGACGATGCGCTGCGGCTGAGCATCGGCGCGGATAGCTACGAGGCCCTCGACATCGGCTTTGGGCTGTGCGTCTACCTCAAGAACGGCCGCCCCGCCAAGTTCCTGCGCAGCGAGCAGCCGGAGGGCTGGCCAGCAGCCATTTCTCTCGTTGACGTGGGCGGCAAGGCGGCGCTGGAATTCGACCACGACGGGCACATGACTACCGTCAGCCACAACGGCGCCTCGATGGCGGTGCACGATGGCCGGGCCACGGTCCTGTACGACGGGCAGGACGTCTGCTCGCTCTATGGCCTCGATGCCGCCTACCGGCCCTACGAGATGGCGGGCAAGCTGCTCTTCATCGCCCGCAAGGATGGCCAGTACTTTATCGTCTACGATGGCCGGCGCATGGGTCCCATCTTTGACTGCATCGCGCTGGCCAACCGCGGCGGGCCCGACCCATCCTTGCCCCAGTGCGGCGGGGGCCGCTTCTGGTTCTGGGGCCTGCGGAGCGGCCAGCTCTATGCGGTGGAAGTCGCGGACCCGGGCGCGGAGCAGCCGCCGGCGGTCACGGACGTGGCCTCGGCGACCGTCAGCCGCCTGCAGCGCGTGCAGGATCTCTGCTGCCCGCCCCGGTTCGGCCCCAACGGCGACAACTATCTCACGGTCCGAGACGGCAGCCTTTGGCTGCACTCCCTCGCCAGCGGTTCGGAGCGCAAGCTCGCCGACGACGTGCTGACGGCCGATTGGGCCGGCCGCGCCATTATCTTCACGCGGCAGGGCCAGGGGCCGGCGGCCGAGGTGTGGCTGCTCGACGAGGGCACCGGCCAGACGCGCCGCGTTGGCGAGACCCTCAACCCCTCGCGCTTGGTCTTCGACGCCCGCGGCCGGCTGGCCGTGGTGGCCGGGGATGGCTTCTACCTGCTGGACCCGGCCAGCGGCGAGCGCAGCGCCCTGCCGCTGGTCCAGGCGCGCAGCCCCGGCTCGCAGGAATGGACCGAGCTCGCCTTCTCGCCCGACGGCAGGCACGTGGCCGCGCTGGAGGGGACGGCGCTCTCCATCGTCGACCTCGAGCGTCAGGGTAAGATCCTGGTGAGCGATGGCATCGATCCGCGGCGTTGGGGGGCCTTTGCCTGGTCGGGCGATGGCGGCCAGCTCGCCTATGCCACCATATCGCAGGAGCGTACCCCGGCGCTGTGGCTGGTGAATGCGGATGGCTCGGGCGCGCAGCGGATCCTGGCGCGGGCCGAGGGCGGCGCCTTCGCCGGGCTGGCCTGGCTGCCGGGCACGCGTTTTGTCGTCTACCAGTTCGTCCCCAACAGCAATACGGCGACCCTGCAGGCCGAATACCAGGTCGTGAGCGCCGACGGGGGCGAGCCCAAGACGTTGTTCAAGAACGGCCTGGGGCTCAACCTGGCGCACAACGGAAAGGTCATCTCTGTCGTGCGCGACCTGCCGGGGGCCGAGGAGACAGGGTATTGGATGGCTGTCCTGTCCTACTATGTGACATCGTAGAGCGCTGCGAGCTGTTGCGCATCGAGTTACACCGCCCATAATGCCTGGGCGAAGGAGGATTGCAGTGGCTGGAAAGCGTGCCGCAATCGGTGCAGCGGTGTTTGTCCTGCTGATTGTGGCGCTGGCCTACGCGGGGTGTGACGGCCAACCGGCGGCCACGCCCACCGCCACGCCGGCGCGGCCGGCGATGACCACCACGCTGGCGGGCACGACCCTGGCCACAGTTCCGCCGACGGCGTCGCCAAGCCCCACGTCCGGCCCGACGCCGTCAGCCACGTTGCAATCGGTCCGGCTCTGGTCGCTGGACCTGGCCGGCGACCAGGCGGTCAAGCTGGTGGAGGTCACGGATGGGGGCGCGCTGGCCTGGGCTGTGGCCAGGTCGCCCGACGGGCGTGAGGCGCTCTTCGCCCAGGGACGCTACGTCGACGGGCAGCGACTGACCCGGCTCACCCTGCAGGCCGTCGACGCCGCCGGCGCGGTGCGCGAGATTGGCACGCTCCCGGCTGAGAGCCAGCTCATGGACCTGCGCTGGTGCCGGCCCGGGTTAGCCTTGGCCATCCCCTATCATCCTGGCAGCGCGGCCAGCGAGCTGTACACGGTGGACCTGGCCAGCGGGCGCATGGCCTTTGTGGGCAAGGGGCAGCAGGTCAGCGTGCTGGGGACCCTGGCAGCCAGGGCTGGCGACGAGGCCCCGCCTCCGCCCACGCCTGCTGCCGAGACGGGGATGCCGCCGTTCCTCTCGCTGCACATGGTCGATGACAAGGTTGGCTGGGCGATGGCTACCGGCCCTCTCCTCCTGCACACCACGGATGGTGGCCGGCACTGGGCCGACGCGACGCCTCCCGGTGTTGGAAATGACGGCTTCAGCCCGGCCTTCGTGGATGGCAGCCGGGCCTGGGTGGCCTTCTCACGCGAAGGGAATCCGGTGGTCACGCTCTGCCGCACGGCGGATGGCGGGCGGAGCTGGGAGACCAGTACTTTCGCGCAGACCTTCTCCTCCACGGTCATGGGGTTGGACCTGGATGCCGCCGACCTCGCCTCGGCCTGGCTGGAGGTGATCCCCCTGCACGGCATGAACTCGTCGCCCGCCGCGCTCTTCCGCACCGGCGACGGTGGCGCGCACTGGACCGAGTGGCGAGCACGAGCGACACGCTGCCCTACGGCGGCGGCATCCGCTTCGCAGACTCGACGACCGGCTGGCTCTCGGGCGTCACCGAGAACACGCAGCCGCTGTCGCTCAGCGTCACACGCGACGGCGGCCGGAGCTGGCAGGCGGTTGAGCTGCCCCGGCCGCCCGGCTACGAGGACGGCCGCCTGAGCGTCGGCCTGCCCACGTTCTTCGGCGCAGGGCAGCAGGATGCGCTCCTGTGCGCGGAGTACCAGCCGCAGAGCGGGCGAGCCGAGTCCGCAGCCATCATCTACGCCAGCCACGATGGCGGGCGTTCCTGGCAGGCCACAACGCCTGTTCGCAATGGGAGCGCTTCCGACCTTATCAGTACGAGTGAGGGCTGGATATGGGCCGCCGAGCCGCACAACACCGGCTCCGCCGCGCCGGTCAAGGGCACGCTGTATTACACGCGGGATGGCGCTCAGACCTGGGAGGCGTTGCCGGGCACGCCGGGCCTGGATGCCTTTCTGCAGCAGGGCGGTGATGTGCTGCAATTGGATTTTGTGAGCGCGGAGGCTGGCTGGGCTATCGTGCGTACGGCCGACGGGCGGGCAACGCAGCTCGTCGCGACTCAGGACGGCGGGCGCAACTGGGGGCTTGTCGACGCGCAGATGGCAATGGGTGCGTTGCATGTGGCCGACATGAAGGGCTACCGGGGGTACTAACCGCGCAGGCGATCCTCGAAAAGACCAATGCACTTCTGGAGGAAAAGGCCCATCGACCCGTAAGCTGCGAAGGTGATGCCTCGGCAAGCGCTGCTCTCATCGGCAGCGAAGAGGAGATTGCCTCATGAAACGATGGTTGGTGTTCTGGCCGTGTCTGATGGCGACGGCCGCTGCACTGCTCGTGGCCTGCCGTGCCTCGGCGCTGCCGCCTGCTCGTGTGGGAACGGCTGCCCCTGTCGCGGCCAACAGCCCCACTTTCATCGCAGCGCCCAGTGCGACCGGCCAACCCGTCCCCGCTGCCATGACGACGCCAGCTGCCGCCTGGCCCGTCGAGCTGCTCTTCCAGACCGGCGACCTGCCGGAGGGCGTGCAGGCCGGCCAGATCGACACGGCCATCCCCGAGTACATGCGCGACAAGTACACGCCACCCGACGCGGCGGCGGGGCTCACCTTCGAGCAGCAGGGGGTTCAGACGAGCTGCGGGCAGGTGCAGGTATTCGTCTACAACGATGCAGCGCGGCTGCAGACGGCCTACCGCCAGCTCGTCGGTGCGGTGGGGATGGCCACTGGCCCGCAAGGGGTGCCCGTGCCAGGGCTCGGCCGGCAGGCGGTCCTCTTCCCGGCGGCGAGCGACGAGCAGCCGGTGCGGCTCTACTTCCAGGTCTGCCGCAGCCTGGTCGAGGTGCGCCTGGCCCTGCCCGATGGCGAGCGTGCGCTCCTCGCCTATGCAGCGCGGCTGGCCCTGCGGCTCGACGCGGTGCAGTGCCGGGGGGCGGCGGCCGTCCCCGTCCTCTCGCCGGCCCCGGCACAGCCCACGCCGACTCCCGTGCCCACCGTGGCCGTGGCGCAGGTCATCTCGCCCACTGTGCAGCGCCTGCCCGATCCCGAGGGCGCCAATCTGATCCGCGCCTACGCCTTTGCCGACGCCGGGCACGGCTGGCTGGCCCTGGGCGCCACCATCCTGGCCACCGCCGACAGCGGCGTGACCTGGCAGCGGCAGGCGGAGGCGCCGGCCCGCGTCCTGGCCATGGGCGCCGCCTCGCCGCTGGCCGCCTGGGTCGAGACCGAGGCGGGCCACCTGCTGACGGCCGACGGCGGCCAGAGCTGGCATCGCGCCGAAAGCAAGCCCGAGGGCGCTGCACCCCGCCTGCCTCCGCCGGAGCTCGTCGCGGCCGCGCACGGCGAGCGTGGCTACCCCTTCTGCGGTGGCCAGGCCCCCTTCGCTGGCGCCTATTTCGCCCTCGACGGTCAGACCGCCTGGGCCTCTTGCACCTCGAACGGCGGCGATCACTACACCTGGCGCCGCCTCTACCGCACTGACGACGGCGGCCGGAACTGGGATCTGCTGACCGACGACCCTCCCTACTGGCGCTATGGCGTGCCTGACCTGGTCTTCATCGACGGCGCGCACGGCTGGCTGGCCGGCTGGGGCGCGCTGAGCGCCACCGACGACGGTGGGCGCACCTGGCGCAACCTGGGCCTGGTCGAGGAGGGCGAGACGGCGCGCGCCCCACAGTTGCTCTCGCCTCAGCAGGGGTTCGTGATCGCCGAGCGACACCACGACGGCCGCAACGCCATCCTGCGCACTGACGACGGCGGCGCGACCTGGCGCCAGGTGTATGGTGCGCCGCCACCCGCGCCCTGGCCCACCGGCCCTATGCGCTTCTTCGCCGACGGTAGCGGCGTCGGCGTGGGGGAGCAGGCTACGATCCTGGCCACCCGCGACGCCGGCCGTAGCTGGACGCAGGTGGGAACACTCAGCGCCAATTGCCAGTTCGGCCTCCAGGTCAGCGCCCTCAGCTTTCCGGACCGCACGCACGGCTGGGCCACCGTCACCTGTGGCAGCACGCCCCTGGCCGCCCTCTACCGCACCATGGATGGCGGCGCCACCTGGGCGCTGGCCGGCGCTCCCGGCCCTGCCGCCGATGGCTATGTCGCCGCCTCCTTCGTGGACCAGGAGACCGGCTACGTGGTCACCGAAGCGGGCTACCTCCTGCGCAGCGACGACGGCGGGGCGACCCTCGCGCCGGTGGACGGCGTAGCCGCCCACACGCGCAGCCTGGCCTTTGTGACAGAGGAACGCGGCTGGGAGGTGCGCGGCGACCGGCTTTTTGCGACCGCCGATGGTGGCCACAACTGGGCAGAGGTCCCGCTCGGGCGCTCGGTGCAGCAGTTCGCCCTGCTCCCAGATGGCATGGCATGGCTCTCCACCGGCGGCCCCTGCCTGGGCGACGCCGACCCGGCCCGCGTCCTCCTGGTCACGGCCGACGGCGGCGCAACCTGGAGCGAGTACCGCCTCGGCCCCATGCCCTGTGACGGGCGGGCGCCCTGGCTCGACTCGCTCCAGTTCGCCGACGCCCGGCACGGTTGGCTGCGCAGCGGCGTGGCGCTCTACTACACCGAGAACGGCGCGCAGAGCTGGCAGCAACTGCACTGAAGGAGGGTAGATCGGATGCACAAGAAGCTTGTCCTGATCGTCTCATCGATCGTCTATGCTTCCGCGCTCGCCCTAGCCTGCGGCCAGCCTCAGCCCGCCTTCTCGCGCAACGATGCGATCCAGAGGGCCAGGGAGAGCGCCCGGCAGTCGGTGCCCGAGTTGTTCATCCTGGAGGCCCGCATCGACGAGGTGACTGCGGAGCTCGTCCCGCTGCAAGAAGTGGACCGGCGCATGGAGGTTGAGAGGGGTGCCGCGGGCTACGGCAGGGGGCGGGATCAGGACACACCGGTGTGGTGGGTGCGGGTCCGGGGCTACTTTCGCTTCGAGGGCATGTCCGCTCCGGGTGGTAAGCCTCCTGTCTACGAGGCAGGGGAGCGCATCATTATCTACGATGCCCGCACCAGCGAGGAGCTGGGCAGCCGCATGCCATACACACATCCCGCAGGCGTGGGCCAGGGCCAGGCAACCACAGCCACGCCGGCCGTGAAGCTCAGCCGCGAGCAGGCCATCGAGGCGGCGCTTGAGATCGCCCGCTCGCCCCAGGTCGAGATCGGCCCTGCCCAGGTGCCGCCGCGGCTCATCCTGGCCGAGATCACGACCTATGCCGAGGTCCAGCGCCAGGAGATGCACATCCCCGACGACCTCCTCGCGGGCACCGGCGCGGGCGAGCGGGTGGTCTGGCTCGTGACCATGGAAGGGCGCTGGGAGAGCGGCTTTCCCATGCCCACCGGCGTGCCCACGCCCGAGCCCTATCCGCGCTACATGGTCGTCCTCGACGCAATGACAGGCGAGCAGCTCATGGTGGCGGCGCGGCGGTAGGGGGTGTAGACATGAAAGCGCAAGGGGACCCGATGGCAATACTCGTTTTGGTGATACTACTTCTGGCGACATCGCTCACCGGCTGTGCGCGGGCGCCGGCCAACCCGTCCCAGGTCTCTCCCGAGGAGGCCGGCCTATCCTGGCGCGAATGTCCGCGCACGGCCGACTGGGCTGCGCTCGATGCTTGCTTTGGCCACCCCTTGCCAGTGCCAGACGAAATGGATAGAGCAAAGTGGGGGGCCAATACCGAGCACGGGCACCGGCTCGAAATCGGCGCCGACGTCTACGAGACGCGCGAGGCCAGCGGCTTGTTCTGGAATACCTACACCCTCTACAAGAGCGGGCGCGCCATCGCCACCCTGCGCGGCGTGCGCGACTCTTTCGACGGCCGCTCGCCGGACCTGTCGCTCACCAACATCGGCGGCAAGGCCGCCTGGGCCTTCTACGACCACGTCCGTGACCAGGCTACTATCGTCCACGACGGGCAGGATGTGCGCACGCTCTACGGCCTCGATCGGGCCATCGCGCCTTACGAGATCGATGGCAAGCTGATCTTCCTCGGCAACCGGGCCGGGCGGTCGTTTGTGGTCTACGATGGGCGCCGGGTGGGCGCGGATTGGCCCGGGCACCTCAGCCTGGCCCTCTGCTGCGAGGGCGTGCTGTACAATCCGCGGAGCGGCGGGGGGCGCTACATGTTCTGGGGCGGCCAGGACGGCGCAGCGGTCTGCGTTGAGATGGCGGCTGGGGAGCACACTATACCGCCCGTCAGTGTTGACAGCGAAGCACTGAGGGCGCGGCTTGGCTCGTCTTTCATAGCAATTGACTCGGCGGGCATCGATGTGGAGATCGGTCGCGATGAAAGGAGGACGTAGCCATGAGGCCGTTGTGCACCAGTAGTCGGTTCCGGAGCCGGGCTGCGACCGCGATGGGCCTGTCTCTGGCCCTCGCCGTCGCCACCGCTCTGCTGGCTGCGTGCAGCCGCCAGGCCGCTGCGACGCCAGCTGCGATCGCTTCGCCCTCGCCTGCGATAGGGATCGAGCACACCCGGGCACGCGTGGAGCTCGACCTCTCCGGCGACAGCGCCAACCCTGCCTGGGAGCTCTCGCCGGAGCAGACCGACCGGGTGATGGCGGCCATGTTCTCCGGCGGCTACGCCCCGGCTGGCGAACCGCCGCGCTGCCCATGTGGATCAGGCTACGGCGGCTTTGTCATCACCTGGATCGGCGATCCCAAATACCTGAGCGGCGGGCCGGAGAGCCTGCGCGTGTGCGGCGGGCGCATCGAGGCGCGGGGCAGGATTGGGGCCAACGCGCCGCGCCAGTCCGAGCCCGAAATCGTGCAGGATCTGGACCACCGACTGGAATACTACCTCCTGGAGACGGCCAAGCCGTACGTCGACGCCGCGCTCTACGAGTCGGTGCGCCAGGAGATCGCCCGCTGCACCAAGCCCGATGACGCCACGCCCTATGCCCGCGAGCGCATCGCCCACTACGCTCTGGCCGGCGACCTGCCCGGCGATCTGCCCGCGGAGGCGCCGGTATACCAGGTGATGCCGGGTCCGGTGCCCGATGAGGCGTGGGCGCGCCGGGTGGCCGCGGCGCTGGGCTTTGCAGGCGAGCCCTCCGGCGAGAGCAGGAGCGCCGCCCAGCCTGCCTGGACGTGGACCGGCGCAGAGCGCAACTCCCTGCTCGACGTGTACGGCAGCATCGCCTACACCTGCTCGCATCCGCCCGCGCAGCCTGCCGGCGCCCCGCAGACGGCGGATGAGGCCGTGGCAGCGGTGCGGGTCTGGCTCTCGGCGCGGGACCTCCTGCCCGCCGACTGTAGCAGCGACGCACAGGCATGGCCAGGCATCGACGGGCTCGGCTGGGAGGTGCGCTTCCGCCGCCACCTCGACGGGATGCCGGTCGGGAGCCAGTGGAGCATGACCGGCGGCCTGCAGGTGCGCCTGAACTCGCTGGGCGAGGTTGAGTCGCTGGGGCACCTGCACCACGAGGTGGTGAAAGGCGCGCCGGTGCCGCTCAAGCCGGTGCAGCGGGCCTGGCAGGAGCTGCAGACGTATGGGCCGGCCTACTTTGACTGTGAGGGGCCAACGACAGGACCCACCTACGAGCGCTTTACGATCACCGACGTCACCCTGGGCTATCGCGAGTGCTGCTACGCGTCGGCAGAGGTACAGGACGAGCTGCGCCCTTACTATGTCTTCACGGGCGAGGTAGAGTTCGCCAACGGGAGCGAGAAGATCCGCGCGGCCGCCTACGTGCCCGCCGATGCCGCGCCTTGAATGCTGGCCGCCTGCGAGATCCGAGTGCTGGGCGAGCGGTGCTTGCTGCGGCTACACCGCGCCGGATTCTGCCAGTTGCGGGAGCGGATGGGATTGTGATGGAGCTCGCGTGTGCAGGCGGCGAATGGCGCCTGCACTGGAGGGCAATGCCGCAGGTGACGAAAGAGGGACGCGATGAAGAGGCTTTCTACACTTGTTCTGATGGCCACCCTGTTGGCGGCCTGCGCCGGACCCGCTACCCCGGCCAGCGAGGGGTTCGCCATCTACCTGCTCGCCGAGAAACTG
>ERZ795049.5834-NODE-5834-length-11117-cov-16.928404_pt1 | contig 11117 bp, 11 predicted proteins | sample MGYA00375133_ERZ795049 | MGnify/ENA primary metagenome ERZ795049 (study PRJEB30178, sample SAMN05720147) | activated sludge metagenome | isolation source: anaerobic digester from wastewater treatment plant | place: Japan | collected 2015-04-20 ...
TCCGACCCGCTTTCCACGGGGTTGGAGGTGACCTTGCTCGTCATGCTGACCTGCTCGGTTTGAACATTGCCGTTCCCGTCCGGGGTAAAGCGGACGGTACCGCATTTTCGCCCTGCGATGGTGTATGCCACAAACGGTCACCTCCTTATGTGTAGGCGTTCTTGATGCTCATCTTGCTGTACTCGTCGGCTCGCGCCTCGTCGTACATCCTCTTGAACATCGCTTCGAGTTTAGAGACCATGTCGTCGGTAGTTCCGCTGTCGGCCTGGCCTGTTATGGTGATTTGAACCGAGGGAGAGAAGCTGGTCGTCTGCGTGTTGCTCGTGCTGCTCTCTATAAGGCGGTCGCTCTTGTCTGCGGGAATAATCGCACTGCCGGAAGGCAGGAACGCGACCTCGCCGCCTCGTTCGTTGATTTTCGTCCAGCCGCCCTCGAAGTCGTCGGTGCCGCCTGCGTTCCCCGGCATACTCACGCCGGACACGCTGACGCTGGCGTTGCTCACGCCCTGCGCCGCCGAGGCGATGCGCTGGAAAGCCGCGACGATGGCTTGCGCCCCGTTCTCGGCTGCCGTCGTCATTCGAGACCAGCAGGTTTCAGCGTCCACGGCCATTGTGGCGTAGGTGCTTGATGCCTCGACCCCCATGAGCTGGAGGTTGAGGTCGCTGATGTCTTTCGTGGCGATGATGTTCTCCTCGGCGGCTGCCGAGGCTTCTGCGGTTGCGTTGCTGATGTCGGATGTGTACGATGAGGTGTCCACGGCGAGCGAGGTCTCCTTGCTGGTGCTGTCCTCGAGGTCATTCACGGCCCCATTGAGCCCTTCGACCTCCTTCTTGCTCTCCTTCGCGCCGCCGAATAGGTTGCCGAAGAAGTTGACGACGGCTCCCACGCCGTCTGCAAGCCACCCGATGACCGTGCCGAGCACGTCTCCGATTACTTTCAGAACGGAGCCTATGACCTCCAGCACGGGCGAGAGCGCCTCCAAAATAGGGGCAATCAGACCGAGCAGTTGCGCTATGGGCGGGAGTATCGCTTCCGCTATGCTCTGGATGACGGGCATGAGCGGTTCGATGAGAGAGATTATCACGTTCAAGATTTCGACTATTGGCGGCATGAGGGTTTCCACCAGCAGTCCGATGATATTTGCAAGCGGGGGGAGGACGGTCTGCGCCAGCGAGCCGAACACTTGTATAAGCGGTGTCGCCGCTTGGAAGACGGTACCCAGCACGTCGGTGAGCACGGGGATTAAGACCATGCCGAGTTCCGTGATGATGGGTAGTGCCTGCGACAGCCCGTCGGAGAGCATTTCGACCAGCCCCATGAGCATCGGTTCGATGCGGGGCCACGCTTCCAGTATGACGCCGATGAATTGCTCGATTACGGGCGTGAATTTTGCGCCGGCGTCGGCCATGAATTCGCCCCAGATGCCCTTTAGGCTCTTGGTGCTGTTCACAAGGCCGTCCGTCTGGTTGATGGCTGCCTGCTGGATGTCGGCGCTCTGGTCGAGGATGGCGTTCAGCCGGAGTTGTGCCAGCGTCGCGTCGTCCATTTCGTCGATGTTGCCCGAAAGGCCCACCTTCAAGGCTTCCGCTTTTATGGTCGCGTCGTCGAGGTTGAACCCGTACTGCGCGAGGGCCTCCTTATTCCCCTTGATGCCTTCCTGCAAAACGGACAGGGCCTCGGCGTCCTCCATTTTGAAGGCGTTGCCGAAGTCGTAGGCGAGGGACGTGGTGATTTTGGATAGGTCGCCCGCCGCGTCGCCGGTGATGCCGAGGGCGTTATACATAGCTTGGTTGCCCACCATGAAGCCCTTGACTTCGTCGGTGCTGCGGTGTACGGCGTCAGCATAGCTCTCTGCCCATTGCGCGGCGTTGGTGCCGGCAAACAGGCGGTCGAACTTTGCGGCCGTGTTCTCGGTGGCGGCGGCCGCTTCTATGGCCGCCTGTGCAAATTCTTTTATCGCCTTTGTTGCCGCCACGATGGCGGCAACGCCAAGGAAGGCTTTCAAGGCCCCGCCGATAGCGTCTTTGACCTTTCGGCCGGCCTCGGAGCCCTCGCGGCCGAAGTCCTTGGCCTTGTCGGCGGCGTCGTCCATATCGTCGCCGGCGTCGTCCGCTGCTTTTCCTGCCCCGGCGAACGCCTTCACGAGCCCTGTTTTGATGGTTTGGATTGGGTGAGTGAACGCCGTGCCGATGGCCTTGGCGCCCACGGTTAGATTATTGCGGAACCCCTTAAACCTGTTTTGTGTAAACGATAGGGCCCCGGAGACGCCCGTTTGGAAGCTCTTGGCGAGGGACTGACCGTCTTTTATGCCGGCCGCCATGGTCTGCCTGAACGCATCCCCAAAGCTGTCGGCCTTGGCGCCCATATCTCGAAACTTTTTCCCGATGTCGTCGCCGGCGTCTTCGAAGCGTTCGCCCATGTTGATGGCTGCGCTGCCGGCCTCACGGGCCGCTGCGGCGCCCTGTGCGCCCATGTCGTCCATGGCTTGGCTCAACTTCTGGGCGCCCACTTCGGCCTGTCCTGCGGCCTCCTCGACGTTGTCAAGGCCCTTTTGGAGCCGGTCTATATCTCCGACGGCGTCCTCGGCCTCGAACCCTAACCCATAGGTCAATTCTCTGCTGTCTGCCAATATCTCACCTCCTCACATACGACAAAATAGGCGCCCCGCGTTGGGGCGCCTATTTGCCGGCTTTTTTGGGTCTCCATTCTTCTTGCCAAAATATACGCGCTTCCACGGCTTCCCGGTATTCTGCCATGTCCATGCCCTTTAGCTCGGCGTAGGAGAGGCCGTTGCCTCCGAACACCATGCACCAGAACTCTTTATTCCGCCGGGCCCGCTTCTGCGCTGTCGCTATGCTCCCTTCACTCTCTAAGAAAGGTTTCGATTTCCTTCAAGAGCAGTTCGGGGGTTTTCAGGTCGTCGTTCTCGTCGAAGTAGGCCATGCCGTCGGCTTTGACTTCGGCGGGGGAAATGACGCAGTTTCTGAACATGATGTCCATGTACTTGGCGCTCTGGCGCTTGCCTCCGCCGGTGTTCCCGCAGGTGTCGTTCTGCTCGTAATACCACGAGGGCGACACGCTCTGCAGGGTGAATTCCTGCCCGTTGGCAGTTACTTTCTTTTGTCTGGCCATATACTTTCTATAACCCCTTTCGGATAATGATTTTGGCCGCTGGGGCCAGTTTTTGTGTTGCTGCTTCGCCATTTACATCCCCGCCCCTTAACGATAGTTCAGGGACGGGATGTAAAGGTTTACGGTGACGGTGGTCTGCTCCTTCTGCCGGGGAACGTCCGGCATTTTAAGGATGCGGCAGTTCTCCTCGTTCACCTGAATGGCGTCGACGTCGTTGGCGTCGGAAACCGAGAAGCGGATGGGCTTGCGCTTGGCGCAGAGCTCGCGCAGGTAGGCGAGGGAGGAAGATGTGGACATAAGCGGCAGCGCCGCGTTCCCGCTGTTGTTGGCGTTCTCCGCGTATGCCACGTCGCCCTGTGCCCCCACGGCGGGGGTTACGATGTCCTCGTTGTGGGTGAGCGTAATGATGCCGTCAGAGGCAAAGCCGGTAATAACGCGGCCGTTGACGTTGACGGTGACCTTCTTGGGGTCGTAGGTCTGAACATCTGCCATGATTTATAGCCTCCTTTCTTCTTACGCACTAAGGGTCGCACGAAGCGTCCCCGTGACCTTGGCGCTGTGGACTGCCCCTTCCAGCAGGGCCTCCCATTTGATGTCGGGCATTTTGCGGGCCCGGGCTTCCTCGTCGGAGGCATTGGCCCTCTTGGGAACATCCACCGAGAAGACGCCGGCGCCGCTTTCGGGGTCTCTGGCGATAATGCCGAGGTCGGTCGCCCTGTTGAGCGTGGCGAAAACGCCGGCCGCCACCTGTGCGAACCCTGCGTCGGTGTACGGAACCTTGGCGTTCGTGAGGAAGATGGAATAGAGCTCCTCCCTCATGAACTGCGCGATATAGTCGGCGCCCATCTGGACGTCGATGAACTCGCCGTCGCAGCAAACGCCGTTCTTGACATACCGCATTTTGTATTCCTCGGTGAGGAAGTTGACGTTGGCTTCTTCGAGCGCCTCGCGCTGCGCGGCTGTAATGTCGGGCATGGTGATGCCCTGCGGAACCTTGAATTTCCATGTCACGCTGCGGGGGTAGAAGGGCCCCACGTTGCCCAGATAGGCGGCGTCCGCCTCCTCATCGAGGTTGTTGGCGTCCGCATAAATGAGGGCGCAGCGGCGGTTTGTGACGGCCAGCGCCCTGTTGGATGTCTGCCCGATGTAGAACTTGCGGTGGTCTTCGATGCCGGCGCCCAGCTCTGCCTCGGTGGGTTCGCTGTCCTCTGCGTATTGGCAAAGGGCCTTGACGGTGTCGTCGTCATCAAGGTCTGTCAGGAAGATGTACCAGTCGTCGTCCACCTCGCGGAGGGCTTCGATTTTAGTGACAAGGTCTTCGGCTTTGGCCGCGCCGGTTTCGCCCGTAGGTGCTGCTACTCCTGCAATCTTAACCTTGCGGATAAGCGTATCGGCGAGGGTCGTCTTCCCCTGATTGAACAGGGCGGCGCATTTGTTGTAAATGCGCTGGTTTGTGCCTCCGGCGGCGGGGAACGCCGCCAGAACCTCGTCAAGGCTGCGGTAGGTCTCGATGGCTTTGACGCCAGCGGTGCTTACCAGCAGGATGTCGAGGGCTTCCGACGCCTTGGGCTTCGCGTCGATATCAACGACTACAATAACGTCTTTAGGCATGGTTTCACTCTCCTTTTTTTAGATTGTCACTCGCTCGACGGTGTGGTCGGTTCGTTTGTCGGCTCTGGTGTAGCGGATGCGCACGTCGAACCCGTAGCGTCTGGCCGCCTCGTCGATAATGAGCGTGGTTCTTCCTCCGGCGTTCATCACGTCGGCCACGACGATGCCCATATTCGATAGGCTGTCGTATGCGACGTGAAGGAACCAGCCCTGCGCCCGCTCGGCGTATTCTTGGGCTTCGTCTTCGCCGAAAATGTAGGTCTTTGCGCCCCCGGGGCCCTCCTTCCAGCGGTTCTCGCTGCAAAAGGTGAACGACAGCGTCATACTCGGCTGTTCTCGTCGGATGTCTACGATGTTCGTGTCGCCGTTTTCGTCGGTCACCTCCTCTTGGGAATGGTCGCCGAGCTCCCCGGTGGGGGCGTAGGGCGCCGTCACCGTGTAGATGCAGAACGGCACAGGGGCTTCGGGCGCCGCTTGGTCGCTCAAAATGACATCAATGCCCAGATACGCTTTTAGCGCATCGACAACGTGGTTTCTGATTTCTAAAACGGTCATTTTGACGATGCCACCCCCTTCGCCTCCACGACGTATCGCTTCATTGGGTGAACCGGGCCGTGGGTGAGCTCCTGCATGACGGTGTAGGTCGTGTCGTCAAACGGGTCGGTGAACTGCTGCCCGGGCGTGAGCCTGCGGCCATTGGTGTATAGCTTTTGGCTGTTCCGGGTGTAGGTGCCGGCCGGGGCGTGTTGTAGGTCTTCGTTTGTCAACGGCATAACGATGCCCTTGAACGTCGCCGTATCCGGCGTCTCGCTTGGCTTCCACTGGCCCCCGGGCCCGCTGTATGAGCCGCTGGGGGAGATAACGGTCATGTCATGAAGAAGCCCAGCGGGGATTTGCGGTTTTGCGAATTTCTGCATTTTGCTATGCCTCCTCCACGACATAAGTGATGGAATGGTAAAGCCGGCCGCTGTCGTAAAGCGTTTGGTACTGTGTGGATAACTTCTGCGTGAGGCTGCTCTTGGGTGGTTGCAGCTTCGTGTTGAAGTATTCCTGTGTCATTTGCAACGCCTGCATTCCGATGTTGTCGGCCGCCTGCCGGGCAGTCCACCCCTCTTTGTAGATGCACGATATGGCTTTTTCGATAATCTCTTGCAGCGAGGCCCGGCCGGTGTCGTAACTCGCCCGGATGAAGCTGCGCTCGGGGATAGTCACAGACGGCAGGAGGAGGAACAAAAACTTTAGGTTGTTCATGTTGTCCTTGTTTTTCCGCCCGCCTTTGAGGACGCACCCGAAAACGTAGCCGCTCTCTGCCTCGATGAAAAAAAGGCCCGGGAAGTCTCGTGGACTTTTCCCTTGGGCCTCCTTCTCGATGGGAATGGTTAGGTTCTTCGCTTTCTTTGCGCGGATGGTGGCGCCATACTCGTGCACCCCTGCAATCATTAGGATGTCGCTGTCCGCGTCGCCTTGGATGCCCACGCGGATGCGCAGCCTTTCCAAGGTTTGAAGTTCTTGCTTTATTCGCGCCAGCTCCGGGCGCAGGGTGTCGTTCAATACTGCCATGCGGCCACCTCCTATAACCGCGTGTAATATCCGATGGTGGTGAGCCAGTCCTCGCGCACGTTCTTGTCGAATGTCCACGAAACGTCCGCGATAGAGAAGGCGGATAGCCCTTGGGCCCCGTTGGTCATGGTGGCGTACTCCTGCTGCACAGCCGCCCACACAACGCCCTGCAGGTCTGCCGGGAGGGTGGATGGGTCTTCGGTAGTCGCGTCTTTGGGCAGTGTGTAGCCGGCCGTGTATTGCACTTCGAGGTATCGCATCGGCGCGACGTAGTCGTAGGCAAGACCGCCGACGTACCCGCGGTACGCCCAGCCATTGTCCTTGTAGAGCACTCCGATTTCACCGCTCACGTTGAAGTCGTACTCGCTGGCGGGGATGATGTCTCCGTCGCTGGTATCCTTGACGTACTCGACCGCGAGTATCGGCCATTGAAGCAGGACGAGTTCTTGTGTGCCGGAGGCGACGTATTGCTGGATGTAGGTCTTCTTGCCGAGGTGCCGCCCTGTCATGCGCTCCACCCACGCGGACACGCTGTTGATGAGATTAACGATTATCGCGTCGCGCTGGGGGTCGGTGTCATCCGGCGCAATGCCGAGCATCGTCTTCATTGCCTCAAGCGTCGTTAGCGCGTTTGGAGCCAGCGGTATGGCGGGCATAGTATTGCTCATGGTTAGTCACCTCCTCTGGAGTTGTTATTTTTCCTCGTCCTTTTTGGGTCTGCCTCTGCCTTTGTCAGCTGGTGCGGCAGGAGCCTCCGCCGTGGGTTCCGTGGCTGGCGCGGATGCGTCGACCTTGGTCTCCACGACGGGGTGTGCTGCCTTATTTGCTGACGGAGCAGGGCTTTTATAAATCCTTGCCATGCTCTCGTCCTCCTCTTAAACGGGCGCGTACTGCGCGTCGCCCAGTGCGTATGCGAAAGTTGCCCCGGACGCTGCCGCGCCGCTGGCAGTGACTTTGATGTACTTCTTGCACCCGACGAGGTCGAGGTCGAGGTTCACCTTGTCGCCCGCCGCGACGGTCAGTTCTACCACGCCGTCCGTGGTTTTCCCCTCGCTGGGTGCGATGTGGGTGTCGGCGACCGCCGTGAAGGGGCCGCCCTCGGTATCGCTGTGGGTGACGGTCAGTGTCAGCTTGCCCGCCGCCGTTATTTCCGCCGCGACAATCGCGGAGAGAAAGTTCTGGCGGTCAATCATGAAGGGGCCGCTGGTGTACGGCGCGACTTTTACATTTTCCATGAGTTCGCGTTTCATTGCGTTTTCCTCCTTGTTCGATAATCTGCGCCGCTCTTAGGCGATGACGCAGTTCTTGATGTAAGCGAAGCTCTCCGCGTGACGTGCGGCGATATCGACGTACATCAGGGCGCGGGTGGCGGTCAGGTTCTCCTCAAAGGCGTTATGCTGTACGCCGTCCTCGTCCGTCCACGAGCCGTCGAGGGTCGTGTAGGTTTCGAGACCGAGTTGCTCGCCGATGAGCAGGTCTGCCCAGTTTCCGAAGAACATAGCGGTCTTGTTGCCGCTGTCGGTCGGGATTTGGTTGCTGACCTTGTAGGGGAAGCCCAGCAGCTTGCCGCTGTTCATCTCCTCGCGGTAGATGTACGCGCCAGTGGTGGTCTTCAAGTTCATGAGGTAGCCCTCCATCATGCTGTTGAAAGTCCAGCCGAGACCGAGGTCGTCGACGTTCTTTGCCAGCACGGTGCTACGCACATAAACAGGGAAGTCGGAAGTGATTTTTCCGCTCGCGTCCACGAGGTCAGGGTTGTTAAGGGTCGTTGCGTCGATGTTGAGAATGCCGGGGGTTGCCTGAACGCCGAGGGGCTGGAATTCTCCGCCCTTGCCGAACAGTGCGCCCCAGTCGAGACCGAGTTCCATGCGACGGGTCAGGTCGCTGGCAAAGATGGCATCTGCGCTGTAGTTGGTCGACATGATGAGTTCGCGGGTCTGGGGAACGATAGCCTCCAGACGCTTCGCGGATAGCTTCACGTTGCCAAACGCAGGCTGGGTCTTAGTGATTTTGCGCTGCTCGCCGCCCCATGTCGCTCTCGCGCCGCTGGTCATCTTCGGGATGTTCAGGTTGCCGTTTGCCATCGGCACTTTTCTCGCACCGAGTTCAAAGACGACGGTCTTCGCGTAGAGCATCTCGATGATTTCGTCGAGGTAAATTTCGGGGATGAGGTAGCCGCCCGTGGAGGGGACGGTTGCGGACAGGGCTTTGAATTCCCTTTCCATTGCCTCGTCGCCGTAGTGCTTCTTCGCATAGAATGCGGCGGCTTCGGGGTCGTGCCGCCCGAAAACGTCGAGGCACTTCACAGCGCGAGCAAGCTGAATTTCGGGAGGCATTTTCTTCTCCTCTTTCTGGGTGGGGGCGCCGCTGCGGGCGATGTAAATGTCGGAATACTTCCGCTGGGCGGGCGCGGGGGCCTTGCGCGGCAGGGTCTTCTTGGCCTTGGTCTGGCGGGCGGGGGCCTTGGACTTCTTCTTGTCGTCCTCCTCGCTTTCGCCGGCCTTGGTTTCGTCTTCCTCGTCGTCGGCCTTGGCCTCCTCGTCGGCCTCCACGAGGCCGTCGATGATGGCGGCCGCCTCCGCGAGAATGTCCTCTGCGGTCACTTCGCCGACGTCCTCGCCAGCTTCCTTGCGGCTCTTGCGCTTCTCTGCGGCGGCCTGTACGGCCTCCTCGATGATGTCCATGACGCTGACTTCGGTCACCTCGTCGGTGCCCTTCTCGTCGTCCATCTGCTTGCCTTCGCTCTCCATGGCTTCCTTCACGGCCGCCTTAATCATTTCGGACAGCTCGTCGGCCCCCATCTTCGTGGACTTCGCCGCTGCACTGTTTTTAATAGCCATTACTGGTTCCTCCTTCAAAATGTGATTTCAATGGTCGGTTTGGTCTGGTACTTTTTGGATAACTTCCGGCGCGGGGGGATGCTCTTTGCGCTCTCCAAGTCTGCAATAAGGGCGTCGAGCGCCTTTGATGCACTTTTCATGGAGGCGCTGGCCTCTTTGAGGGATTTCAGCCGGGCGGCACTGATTTTGCGTCCCTCCTTGGTTTCCGTCGCTGCGTCGAGCGCCATCTGCCGCGCCCGTTCGGCTGCCTCCAAGGCTTTGTAGCCTGTGATGGTCGCCTCGGGGTTCATGGCCCATGTCACGATGGACACCTCCCACAATTTGAGCTCGCGGAGGTGCCGGACGCCGCTTTCGCTGTCGTAGTCGAACACAATGGGGTCATACCCGATTGATAGCTCATTGAGAACGCCGTCGGCCAGCAACACTTTGACGTCGCGCCCCATCGCCGTGTCGCTTACTTTGCCTTTGATATAAAGGCCGTGGCTGTCTTCTCTTAATTCGAGGGGCTTTCCAACGGGGAGCCAGCAATCATTGTGCAGCACAAGGATTTTTACGCGCTCCCAGCCTTCGGCGATTGTCTTCGTGAAGGCCCCGGGCTCGATAACGTCTCCGCCGGCATCCACGTTGCCGAAAACGGCCCCATAGCCGGAGAAGACGCCCGTCTCCTCGTCGTACTTCTCTAACTCGAATTTGAGCGTCTTGTACTCGGTTTTCACGCCCTGTCTTTTTGCCCCCTTCGTGAGGGACTTCTCCCACGCGGCTTTCCCGCATTTGGGAGAGTAATAAATCGGCGAAACACGCAGGTTGTCAACCGCGAGCCGCGCCGGTATTACCGGGTCATCGCTTTTTGTGCCGTGCCTCTCGAGTTCGGCGTCCATGCCGGCGGCGAGGTCTGCTGCCGTGAACTTTTCCTTCTCGAAGCTGACACCGATTTTCTTGGCCGCCGCTGCGGCCTGTTCGGTCGTGAATGGCATTTCTCTAACCTCCTTATAGTCCGCCGTATGTCAAATAGCACCGGCACTTGATTACCTCTCCGGCCGGGCCGTCCGGGTCTCTGGGCCAGCGCAGGCCGTTGCTGAACTTCGCATCAATGGCGACGGTCTCGCCGTCCATCTGCATGTGCTCCGGGCGCGGGTTCTTCTGCGGCCGGTGGTGCCATGTCTTGGTGGTGGCGCCCGCCGTCCGGGCCATGTCGTGTTGGCCGGTCGTGAGGCTCGTCATCGTCTCCTGCTCGGCTATGAGCTTGGCCCTGCTTTGGGTCGTGCCCATTTCCTGCATGATGGCATCCGTCATCGTCTGGGTGCTGTCGCCGTGCTCAATGCCGCCGGCGACAATTTTGGCGATGGCGTCCTTGGTGGTTTGCTGGATGCCGACAACGCGCCGGCCGCCGAGAAGTTTGGCCGTGCTCACGAGCTCGGGCCGTTGCACATTTCGGAAGCCGTAAAGGCTTTGAATTGACTTCGCGCCGGCGTCGTAGGTCTTTCTCCACAGGGGCTCATAGATTTTGTTGAGGATAAGGTTTTCCGCCGGCCAGTCGATAAGCCCGCCGACGAACTCGTCGACGAGGGCCTGCTTCTGGTCTTCCGCAAGGGCCGCCCACTCCTCCGCGTCGGCCTGCCCGCTGTCCTCGATGAACCGCTTGATGTTTTCCCACGCCTTGGCGTCTGCGGCCTTCTGGGCGCCTCCCAGCGCGTCATTGATGCGCTTTGCCTGCTCTCGGAAGAACTTCATCGTTGCAATCTCGAAGGCGGCGCTGCTTTCTCTGGCGGCGGCGTCTTCGGCCCGCTGTGCGTCGGATAACCTGATGGCCTTTTTCTCCATGGCCTTCTGCCCAAGCCAGTCTGTTATCTCTACAACGTCCGGGTCGTCCTCCGTCTCGCCTCCGTCTACGATTTCGACGTCGTTGTCCTGCATGACGGTCGCGTCGTCGTATTGCATACTCGCAAGCGAATTGCTGACCTCGACCGGGTCTTC
>ERZ795049.5839-NODE-5839-length-11112-cov-5.996021_pt1 | contig 11112 bp, 25 predicted proteins | sample MGYA00375133_ERZ795049 | MGnify/ENA primary metagenome ERZ795049 (study PRJEB30178, sample SAMN05720147) | activated sludge metagenome | isolation source: anaerobic digester from wastewater treatment plant | place: Japan | collected 2015-04-20 ...
ACGATCTTCAGTCGTGGGGATGAATTGCAAGCTAATTTCCTTGATTTTCGATATACCGCGACTTAAACGCGGCATTCAATATACTACAAGAAGGATTACGTCAATACAATACCGTAGGAACTACGGAAATTTACGCCTGTGGAGTTAATGAGGGGCAGGTATGCTCTTCAGCCCAGGAAGCTTGTGGATCTTTAGTCCACAAGTAGTTCACTAAGTACGGATTTAGAAAACGTCCGGTGTAGCTAAAATACCACAAAAGATTCTGTTGACAGGGTTCTGGGGTTCCTGTAGAATACTCACATCATCAAGAGAAACCCAGGAAGACCCAGATGAGCATAGAGATCACCCGCATTCATAATGGCATTTTCTCCGTGTTTATGAATGCTGAAGATACATCTTACCAAATCATCAACAGTAGTATGGGTATGAGTGGTTGTGGGGCGAACCATTATTCTATCAAGAAACCTGACGGAAAATATGTGATGGTTGGAAGCCTCCAAAAAGCTAAGAAAACCATGATTAAATGGCTTGAAAGTTAAAAATAATGTTGCAACCGGAAAGGATTCCGGTTATTATGATCCTACAGTCATAGAGAAACACAGAGAGAGCAAAATGAACACTGAACAGAAACGTCAAGCAGTTCGAGAAATTATCAATTCTCAGAATGGTAAATTCTTCACTGCTAAGTTTGTGGGTGTTACTGGTGATACCCATGTTTTCAACGGTCGTACTGGGGTATTTAAGTATTCCAAAGGTGGTGTCAATTATTCCACTGGTAAGGAACATTTGTTGAATGCCTTTAATGTTCAGAAAATGGGATATCGTAATTTGAATTTGGATGGAATCACTGAAATTCATGCTGGACATTCTGTTTATAACTTCTGATTTAGGAGATTGATGATGTTCCAACATTTTAGTCTGTACAACTATGATGGGTCCGTTCATTACTACACTACCAAGAGTGCGTATCCCTTCGATTATCAGGAGTTTTTTGAAGATAATCCAGAGGTAAAAGATGTAATGGTGCAATATACAGATTCTTCGAACAAGATTGTGGAAGAAGTGTATTATCGGTAATTAATATTGCCCGTATGGTGGAATGGTATACACAACAGACTTAGAATCTGTCGCCGCAAGGTATGTCGATTCAAATTCGACTACGGGCACCAAAATTTAATATCTGGAGAAAATTGATGATCAAAAGTAAAGTAGAAGTCAAAAAGCATTTCTTCAAAACTATCAATGATCAACAAACATTGGTGATGTTATGTAAAAGGCATTTTCGTTCTTCTTCTGATCAAGGTCCAGAATGGTCAGTAGATATTCTTGACTCTTCTAACTCTCGGTTGGTTAGTGAATGTTCTTCAAGTGTGGATGCAAAAGAACTATTTTCATATATTCAAAAGTCAGACAAGGTTAATTTGAAAGAGTTATATTTCGAACCTCCTTTTTATTATGATGAGTTCGTTTATTTTAATAATTGGAAACAACCCACTATTGGTGTTTAAATGGGAAGTTAATTAGGAGAAATACGTTGTCTTATTTTCGCACACCAAAAACACATCAAGAAATGGCTGTTAATGCTGCTCCAGAAATTTCTATTTTGATTCGCGCAAAAAGACGTACCAATAATCTTCCCAATGCTTGGGACGACATTCCAAAATCTTATTCAAAAGAATCACCAAAAAAGCGTATTCGTTCGAAAAATAATTTTCGCATCACAATAAGAGGAAATCCATTTGAACTATAAAGATTCAGGAGTAGATATTGAAAAAGCAAATCAATTTATCTCCAATAACAAAGATGTAATACAAAAAACTTATAATAACAATATCCTAAATAACAAAAATAATTTTGCTGGATTGTATAACCTATCTAAATTTAGATATTATCAAAATCCAGTTCTAGCAGTTTCTTGTGATGGTATTGGATCAAAAATTAAATTAGCCGTCAAGTATAACCTCCCAGATACTTATTATTCTTTAGGTTGGGATGTTGTTTCCAATAATGTTAATGATATTTTATGTTCTGGTGCGACCCCATTAATGTTCCTGGATTATTATGCTACAGGAAAATTAGATCTAGATAAAGCTGATAACATCATCAAAGGTATTGTTGATAATTGCATTAATTGTAATATGACATTAATTGGTGGTGAAACAGCAGAATTACCATTAACCTATCGAGAGGATGATTTTGATTTAGTAGGCACTTGTATTGGTATCACTGAAAAGGATAAAATATTTCTACCGGAACAAATTAGAATTGGTGATGCTCTAATTGGAATTCGATCATCAGGACCACATTCAAATGGTTATTCATTAATCAATAAATTAGTAGACAAAAATACTCCTGATAACATCATCAATGATATGTTGCAACCCATTAGAAATTATTTCAAATATTGGAATAGCTTAAATCTACATACCAATTTATTGGGTTGTGCTAATATAACGGGTGGCGGATTTACTGACAATATTCCAAGAATTCTACCTGATAATGTTGCTGCGTATATCAATTTAGATTCATATCAACGACCGGAAGTTTTTAATTGGATTCAAAAAACCGGTAATGTTTCAGAAGAAGAAATGCTGCGCGTTTTTAATTTAGGAATTGGTATGGTAATTTGTGTTCCTGAAGAAGATATTCCAGTAGCACAAGATATCCTTGGTAATGATGGAATTGTCTTGGGTAATGTCATCAAGAAAGCCCGAGAATCTCAAATTGTGTATAAATATAAGTGATTACTTATATAGGAGATAAAGATTATGTGGGAAACAATTTTGATTTATTTGATTTTTTATGCAGTAGTATTTGCAACTGGACTTGCTTTTGCGGCTGGTCTATTGCTATTATCAGGAATGAAATGCTGTTCTAAGCCGCAATGAAAAAACCGAAAAGATTGTCTAAAGAACAACTGAAACATTTAGATAATCTTTTTGGCGGGATTTATGATTTGATTGAGAAAAAAGTTGAGTTTTATCAACCAGTTAATCATAAAGACCCAAATACAAAATGTAAAGTTTGTGGTATGAATAAGGATTCACCTATAGTTTCCATGTGTTTAAATGATTTCTGTCCATACGGGGATAATTACGAAAATCCGGTTGACACTTACCTGATGGACTGATACAATAATCCCATAGTCAAGAGCAACCGGAGAAAACCGAATGTCTGTAATGTCTAATCTATATCAGAGTATTACCGAAATGATTTATGATGGGAAATCTCCCGAAGATATTGTGGATATTATGAGAATTGATATGGAATTGGTAATTCCACTTTATCATGATATCATGTTTGAAGAAAGTTCTATTCAAGAATATGTTGAGGAGTATTGAAATGAGATATTTTATCATTCTTTCCTGTCTGTTTATGTTCGGATGTGCTACTATTGATCCTAATGAAGCTATCATTGATCAAGAATGTACTCTGAAGAATTCCATTCCCAATATTCATGATGAGATTAGTTGATATGTTTCCAGATTTAGAAGGTTTGTTGTACGGGGTTAATGTCTTTTCTCATGATATTCTACTGAATTATCTGTCAGTAAATCCAGAAGATTTAGATAGTTATTCTGAGAATGTTGATTGGTTTTGTGTGTATTGTGGTCTATCTGTTTAATAGGTGAATTATTATGAATTATAAGTTTCAGCATTTTTCGGTTAATGGTGGTCATATTACTGTTGTTTCGGAATTGATTTATCCAGAATTTGAATATAAGTATCCAATTGCTATTAAATTCGCAGTATCTTTTTAGTCCCAAAGATGTTTTTACTAAGAAGCGTGGTCGAGAAATTGCTGTTAGTAGATTGGAAACTGAATCTTTTGAATTTGCTAGACTCATTCCAATTCGTAATTATACAAAACCCAATTATCTTTCTCTAAGAAATTTGGTACTAGCAACGATTGATGCTACTATGGAACTTCCCCGATGGGTTTATTCATAAAAAACAAGTAGTTAGATTCTTGCTACTCCACCAGGATTGCTATTAATTTCAATAGTTTATGTTCTGGTGGAGTTTTTTGTTGTTCAGCAGTACCTTTGTCCACGAAATCCCGAAAAACAGTTGAAACTTTTGTAAGTCATTGATAGTTCGTTGAAAAACTCCAGGATTATCAGTGGTATGCAACAGATAAACTTTTGATCGAAATCTCTTGTTGACAGGTTCATAGTGACCTAGTAGAATACTCACATCGTCAAGAGCAACCCAGAGATATTAAAATGACTACCATCCCTTACACTCTGTCCGGAGAACTCAAGTGTCTTATTGAAGTAATTCATTACAATAATGTTCCTCCCTGTAACAATGCTGATAATCCCTATGATTACTATGGATATGAGGATATCGAGTTTGCAATTCTTCATCTTGATGGCACATATTGGGAAGAACTAGATATGAATTTGACCGATAAGGAAGTTGCAGACATTGAGAAAACCATTGGAGATTTCTTTCATAAACAGTCAGGAGAAGAAGAATGAGCACTCATGCCAATATCCACATTTATGATAAAGAAGAACGGTTTGTTTCACTTTATAAACATACCGATGGTTATCCTAGTGGATTAGGATTGGAACTCTACAATTTTTTGGTTAACATTAAATTGGTCAATGGTTTAAATCCTGAAATGAAAAATGTGGCTAATGGTATGGGTTGTTTAGCCGCACAATTGATTGCTAATTTCAAAACGACTCCTGGTGATCTTTATGTGATTTCACCTAATTCTGATTCATTACAGGATTTCAATTATCATATCTATGGGTTGCCTGGATTTATCCTAGTAACTGATTGTGATGACACAACAATTTATTGTGGATTAATTGATGACGATTTCTTGAAGTGGGTCAAGAGTAATTAATCATGAAAATTCAATTGTTCTGGTCTGATTTCTATAAACAAATGAAAAAAAATGAATATGGAAGATGCTTATGATGAATTTGAATTGGTATTGATTGAAATGTTCAAGAAACAATTTAATTGCAAGAAAATAAACATTGAATGGATGGATTGATAATGAAAACATTTATCACCAATTTCTTTTGTTTGATGTTGATTTCTTTTCCAATGGCTTATGGATTGTTGGGATTTCTGCGGTAGAATATTTGCACCAGTAACATAAAGATAATGTCAAAACCTCATAAGTTTTATTATATTCGTTTGAATCGAATCTGGTGCACCAAATTGTGAAATTGTATCGAGCTATGTGTCCCAGAGAATTCCAGGATATGTCTAATAATCAATTATCCTGGAATTCTCGGTTCAAATGGTTTTCTCCGGATATCAATTTCATTCAAAATCGAGTACAGGATAATAAATTCAACAATAGCAATTTTTGTCCTGATCGATATGCTATTCTAGTAGCTATTGAAATAGAAAATTCCGAACCTTTTATTAAATCCAATTTCGAATGGATGTTAGATAGAAGAAAAGCTAACCATGTTAAAATTGTTGATATTCAGCAAGTAAAATAGTTGTTGACAGGGTTCTAGGATTCTTATAGAATGTCCACACCGCCAAGAGCAACCCCAGAGATTTATCATGATCAAATCTAGAGAAATTGAGATTTTTTGTTTAGAATCCGTAGCCAAAATGACGGAATATCTACGGATTAATTATGACAATCCCGATTTTGATGTGAGAGTTCGATTAGATTTTTCTCCTTATCGTACTAGATCTTGGGGTGGACAGAGAAATAATAGAAATTTTATTTCTCTAGCATTGAATCGATATACAATTGCTAGTCTTTCTGATAAACCAATTGATTTCAAAGAATATTCTAGTTTTAGTTATCATCCGATCATTGGTGATGTAAATAAGGTCCATTGGAAAAAGGCTTTATTGGCATTGATTGCTCATGAATTAGCCCATGCAGCACAATTTTCTGATGTTGGATCTAATGTGGTTGCTGCTAGTAATTTATTTAACAAAGATAAATCTGGACACGGTTTTGTTTGGAAAAAGATTTACCAGTCACTAAGAATTTATTTTGTAAATACCGTGAACTTCGACCGGAGTGATTTCTGTGGAAAAGGAAATTAACGATTTGGGATTGACAATTTATCTATCCTATGAAGACAAACGATATCCAACTTTAGTGATTCAAAGTGAAACTTTTGGATCAGTTGGATATAGTTTAGATTTGAATAATGGAAAGTTAGAAAGGATTTGTTTATGTTTTGCTCATTGTGCATCATCCTGTACTTGTGGGGCTTGGGATGATTTTGAAGAGGATGACGAGTGGTCCTGGTAAGTCATTGTAAAATCTAGAAAAAATAGTTGTTGACAGGGTTCTGGTGGAACAGTATAATACTTCCATCGTCAAGAGCAACCCGGAAGAAGCAAATGAACGTCTCCTTCACTAAGATTTCCCGCAATGAAAAGATTGGTCGCATTCCGGTTTCTACAACTTCTTTTGCTTCCTGTCCGAATTCTTGTCCTTTGAAAAACAATGGATGTTATGCCGAAATTGGTCCGATCTCTTGGCATTGGAAAAAAGTAACCGAAGGAACTAGGGGTGAATCTTGGGAATCCTTTTGTAATAAAATTTCTGAATTGAAAGATGGTCAATTTTGGCGACATAATCAAGCCGGAGATTTGGTTGGTGATGGTGACAACATTGATCAAAACGCATTACGTAATTTGATTGCTGCAAATTATAATAAGAAAGGATTCACCTATACTCATTATGATCCTTTGTTTAATCAGAATGCCGAAATCATTAAAGAAGCCAATGACAATGGTTTCACTATCAATCTTTCTGCTAATAATTTGAAAGAAGTTGATGTTTATGTTGCTCTGAATATTGGTCCAGTTGTCACTATTCTTCCGAAAGATGCAGCAAAAGTAACAAAGACCGCCCATGGAAATACTGTTGTTTTGTGTCCAGCGACGTATAATGACAAAATTACTTGTAAATCTTGTCAACTTTGTCAGAAACAGAGAAAGACCATTGTCGGATTTCCGGCTCATGGTCTGAAATCTACCACCGCAGAAAAGGTGTTTTATTCCTGAAAATAGGTGTTGACAGGACCACGGATGGTCCTTATAATGATCCCAACATCAAGAGCAACCACAGAGAAACAAAATGTATAACTTCGAAGCCATGAATAACCAAGAACTTATGGGTATGTTCTCTGATTGGTATAAGGATATTCATGGAATCCGTCCGCGTGGTGAATACTGGACTCGGGAAGTTGTTATTGACTGGTGTAATCGGGAATCTACTCCAGAAGCTATTGCTAGACAAGATGCTATTTGGGCGATGGAAGATGCGGCAATGGAAGAATACAACCGCGATCTTTCCAGGGAAGAATCTTTGTTGAATGCCGATACTGAATTCAAGTACGAAATCATGGCAGAAAAGTTCGGTTTCGCGTGAAATAGTTGTTGACAGGATCAAGGAAGATCCTTATAATGATCCCAACATCAAAAGCAACCCACCGGAGATTCCAAATGGCATACGTTTCCAAATCAGACAAAATCGAAATCTCCAACAAAATCAACCCTTTGTTGAAGAAATTCGGCTTGAAAGGAACTTTGTCCGTTAGTAATCATTCCACTCTAGTTTTGACAATTTGGAATGGTCAAATTGATTTTATCAGCAATTTCAATGAGGTAGCCGGGGATCGTTTTAGTTATAATGATCGTTTTGAACCTATTACATCTGGTCATATGCAAATCAATGAATATCACTACAAGAACCATTTTAGTGGTGTTGCTTTAGAAGCTCTGTCCGAATTGGTTCCGGCGATGTATATCAAGGATTTTTTTGATGACACAGACATAATGTCGGACTATTTTAATTGTTCATATTATGTCGGAATAAATGTTGGTACTTGGAAAAAACCCTACATTTTCAATCAACCCAAAGAAGAGAACGTAAATATGTCCACTATGTATAAGAACCATTCCACTACTGAACTTTGTAATGAAATTGAGTCTCTGAAGACTATGATTAATCAGGTCAGTGAATTGAATCCAAAGTTTATTGATATCAATCCAATCATTACTAACATTTCCGATCTCGCCAGTCAATTGAAAGAAGAAATGGATACTAGAATGGTTGCCTTCTAAAATTTCCCCTGCTGTGATGTTGGTTTTGACCCAGTGTGATAGCTGGGTCTTTTTTTGCTACCTAATAAAATCAATAGGTTACTAGATTCTTGTTGATTTTCATATTCTTCACTAGAATCCTCACTTTTTGTGTTTTTCTGTAAGTCATTGATAGTTCGTTGAAAAACTCAAGGATTAGCAGAGACTTATAGCAAAAAATTCGGTTGAAATTTTTTGTGTAATATAATTACATCATGAAGTATTTACTTGGGTTGATTCAAGAAGTGGGGCTTTTATTATAACGAGCAAAAATAGCGTGGGCTGATGTTGCCGTTTTGTCATTTGCGATTGCGTTGATTTGATGGTCGGATAATTTTACTTTCCCGATTACATGATGTACAGCCAACAATTCCTTCATATTACCCTTTTGATGTTTTATAATTGCATCTATATGAGACGGTTGTAATCTTTTATTGTTTATATCATTCAATAGTTCATGTGGTTCATACTCATCATTTTTAATTTTGTCAAGTGTATTTTGTGTAGCCTGAGATGAATGCACAACTCTTACTTTATTAAGAGCACCAACCTTATCTAGTTGATGTCTACGAACAACATCCTTCCATTCATCATCAGGTATATCTTTATTAGCAGCATCTTGAAAAAGACCCCTGGCTTTTTCTCCTTTAGGTATAGCATCACCAAATATACCTATTTTTCTCATATTGCGTTTATGCTCAGATGGAAGATGCAAAATAAATGATGATCCCTTATCGTATTTATGAAATGATCCGTTAGATGTACACCATGTAGGTGCGCCAAGAGAACATGAAGCTTCCGATGTGTGAACATGATACACTTTTGTTCCAGTTTCTTTATTGTGGTGAACTAATGTAGCACCAGGAACATCAGATGGTTTCATAAAAGGAGAAACCGCATCAGATAACTCCCCAACACTTTTATATTGCGCGGGGTGTTTCTTATCCAATTTTGTCTTGTTGTTATTAAATGTGCGCACCATTTCTTGATGGTTATCGTTAGTTGAATCCAAATTAAGATTTACAAAATGTTCTAATTTAGCCTCCAACATAAAAGTTTTAATAAATTGGTTGAATGTTAACATCATTATTATATATCTCCGTTTTAATTAGAACAGGGTGTAGGTGAACTATACGATAACAAAACCAACCCTATGCATTATTTATAAAAACTTCTTGACAAAGGTTCTTACTAGTATCGGATCAGAAACCTAGGGAGAAATAAGATAAACGTCAAGCACCTTCGCACCATGTTGAACGACGGCAATAAAATCAATGACTTACAAGAATACCTCTAGTGATTATAATGTACCAAAATCAATAGGTTACTCGATTCTCTTTGATTTTCCACATTCTCCACTAGAATCCTCCTGGAAACATCAAAACTTTCTACATTTTTCTATAAGGCATTGATAGTTCGTCCAAAAACTTCAGGATTATCAGAGACTTATAGCAGATAAATCTGGATCAAAATTCTCCTGTTGACAGGGTTCTAGGGTTCCTGTAAGATAGCTACATCGTCAAGAGCAACCCGGAGATTTCGAAATGACCAAACTGGCTGATCAGAACCGCGCCGCGATTGAAAACCATCTGTCCAGCAATCCCAATTGGAAAAAGAATCGGTTTGGGAATTTTGATGACACCACTGGAAAGTATCGGGTCAAATTCCAAGATACCAGTTTTCGGATCGAAACCAAAGTTATTCATGAATCTGGATATATCAATTCGTCTTGGGTTAAGATTGGTGGTGGTTATTATAAGGATGTTACTTTCATGGACGGATATGTTTTGGTTTCCGGCAGGAAGATTCGTAAAGAGTTTTTCTAAATTACAATTCGGAACAGGGAAGTTCCTATTTCAGAGAAATTATCATGAACTGTTTTGAATGGACCAATCCAGAAGATCCAGAAGTTAAAGTTGTTTTTAATGATGACGAAAAACAATGGTTGGTTTTGGTTCTTTGTAATTTCAATGGCATTACCAGTTGGAATGTTTACAATTCTTTTCCAGATTTACAATCGGCAATGGATTGGGCAATGGTTCCAGTGAATGTTCAATAAATAATTATTTGATGGAGAAAACTAATGTATAATTCAATTGAAATTAAAAAGCTACTAGAACAAATCACGTCAATTAGAAAAACCAATTCCAATTGGCTAGACACCATCAATTATGAGGTTAGAGAAGTATTTTTTGCAAATACCTACGTAAATAATCTTTATATTGAATTGGATATGCTCCTGAAATTCATATTCAAAGACCCACTGTTATTTGATGATATCAATTGGTTTATTCATGTTTGGCAGACAGGATATACCATTACTGTTGACGATAAAGTATATAAGATCGAAACATTAGATGATTATATCGAATATCTAAAAGCGGAAGGATTAGTTTCTTGAAAACAGTTGCTTTGGTGATCGGTAAATCCAATATTGATCTATTAGATACCGAATTGAAAGAATTAGCGAATCATCCATCAGTACAGATAGAAATTTTAACTGATGAAGATTTTGAATTAATGATTGGAAATACCGAAAATGAATCTGACAATAGTATTTTTTGAGCCGATGAATTCTGGTTGGAGTAATCCAAAATCTCCGGATTGGTTTTCAACTTCTGGAATTACATACCAAACACAAGAAGAATCCGAAATTGTCAACCACAACCACAAGAAATATCACAAAAATTGTCACATCAAGTATAGGGTTGTAAAGACCACTGTTACTAAGGAAATTGTCTGAAAAATAATTGTTGACAGGACAAGGATCGTCCTGTATTATGGTCCCAACATCAAGAGCAACTCAACCCGGAGAAAATCATGAATTCTTTCTATAATGCACAAGTTCGTTATGATTATATGGAACCGTCTTATTATAATGAAATCGATTATGATATGACCAAATATACTTTTGAAGAATTGAATGATTTCATTACTGATGAAGATACTCGGGAAGAATTTCGAGCCGCTTGTAAAATGACTGTTAAAAATTGGAATTGTTGTGAATATTGCGGCAAT
>ERZ795049.5841-NODE-5841-length-11106-cov-4.548276_pt1 | contig 11106 bp, 8 predicted proteins | sample MGYA00375133_ERZ795049 | MGnify/ENA primary metagenome ERZ795049 (study PRJEB30178, sample SAMN05720147) | activated sludge metagenome | isolation source: anaerobic digester from wastewater treatment plant | place: Japan | collected 2015-04-20 ...
ATCAATAAAAGAACAGAGATCCGGAACGAACTCGATGAACTTGAAGCTGAACGGAAGAAATTAAGGAGATCCAGGGATGAGCTGAGCCTTCAAACGGCTGCCGAAAAGGCTGAGACAACGGCACTCCAACAGGTGTTGAGGAAGAAGCGAGCAGAATTGAAAGCGGAGCTCGATGCGATAATTAAAAAAATTGAAGTTGCTGAACGGGGTGAAAGGCAAAGGAGAGCGATCGCTGTGGAGTTTATTAAAGAGAACGCAAAAGAAGAGAAAAAACGGATACAAGAGAAAATCGAAAGATACGGATTGCACGATCTTTACAAATTCCTCAGCCGGGTCGCTTTTGACGGGCATCTCTATGTTCAAGCTCAGGGAAAGACATTCTATAGCAATCGAGAGTACTGGGACGAGCGGCGATTAACTACACCAAACGAAATTATAAGCACATACCGAGATCTTTTGGAGCAGAACACCTGCGGTCAGACCGACTGGCATTTGAGGATCCTCGGCATGCGTCCGCTCTTTGTCATGGATGATATGACATTGGATGGGATCGAGCAATTAAAGCGGGACGGCTTGGCTCCGTTTGCCACAGTTGAAACGAGCCCCAGTAACTTTCACGCCTACGTCCAACTGAACTTGAAGAAAAGGCAGATGCTGACAGAGATCGAGTGGAATGCCTTGAACTCTTACTTGATCCAGCAATATAACGCCGACAAGGGGGCGAATACTGTAGAACACGCCTTTCGGCTGCCGATAGGCAGCTCCCACAAGCATAATCCGCCGTTTGAGCTGCATCTGAGAGTTTTCGAGGACGCACAACCGGCAATCGACGCTGACACTCTGCTACAAAGGCTTCCGGCTGATGTGTTCCAGAAAGCGGAGCGGAAGCTGAGCAGGCGGTATGATATACAGCTCGACGGATCCGACGCCCCAGACTGGTTTCAAAACAACTGGAAGAAACGGCGGGAGGACCTGATTAAGTCGGGTCGAGCTCCAATAAGGCAGGACGGTACCGTTGACGATTCCAGCGTCGACTTCATTGTCAGCAGGGATATCTTGAGTGCCTATAGAAATAAACGATCTGAGAGGCTGACGCCGATGCTGAACTACTGTCATTATATGCTTTGTCTCGAAGCGGAATTAAGACAGAAGGCACGTCCAGAGGATTATGCTATCAGGACTTTAAATGCAGTGATACGGAGACTTCAGCTCCCCGTCCCCGAGAGGCATGATGCTCCTGGATCCTCCATTGAAAGGTATCAAGGGGATTTTTTGTGAAATTATTCACACCCATGCCAAGACCAGAGGTTTGGGTCTAAACCCTTGATTTTGACCCAGAGCCCGCCGCCGCTCTCCTCGGCGGCTGCGCTCATTTTTTGTGGGAGTTTCGAATGGTTTCGGGTTGGATTTTGAACTTGAAAAAAAAGAGGGGGGCGGAAGCCCCCTCTTTTTACTCTACAATATCTACCGTGAAAAATAAGTCTGTCGCAGACCGGCTTTATACCCCATCAATGACTAGTAAGGGGGTAGTTTAACCCTTAAAATGACTAGTAAGGGGGTAGTTTCTCTTTATTTCTATATTTCACCATAATTTTTCCGTCGTCGTTCCGACTGACATCGAATGAAGCGGCAGAAATTTCTTCAAGGGCAGGGTAAAAGCTGTTTTTAAAATTATTCAGCCGCTGTTCCCGGGAGAGGGCTTTAAGCCAATCCCTTTCGGTCAGGTTAACCCCTGCGTCTAATTTTCCCATGACGAGAAAATCGATCAGTTTACTCATACCATACCTGTATGAAAGGAGCCTGGTGACATTTTCAGTTAATCCCGCATTATCGATTAAAGTCTTGTCAGGATGGAATTCACAGGTCAGACCTTTTCTGCCGGTTCCGAAAAACTTTAATATTCCGGCGTGCAAGCCCAGTCCGAAATATATTATATCTTCCTCCGGTCGCTGGACCCGGAAAACTGTTTCAACATGATTAATAATAGAATCCTTCAGATCGCTCCGGCCGCTCCCGCTTCCCGGGATTGATAAAATATCATAAAGGTCCCTCATCTTTAAAGTCATCCTGTATTTATCATTACTGTATTCGTCTTTAATAACAGAATACTTTTTCTGATGTTGAAGAACATGCAGAAGAGCGAGATAATTCTGAAGGTCCCACGGAGAAAGGGAAAAGGGCTCATAAAGAGAGAATAGGTTCTCTCCCACCCGCCAGGGTTCGGGCCGGAAGTCTTTAATTCTAATGTGTTGGTTAGCCCAAATCCGGCCCATCGAGTGCACAAAATGAAATGGGACTCTAGCCACTTCCCCAGAATAGGGTTTTCTGTTCATATTCTTTTTCATCTACAGAACCTCACTGTGAAAGAATATCTCGTTTACGTTCATCCGCCTGAAAGGGTCCATGCCGAATCTGTTATTTGCGAGGTCATTCCGGTCATTCTCTCCGTCCTGTTCAGTCGGAACAGCCTCAACCGGGATCTCTGTATCCTTTTTCCTTAAAGCTCCGTTCGGTCGCTTATAAACGCTTCGGTTATTCCATAACCCTTCCTCGGTTTTTAACTGTAAAACGCCCTCTCGCCCGCGCCTCAAAATAATGTCATCGGGATGTGCGCAGCCGTTTAATTTCGAATAACAAAGCTTTAAAGCGCCCTTATTGTCATAAGGGCTCAGCGTTAAATGCAGACGCGCCGAATTAGAAATCGTAATGCTGCCCTTTGCAGCCTCCGCCGTGTCCCCCAGCTTGTTCAAGGTCGAACTCTTATTTGTGTGCTGACAGATCAACATTCCGCAACCTGTGTCTTTACAGATACGCTTCAACGCAGTCATCAGTGTTTTCATGTGACTGCCGTTATTTTCGTCGGCTGAATGAAGGGAATAAAGCGGGTCAAGGACAACGAGACGCATCCCCACAGACTGAGCCTTTAGCCACTCGAAATCACTTGTATTAAGCGTTCCATCCCCTTTCACGAGATTTAATTCCTCTCCGAACATCGAGGCGACATGAAACATTTCCGGATCAGGAATATTCCCGTCAAGACCCTCACGGAATATCGCGTTTCCCCGATTTAAAATATCTTCCTCATCTTCCTCAAAAGAAAGGTACATGACTGGCCCTGGTTTTTTAATACCCAGGCCACAGTAGTCATATCCCGCTGCTACGGATAAAGCGAGATCCTGCGCAAAAAAGCTTTTCCCAGTTCCGCCGGTGGCGGTCAGCAGACCCACAGTCCCAGGCTTTAAGCCTAAAAATATCCAGTCAGGTGCTTTATACGGTACGTCTGAATCAAAATATAACCAAGTCGGAGTAGGCCTAACGCTCATAGGAAACGTCCTCCGGCTTCTGCTCAGGCTCAACCTCGAGCGCGTATTTCTTCGGCAATCTCCGTAACCACTCATCAAGCTCTTCCTTCAGATATAGAGCTGTCTTCTGACTCTTAATATCAATGTAATGCACCGGAGGAGGTGTCATCTTGCCCTCTCTCGGCCCCTGCGAGCGAATCGCCCGCATATAACTGTACAAGACTCCGATGTACTCCGCTGCTTCCCTAGTATTCATAACTTCCTTCGCCATATCAAAACCCCCCGCATATCGCCACAAAATGGCTTATTTGCAAAGAACATATTTGGCGAAATAGCGTTAAACCACGAAATTAATCCGAGGCTAGAAACAAGCCCCGCCACAGGTAGTGTTTGTTTTCCACTTTGGCAAGAAAATTTATGCAGATTCTTTTTTTCTTAAGAGAACTTTCAGTAGACCATATCCCTTATCTCCTCGCTCTTCTGTCTCTCAGTGTTCTCAAGCTCATCCAACGCATCCGATTGCCACTGCATCATCTTCCTGTGGTCGTTTATGTACTTCGCGTAGTTGTACGATGCGCGCGTGCTGTCTCGTTCCATGTTGGCGAGCTGCCGCTTAATCGCGTCGTGAGCAAACCATGTCAAAACATATTACAGAACCTGGCGAGGACGATAGTAAACGTCTATAATGTCCGTAACGAGATCGTCAAATCAAGGGTCATGTCCGATACCAGCTTTACCCTGGAATCCTGGAAAAGACTATCGCAGATCATAGCTGATAACGAGCTGGAAATGATGGTAAAACTAACCTGTTAGTGGTGACGGGCCGAGGATCGCTCCCCGGTTAAACTACAGCCCTGGTCCGAAGTCCGGGGACAATGAAGGAGTGAGGGCATGGAGAGAGTATTTATGATTAGGATGTGGAGTCTTTCCGAGGATAAAAAGGTGAAATGCATAAACTTTATACATTCTTCCGACGAGTGCGAAAGACCAGAGCACGCAATAGCCAGAGCGATCGCCAGAGCCAACGACAGGGAGCTTGGCATGGTACGGGAAAAGGGATCAGCTTGGAATGGCAAGTTACAGCGCCTTGTACCGAGGTACACGTGCAATATCGGGAAACATAATAAACAGGGGTTATGGCTCAAGGACACCTTGATCGCTTTTGTGATCGAAGAAGTTGAGACCATAGAACCTAAAGCAGCAGATCCGAGCGCAGATCATACGGAGCAGATCCCCATGATGAATAATCAATCGAAGGGGAAAAGTGAAGCGATGGCCGACTACAAAACAAAGCAGCAAAAACTACGCAACCGAGCAATCAATATCTTACACAAAAAGCATCCCGGCACCAAAAAACAGAAAGTTTGCTACGGATACAACGAGTATTCAGTCCGGTTTTTAGATAAGGATACAGGCGAAGTAGTTGCAGAATACAGACTATAAAGGGGGGGCAGACATGAGCATCGACAGAATAATGTTCAGGGTTTTTGCTTTCGGTCGTGCTTTCAACGATTATTTTGCAATTCCGGGTTTTTTGCTTGCAACCAGCACAGACCGATCTCTCTTTCAGCTTAACCCCGCTGTACCAATTACTTATACAGGTACCTTTCTGTCAATTGTGTAGGTCTGACCCTTATTACTTATTAATATAACTCTGCAGGAAATAAAATCTGATACTACTGCATTTACAACATTCTACATAATACCAGTCGCCTAATTACAGGCTTCAATAGGGTAAGAGTAGGAAATAAGGTCTACTATCTATATTATCTCTTCCGGTACTTCCAGGTAACTTTTCATATTTCTTAAGGGAAAGTACATACAAGGGCATATATGTCCTAGTAAAGTGTTGTATGAACTTGTCAAATAATATTATTTGGTAGATACTTGATTACATAGTCTTGTTATCTTGCTAAGCTGTCAATCATTGCGAACCTGTGAATATTATACGGTCTCCCGTTTACGTTTCTAGAAGGAAAGGCAATGGAAGTAAAGCAAAGCACCTTTCACCACCAGATCGCACACAGCTTCGTTGCCGCATAAACCTTATTTTTGGCACATTTCAATAACTCCTAAATGCGAGACCTGAAAAGAGAAAACAAACTTTTTCAGAAAGGACTGGTGAGGTAAAGTGCCTGTCCCAAATTTCTACGAGTTTTTCAACACCGCTCTCGGCAAGAACCCATTCCCCTATCAGGAAAAGATGGTGTCAGGGCCATGGCCCGATGTCCTTGAGATCCCGACCGGACTTGGAAAAACTGCTGCAGTGATACTCGCTTGGATGATAAAGCGCCTCCAGGGAGATTCGGAAACCCAGAGGAGACTGGTATATGTTCTTCCTATGAGAGTGCTTGTCGAGCAGACTTTCGTTGAAGTGCGCCAATGGATAGATACACTGGAAAAAAATGGGGCTATACCTATAGGACGATTTTCCGCCTATAGACTCCAAGGAGGAGCAGTCGACAAGGATTGGGACATCTATCCAGAGCGGGAAGCTGTCATCATAGGAACTCAAGACCAGATCCTGTCAAGGGCGCTGAATCGAGGATACAGCATGAGCCGTTTCCGCTGGCCGGTCCATTTCGCTCTCCTGAACAACGACAGCATGTGGGTTATGGACGAAGTGCAGCTAATGGGTCCAGGACTTGCAACCACGGCCCAGTTAGAGGCTTTTCGCAGGCATTTCGGGACAGTCATGTCTTGCAGATCCCTTTGGATGAGTGCGACCTTCAACAACCAGTGGCTAAGTACCGTTGATTTTAAAACGACGGCAAAAAACCTTACCACCCTCTCCCTAAACGATGATGACCTTGCTTCGGAAAATGTTGTCAAGAGGCTCGAAGCAGAAAAAACTCTCCTCAAGCTCCCTTTGGATGATGCAACAGACACAAAAAAAATCGCTGAATTCATTCTCGAAAAACATATCCCTGGATCAAGAACAATAGCCGTCTTCAACAAAGTGCGCATGTCTCAGGAGGTATACACACACATAAAGAGATTGTCCGAAAAAATAAGAGAAAGACCCCTCCTCACTCTTCTTCATTCCAGATTCAGGCCCATCGACCGGAAGGAGAACCTTGAGAAACTCCTTGCATCACCCGAAAACACCGGAACCATCTGTGTCGCCACCCAAGCGATAGAAGCGGGGGTCAATGTTTCCTGCGACCTCCTTGTCACCGACCTTGCTCCATGGGCTTCACTCATTCAACGGTTCGGCAGATGTAATCGGTTTGGAGAAAACGGAAACGCCATGATTTACTGGCTTGCCCCAGACACAAAGAAAAAGGGCTGGAGCGCCCCGTATGATGAAAATGATCTTTATCGGGCAAGGGACATTCTTAACGACCTTGAGGGAAAGAGTGCCGCTCCGGCGAAGCTTCCGAGAGTCACTGATGGCATGAGGGAGGATGTTGTCCTCAGGAGAAAAGATGTTTTGGAACTTTTCGACACAACGAACGACCTGATGGGTTTTGACGTTGATGTTTCCAGGTTCATACGTGATTCAGATGACCTTTCCGTCTCCGTCTTCTGGCGCGACCTACAGAAAGAAGGAAAGTCCGTTCCAGATGGAACACAGCCTGCTCCTGAAGAACTTTGCTCTGCCCCGTGGCAGGATATGGCGAAATTTCTGAAGGACAAAAGGACAGCCTATCAGTGGGACCCCCTGGACAAAGCATGGAACAGGGCCCCTGTCGTTCTTCCAGGCGCTCTTCTTCTTCTCCCCGTAGAGGAAGGGGGATATTCCCACGATCTTGGATGGACGGGGAACAAGACGGACCACCCCACAGCCATACAGTGTGAGACACTCCCATATCCGGAAGGGGACGATGACGACCCCCTCGCCGAAGAACTGTCGGAAAAGACCCTGGCAGAACACTCGGATGAAGTCACCTCGGAAGTTCAGGAACTTATAAGGGAACTGGGAAAAAATACTATCGACACCAAGATGGAACAGGCGCTCATGAAAGCAGCCCGGTGGCACGATGCAGGGAAAGCCCACCCAGTATTCCAGAACTTCCTGGGCAATGGAGGAGAAAATGTCCAAACAGCAATCCTAGCAAAAGGGAATAGGATCTCCCAAAAATTCGGGCGCAAAGGTTTTCGGCATGAACTTGCCTCTGCCCTTGCATTTCTGCAAAATTTGCCCGAGAGAGAACGTACCACGGACACGGAGAACCTCACAGCCTATATTATTGCTGCCCACCATGGAAAACTCAGGCTGGCTATCAGGTCCATGCCACACGAATCTCATCCGCCTGAAATGGATATTCGTTTCGCCCGGGGAATATGGGAGGGAGACATTCTTCCCAGTGCGGACCTTGGTGGAGGGGAAACCCTCAAGCAAACATTTTTAAATCTTTCGATAATGGAATTTGGTGCGGAGTCATCAGAACCGAGTTGGACTGAAAGAATCCTTGAGCTTTTGGAAGATCCTGCTTTAGGCCCGTATCGGCTGGCGTTTGCCGAAAGCCTTCTCCGGGTTTCCGACTGGAGGGCCAGCATGAAAGGGGGAAAACGATGAGCGTTCGTCTTGGAGGATGCGGAATAACCCCGCTGTCCGGATACCTTAAGGCACTTGGCGTCATGAGGATAGTATCCCTACAGTTTGACTCTTCGGTACAGGGAGCATGGCGGGGAGACCGTTTTATTCTTGCCGGTTCCCTTGAGGAGGATGACCTTGCAGACTTCCTCATAAAAAAATACTGTCCCACGCCAATTGTGGCCCCTTGGAACGGAGGAAGCGGCTTCAATCCGAATGATGACAAAAGCGCACTGGATACCATTCTGACCACAGATGACGAGCGGTTTAAGCCCTATGCTTCAGTTGTACGTGAAATCCTCTCCTGGCCAGAAATACCGTCGCCTCCGGACACGGTGGAAAAACTCCTTGAAGCCCTCGGCGCTGAGCAGAGGAAAAAGGGAGATACTAAAGAGGGGGACAAAATCCGGACATTGGTTGCCGAAATAAGCACATTCCCCTCAGAAAACTATCTGAGGTCTTTCCCGACGGAAAAGAAACAACTGGAAACAGCTGTTGAGAGTCTGGGAGGAAAGGCTGCTCTGCAGGATTCTGTGCAATGGAGAATGGCCATTAAAAAAGGCGTTAATATCATAAGCAAGGCGCAGCGTTCACTTGACAAGATTGCCCTACTCAATGCGTGCAGGGCTCGCCTTCCTGAGGAAATTCTTGATTGGTTCGATGCTGTCTATGCCCTAACCGGGACTGATACAGCTTCCTTTGCGCCCATACTGGGTTCAGGGGCCAACGATGGAAGGCTCGAGTTCACGAACAACTTCATGAAAAGGGTACTGGATGTCCTGGTTTCTTTGCCCGAAGACAAAAGTAGGGAGCTTCTGGAAGCCTCTCTCTTCGGCAAGACCGCCACGGGGTTGATCAAAGGGAAGATAGGCTTCTACGATCCCGGAAGGGCAGGAGGGTACAACCAGGGAGCAGGAATAGAAAAAAAGGATTTCTTCATCAATCCCTGGGACTATGTCCTTCTCTTCGAGGGGCTTCCTGTGCTTGCCGCATCCGTTACCCGCAGATCTGGACAAGCAGGTGCTTATATCAGTTCGCCCTTCACTGCCCGCCATACGCGGGTGGGTTATCTTTCCGCAGGAGGTGAAAAAGATCGGAACGAGACCTGGCTCCCGGTATGGGACAACCTTGCTAGCTACCGGGAAATACGCTTCCTGTTCAGAGAGGGGCGCAGTTCACTTGGGAGAAAAGTTTCGAGAAGTGGACTCGACTTCGTGCGCTCCGCTCGAACACTGGGCGTAGACAGGGGTATCCGATTCTTCCAACGCTACGTCTACCTGGAGAGAAGAGGCAACAACTACGTTGCCCTCCCTGCGGGGGTCATCGCGGTCAAAGAACAGAAAGATGTAGCAGTGCTAAACGAGGTCGATCCCCTGCTTAGCTCTCTTGACGGTTTCCTTGGTGGTTTCGGACAGAATATCCCCTCTTCACTTTCTTCTGCGAGGCGGAGAATTGATGCCTGCCTCTTCGCATGTGCCGAGGAGCCGAATCCATCTAGCTTTAGGAGCCTTGTCCGCTCCTTTGGGGCCATAGAACAGCTCCTGGTGAAGATGGACAATAGCAACCCGAAAAAACTTAAGAGACCGCTCTCAGGGCTCTCTCCCCGTTGGGTTGCCCTTTGCGGTGGAAAGGAAAATTCCATTCCGGAAGTTTTTCTTGCCGGGGCGTTGTCCTCAATAATGGCATCCGGAAAAGTAGGGCCTCTGAGAACTTATCTTTCAGGAGTGGACTCAAAGAACCCTCGTTTCTGGAGCAAGGACGGCCACCGTTTTTGGAACGGCATTAATCTGGATGAAAGGCTCTGCCGCCTCGTGATGAGAAGGCAGATGGACGCAGTACGCTTGGGTGTTCCTGTATTTCCGGCAGAGGGTCATTTTAGGCTCACCCCAGAACAGGTGGTTCCTTTCCTAGAAAAGAGGACTGATGACATCCTTTTGGAAGAGCTTCTCTGGGGATTTCTCTGGATTGACTGGCGAAAAAACAGCTACAGGGCATTCCCCAAGGGTTTGGGTTACTCCTGCAAACCTGAAGTTATTCCCAGAATATGGGCACTGATCAAGCTCTGCCATACTCCCGACCAAATTGGGGACAGGCTGATCCCTCTTGAACCCCGTATTGTTCAGAACCTATTCGCAGTAAGAATGGAGGAAGCCGAACGGATAGCGGTCACGCGTTTAAGAGGTTCAGGGTACATCCCTTACTCAGTGACGTTTTCCGGGTCTTCTGAACCGCGACGGATTTTGGCCAGTCTTCTTTTCCCATTGCGGGATATCTCCCGGCTGGCAGGGCTCGTCTTGAAAAAAAATAGGATACCACAATAAACCTTGGAGGTGTTATTAATGTTCCAATTGATCGAGAATGTGAATCGCCTTTATTTCGAACAGGCCCTGAAGCCTGCACAGGGGGACAGATTTCAGCCTACCGGTTTCGCCGACCTTGGGGCAGCGGTCTATGAACTCCCCAACGGACGTAGAAAACTCCTTATCGAATCTGTCCAGTCCATGGCAAACCGTTTTGAAGCGGCACTCCTCGGATCGGACGGAGATCTTTCCCCCGAATTTGAGGGACTTCCTTACATCAAGGCCAAACTGTCTGGAGAGGCTGAAACCTTCGTGACCTCCTTAACGGAGCCTCACCGCATAAACTCTCCATGGTTCATCAGCAACGAAGATTTCAAAGCTGAATTTTCGAAGCGATCCTCCTACACGAAAGGTTCTCCCCTTGACTGGAGGAAAATAGGGAAAGCCCTCTTCTTCTATGATGCAAACTCACTGCTTCACGGCTGTTTCCTCGCAAACTTGGAGGACGGGAGGATTAAGGCTCCCCGAGCCCTTTCTGCTTTCATTGAAGCCGACAATCCCAGAGAGGCTCTCTCCGGAGGAGTTAAGTTCAACCCCATCGACCCTACCGGGAAGATACGGGCCGAGAACTACGACAAGGATGTGTACGGCAACATCCCCTTCCAGAGGATGGAGTACACTGCAGAGAAGATAACCGCATACTTCAGCATGGATCTCAGCCTTCTGAGAGGATATGGCCTCGAGAAGCCCGCTTTTGAACTACTTCTCGCCCTTGGGCTGTATAAAGTTCGCCATTTCCTTGATGCAGGAGCCAGACTTCGTACTGCCTGCGACCTTGCCCCCGAAGGGCCGATAGTGTTCAGGAACCTGGACGGGTTCTTCCTTCCGGATAAGGAAGATCTTCTTCGTACGGTACGGGAAAAGATAGGGGAATGTGCCAAGGCCGGACTATTTGCCCAGCCTC
>ERZ795049.5842-NODE-5842-length-11104-cov-15.886325_pt1 | contig 11104 bp, 10 predicted proteins | sample MGYA00375133_ERZ795049 | MGnify/ENA primary metagenome ERZ795049 (study PRJEB30178, sample SAMN05720147) | activated sludge metagenome | isolation source: anaerobic digester from wastewater treatment plant | place: Japan | collected 2015-04-20 ...
GACGTTTCTTAGCTGACATGAAGGCCGCGCAGCGGCCCGTCCGGGCCAAAAGGATAAACGTACACGTTAGCAATCGTATATTTCGCCCGGACGATGTCACTAAGAGACAGTCGGGGTGGCTACGGGAGATTTTGGGTCCGGAAGGATGCCCCCGGACATGTTTTAAAACTGTAACGAAGAGAACAAACGCCAAAAAGAACGAACAATCAGGAATCAGAACATGCTAGCTGGCAGGATCTGTAGCAGGCTCAAGGACAGGATCAGGAACAGGGGCAGGGGCAGGCACGGGCACAGGGGCCAGCAATTGTGGGTTTCTTGCACCTTCCACTTGCGCGGTTGGGGCCATTAGATATAGGCTAAGGGGTCGCTGGAGGTTTACATGCGTCGCTTTGCCTTTGTTATTGCTTTGACACTGGTTGGTTGCGATATATCTGGTTCGGACCCCTTGCCTGATGGCTATTTCCAAGATGCCGCAAGGGCTTTTAAAGTCGAGCTGGATTCAAAAGAAAAAGATTCAGATGGCCTTGCCAAACGAATCAGGCCCATGACAGGTCTGGATGCCGCACCGGTGTCGTCAGGAAAGCTTGAAGACACCTCCGGTTCGTTCCAGATAAGCGGTGTCGCGACCGCAAGATTTCCAAAGGGCTGGGGCTGCGATCTGACCTTGAATTCAATCTTCCCAAACAATATGGCCGATCCAGATTCCATCGAATCTTACACTTTACCTGGATTTGAACGCATCGTCGACGAGTTTGCGTCAAGGGTGATTGCCCCCATTTGGCAGGCCCAGTATGACATTGGGCGAGATTCATGTGTCGCGGACGGAAATGTGGGCAGGTGTCGCTTAATTGGTGACCCAACCACTTGGGGCAAAGTCGTTTACACGCTGTTTAACCACCTAGACAAAAGGGTTCGTCGTTATTCAGCCGCCCAATATGGCGAGCCCTTGGCAGCATTGGGGCTGCGGCCCGGCTATGTCGAGCTGTTGCCGGACCCAATGGGCTCTGCTGGATACTCGGAAACTGGCTTTGACTTTCTGATTCCGGTTTACTCAGCTTTCTTTGAGGCCTTAGAGGTTGCCAGAGTTGAGCAAGGCGCCTCGCAAGATGCGGCCATAATTGCGCCATCATTTAGGGTGGCTGGCCTTAATGAAGTCACAGCAGCTGGTTCCCCAACAGCTAGATTTGTGGACTTTATAAATGGTCGTGCAGGCCCAGGTCCAGATGTTTGGTCGCTACTCGCAACCGTGGCTAGTCCACAGGAACATTTGGAATTGTTTAAAGAATATGCCAAGTTGCTTCCAGCTAATGCAGCCGTTGGTGACCTAGCCATGAGGGTGGCCCCCACGGTATGGCAAAAATTCGGAGATAAACTGGTAACTCAAAAACAGCGCAGCAACTACCTAGGGGCCTTTGCAGCAGTTGTCAGGATTTTACAACAGGACAACTTGGAGCTGTTTGTACTTGATCGCTGGGGAGGCCCCGGGTCTCCATATGGCGGAACTCAAACTGGTGAAGACCTGTTTTTTGATAGTGAGGGCAAGATTTTGCCAGCCATGATCGGCTTTATGCCATTTAGTTTTATGGCAAACGGCCACTATGAGCGGGTCAGAGTCGTGCGTTCCGATTCTGCGGCCGCCAGTGGCGATGTTTATGTGTTGGCGGGTAAAAACCCTAATGGCAAGGCTGCGATTTTGGTTGCGGCACTACCAAAGGCCGGCGATGACCGGATAGGTTATCAGGTTAACGTCGAGCTGAATATAACCGGTCTTGGAATCGGAAACTGGGAAATGCAAAGGTTGGTAATCGACCAAGATAGCACTTCTTTAAGATATGTTGAAAGGTCCAAAACGCCCCCTCCATTGGGTGGCGCCCTGCTTATTGAACGGCACATGGTGGTACCGTCTGTCCAGTATTTTGAACTCAGTCCAGTATTGTGATTCAGCTCGGTGTGGCTTTAGGTTAACTTCAGGAAATTATTGATTATCCCATGGGAAAATATGGTGGTTTAGCCCCATCGCCGCACGCATGGCGTTGCAATCTTTTTGCAGGGCAGGACCCACCGGAACTCCTTTGTCCTTGCGCTCAAGCCAAGCATAGTGTTCTTTTTCGCCCGCTGTCCAGATACGCTCTTGACCAGGCGCCTTAGCGGAATTTCGCAGCCCGCGCATGATGTTACCAGCAACCGATTTGAAAACCGGCAGCGGTATGAAGTGCTCAATGTTAATGGCCAGGAAAAAATGCCCCAGACGATAGGGGACCTTTTTACCGTCCTCGTACCCCAAAAGCCCCTTTAAATAGCTGCCATCCTGCAATGCCGCTGACAGCACTTCCACAACCGTCGCGTAGCTGTACCCTTTGTAACCACCCGTCTCTTCCCCTAGCCCTCCCAAAGGAGTCAAAGCAGCAGTTCCAGCAATCAAATCCTTCAAGGTTTGGGCTGGGTCCGTCCTGGTTTTACCATCGCTTCCAATGACCCATCCCTCAGGCATGGTTTTACCTTGGCGTTGATAAAGTTCTATTTTGCCTCGCTGGGTTACGCTGGTCGCACAGTCGATAATAAAGGGAAAATCCTCGTCAGTTGGAAAGCCAAACACCAACGGGTTTGTGCCCAACATGTTTTCAATTCCAAATGTGGGGGCAATTGATGGCCTAGCGTTAGTTCCAGTAATGCCAATCTGCCCATTATCAATAGCCATTTGGGCATAGTATCCAGAAATTCCGTAGTGGGTGGAATTCCTGACTGCCACCATGCCAAGCCCATATTTCTTGGCCTTTTCAATGGCCATATTCATTGAACGTACGCTAATAACGTGGCCCATACCGTCATGACCATCGATGACAGCGGTGGTCTCAGTTTCCTTAACGATTTCAAAATTTGTGACGGGATTTTGGATGCCATCGGCGATTCGGTCGATGTAGATTGGCTTTAAACGGCCAATTCCGTGTGAGTCTATCCCATGTTTGTCAGCGGCTATCAAAACATCAGCACATACTTTGGCGTCTTGTTTTGGCACCCCCGAGCCAACAAAGCAGTCAAACATGAACGCTTCCATCTGCTCGAAGGGCACCCAATAAATTTTTTCCAAGGTCTCTTTGCTCATCTAATTCTTCCTCCATGCTTTCAACTGCAACAAAAAGTTGCCGGTATCTATTACCACAACTGGCCCTCCTTTAGCCCAGCGTTCTGGTCGCTTTTGAGTCTTAAATCTCCTTTTGGGCAATTTTGCGTCGTTTTTACGGGTAGTTATTTAAAAAAGTTGATATTTGACATACAGCTGGCGTAGTTTATGGGCCAACTGCATCATCGTTTTTGATGCATTACGTTATCAAAGATACACGTTTTTGGGCTTGGGGCCCTGAAGGAGATTAGCAACATGTCCGTATTATTTAAGGCAAATTTGTTGGTTCGTTTACTACTCTGGAAGCATCGTAATGCCAACATGAAATTGAATTGGCGGCCGAAAATTGATAACCCCAAGTTTATGAGCGCCGCACAGGCCGTTGAATTAATCCCAGATAATGCCGTTGGTATGTCGACTGGTTTGGCCGGCTCAATGAGGCCAGCTATTTTGTTCACCGCTATCCGGAAACGCTTTGAAAAAGTTGGGCATCCTGCAAATTTGACCTGGATTGCCGCTGGTGGATCTGGTGGTCGTGGGTTGGTCCCTGGAACGGTTGAAGAGGTCGGTGTTGAAGGCCTATGCACTAGGTTCATCAGCGGCCACTTGGAGACAGCCAAATCCCTATTGAAATTAGGTGATAAGGGAGTTTGTGAGCTGGTTGTGTTGCCACAGGGGACCATTACCCAGCTGGCAGAGGCCCAGTGGCATGGGCAGGACTCACTGGTGACGACCGTTGGGGTAGGCTCTTTCATGGATCCTAGAGTTGGGACAGGTACTCAAGTTATTCCAGGGGTTGGCGAGCAGCTAGTCGAGGTCGATGGCGACAAGCTGCGTTATCGCTTGCCACCTATCACTGCGGCCTGTGTGATTGCAACAGCAGCGGACGAAGAGGGTAACCTCTACATAGAAGGTGCCCCTCTGATTTGTGAAGCCAAGGATGCGACTTTGGCCGCTAAGGCAAACGGTGGGGTCGCTTTGGCATGTGTTGCCAAGATAGTTCCAAAGGACGAATCCAAGATTTTCCTGCCAGCCGATAAAGTGGACGCGATTGTTTTACACCCAACAGCTGATATGGCAATTGCCATTCCCCTTGCTAAGCCTTGGCCTGAGTTTTTGCCTGGCGCCAAATGCGATGTGAAAGCAGCCGCTAGACGTGCCAAGGTGATGAACCAAATTCTGAAGATGGACCCAGAACGTGGACCAGTCGATTCTATGCTGGCCAGGCAAACTGCAAGGCTGTTTGCCAAGGTGGCCAAGCCCAAGGGTACATGCATTATTGGGTATGGATTGCCCCAAGAAGTCGGAAGGTTGGTTGAAGCTGGTGGTTTAAGCGATGATGTCAAATTCTTGGTGGAAACAGGCGCATATGGCGGTGTCCCAGCACCAGGTTTGTTCTTTGGAATGAGCGTTAATCCTGAAAGATTGATGACTTCCGCACAGATGTTCACGTACTGTGAATCAAACCTCGATGTGACCATCTTGGGCATGTTGCAGGCTGATGGAGAAGGCAATGTAAACGTCTCCAAGAAGGCTCCAGGGGCCAGAAACTACATTGGACCTGGCGGCTTTTTGAACTTGGTCGACAGCGCAAAAACAATCATCTTTGTGGGTGCGTTTACCGCCAAAGGCAAAGTTACTTTGGAGGACGGTAAATTAACGGTTGTGGAAAAGGGCATTCCAAAGTTGGTCAAAGAAGTCGACGAAATCACGTTCTCAGCCAAGGCTGCGTTAGAAGCTGGTAAGGAAGTTTATTACGTGACCACAGTTGGGGCATTCAAGCTGACCGACAAGGGGCTTGAACTGTTCCAGGTCGCCGATGGTGTCGATATCGAAAAGGATGTAAAGGGGTGCTGCGAAATAGATCTGATTGTCCCCGAATCTGTCCCTGTCCTGGACCGAGAAATAATGACCGGTGAAGGCTTCAAGCTGGCTTTCGGCAACTAGGGCTTTTGGCTACTTGTAATCTGCATTCAAGAACAATCCCCACGACATTTCAATCGCTTATGGGTAACCAGCAAAAAGGGTAAATTTGACAGTGTCTTCCAGCGCCGTTTGGGCTAGAATCCCGCACCGAGGCGCAGTGCCGCGCAACCTTGATGGGAGACTGCGATGGCTATAAGACGGACGTTTCGGGGTGGTATACATCCCGACGATCACAAGGATTTTACTAGTTCCCTTTCGATTCAGGACATGCCAGCTCCAGACAGAGTGGTGCTACCTTTGAGGCAGCACCTTGGGGCGCCTGCTAAGGCTGTTGTGCAAGTCGGCCAACGGGTGGCTGTTGGGCAGGTGGTTGGTGAGGCCACCGGCTTCGTGTCGGCTCCAGTGCACGCATCGATTGCGGGCGAGGTGACTGCGATAGCAAAATATCGCCACCCTGGCGGTTTTTTGGCTGAATCGGTCGTTATTGAAGCTCGCGATGCCGCACCTGAGGGTGATGAATCCCCATGGCCGCCCGAGCCTTTCAGGATGCCTGGTGCAAGCCACGACTACGAGTCGATGGATGCCGAACAAATCCGGTCACTTATTCGCAACGCTGGCATAGTAGGTATGGGGGGTGCCGCGTTTCCAACGGCGGTGAAGCTGTCGCCACCAAAGGGCAAAAAGGTTGAGCTGTTGATCATCAATGGTGCCGAATGTGAGCCGTTTTTGACGTGCGATCATCGCTGTATGCTGGAAGAGACCGACAAGATCGTCCACGGCGTCAAAATCCTGATGCGTGCCTTGGGTGTCTCAAGCGCCATCATCGGGATTGAAGACAACAAGCCGGATGCAATCGCGGTGATGACCAAGGCGTTTGCGGGCGTTCTTGGCGTTACCGTTGCAACCTGTAAGGTCAAGTATCCTCAGGGTGGTGAAAAGCAGCTCATCAAGGCATTGACCGGGCGCGAGGTGCCTCCTCCTCCTGGACTGCCGTTGGATGTTGGCATCGTGGTTCAAAACGTTGGCACAGCTGCCAAGGTTGCCGATGCCGTCATGGACGGAATCACGTTTTATGAACGGACTATCACATTGTCCGGGTCTCAAATTGCAAAGCCTGCCAATGTGCGAGTTCGCTTGGGGACCATGCTTGGCGACGTCCTGGAGTTTTGCGGTGGGCTCAAAGCAGACCCTGCAAAGGTCATCATGGGCGGCCCAATGATGGGGGTATCCTTGTCAGATCTGGACGTTCCCGTAGTCAAGGGAACTTCTGGGTTTTTGTTTTTCGATGGATTGGCTGCCGCTGAACTGGAGGCAGGACCTTGCCTTAGATGCGGCAGATGTGTCGATATCTGCCCACTTAGGCTGCGTCCGGCTGAAATAGCCCAGTTCATTGAGGCAGGCGATCTTGATGGGGCCGAGGCCATGCATGTACGCGAGTGCATGGAGTGTGGCTCTTGTAGCTACATTTGCCCTGCTAATCGCTGGCTTGTTCAACTATTTCGAATTGCAAAGGCGAAGTTAAATGAGCGAAAAAAATGATGACATCCAGGCTGCGCCTGTGAAAGAGGCCGCGACCACACCGCCAGCTCCTGTGATGCTGAAGGTGGGGTCCTCACCGCACCTTCACGACAAGGACTCCATTTCAAAGATTATGTTTTGGGTGGTTATTGCGCTCTTGCCTGGGGTGGCCGTTTCTTTTTGGTATTTCGGGCTGGAAGCGGTCCGCGCCATGCTGATTTCGGTGGTCGCCTGCCTTGGGTTTGAGGCCGCCTCCTTGCGGCTGCTTAAAACCCCTGGCTCGCTGAAAGACGGTTCAGCGCTGGTGACAGGCATTTTGCTTGGCATGAACCTGCCGCCCACAGCTCCTTGGTGGATGATCGTGGTTGGGTCCTTGGTTGCGATGGTTGTTGCAAAGCATTTGTTTGGCGGCCTTGGTACCAACATCTTTAACCCAGCGCTGGTGGCTCGCGTGTTTTTGCTGGTTTCTTGGCCAACCCACATGACCACTTGGATGAAACCAGGTCAGATGGGCGTTGTTGCTGCTGATGAATTGGCCGCTGTCACAGGTGCTACGCCACTGGGGCTGTTGAAGGAAGGACGTCTGGCCGAGATAGCCGCATCCAGTTCCGACCTTTTCTTTGGTAACGTTGGCGGTTCGATTGGCGAAATATCCGCTATAGCCTTACTGCTGGGTGGTATTATCCTGTTGGTCAAACGGGTAATAACTTGGGAAATCCCAGTTGTTTTCATAGCTACAACCTTCGTGGTCACCGGATTTGCATATTGGATCGGCGGACCTGAAAAGTATGCAAGCCCCGTGTTTCACGTGCTTTCTGGTGGCTTGATTTTAGGCGCCTTTTTCATGGCAACCGACATGGTCACATCGCCAATCACCTTTTGGGGTAGGATGGTGTTCGCCTTTGGTTGCGGCCTGTTGACTGCCTTGATTCGACTATTTGGCGGCTATCCCGAGGGTGTCAGCTTTGCAATCCTGTTGATGAACGCTTCGACACCGCTTATAGACCATTTGATTAAGGAGCGTACCTTCGGCACTGTGCGCAAGGCGGAGGAGGCGTCATGAAGCAAGAAATTCGCTATGTTGTGGTTTTGACGCTGATTTCGGTTGTTGCTGCCGCTTTGTTGGCCATAGTAAATCAGGTCACTGCAGACCCGATTGCCCAGGCCAGGCGTGCAAAAACGCTGAATGCGCTTCAAAAGGTTTTGCCTCCTTTTGATAATGAACCTGACCAGGAAATGATCCAGGTGATTTACCCAGTCGGAAAGGACGGTAAGTTGGTTAGGGTGGCAGAGATCTACCCAGCCAGAAAGGACGGCAAGTTGGTTGGGGTGGCGGTGAAGGTGACTGACCCTGGTGGCTATGCTGGCGATGTAACGTTCATGGTTGGTCTAAAAGGTGACCCAAACGCCCCAATTGTAAACGGCTATGACCTGCTGGCTCACAAGGAAACGCCTGGACTTGGTACCAAGTTGGCTGACGAGCCAAAGAAGCCCAATGCCAAGACATTTAAAACACAGTTCGACGGATTAGCCTTCCCAGCTGATGGGTTAAAGGTCGTGAAAGACGGCGGGACCATAGACGCCATTACTGGAGCGACCATCTCCTCAAGGACTGCTACTAATGCGGTTAACAAAGCCGTTGAGCTGTACAAGGAAAAGGCGGCGGAATTAGCGTCAGGTGCGGCTGCGAACCCGACTGCTGCGCCAGCTGCAGACCCCGCCGCCGAGCCTGCCCCTGCTGCGGACCCGACTGCTGCACCAGCTGCAGACCCAGCCGCTGGCAGCGACGATGGTGATGACAAGGTGAATGAAGGCGAGTCCCCTGAAGGTGAACAGGAGGTGGACAATGTCTAATCAAAGTCTTGGCTCAGTTTTTACCGCCGGAATTATCAGGGAAAACCCCTTGCTGGTCCTGTTACTGGGAATGTGCCCCTCCCTTGCGGTAACCACTTCTGTCATGAATGGCCTAGGCATGGGTGCCGCGGTCATCTTTGTGTTGATGTGTTCCAACATCGTGATTTCATTGTTGCGCAAGATTATTCCATCTGCGGTTCGCATTCCGGCATTCGTTGTAGTAATAGCCTCGTTTGTAACCATCGTTGATATGGTCATGGAAGGATTTGCCCCGGATCTGCACGCGGCGTTGGGCGTTTTTATCCCTCTGATAGTCGTTAACTGCGTCATCTTGGCTAGGGCCGAGGCGTTTGCATCAAAGAATTCAGTTCTTGCCTCTGCGATTGATGGGCTTGGGATGGGGCTTGGCTTTACCCTCGCCCTAGTTTTAGTTTCGGCGGTTCGTGAGATCTTAGGCAACGGTTCCATCCTCGGCATCAACATTCTTGGCGAAGGCTTTGCTGCATCGCCAGTGTTGATAATGATTCTACCCCCCGGAGGGTTTTTGACCCTTGGGATTATTATCGCCATCATGAATAAACTGAGGAGGGCTTAGAATGGGCATTGCTGGATATCTGGCCCTGATAGTCTGGGCCGTTTTCGTCAACAACTTCATCTTGTCGCAGTTTCTTGGTATTTGCCCCTTTATGGGCGTTTCCAAAAAGGTCGAGTCAGCTGTTGGTATGGCGGCGGCAGTTTTGTTTGTTATTACCATGGCGTCGATCATCACCTTCTTGCTGTACAACGCGCTTTTGGTACCTTGGGACCTGCAATATCTGAAAACTATCCTGTTTATATTGGTAATTGCAGCCTTGGTACAGTTTGTTGAAATGGTCATCAAAAAGGTTTCGCCGACCTTGTTTGCTGCGCTTGGCATATTTTTGCCTTTGATTACAACGAACTGCGCGGTTTTGGGTGCAGCGCTGTTGGCCATTCAAAAGGATTTCAACTTTATGAAAACCCTGGTTTTCGGGATGGCTTCAGCGGTTGGTTTTGGGCTGGTTTTAATCCTGTTTGCAGCAATTCGAGAGCGACTAGCCTTGAATGTGGCCACACCCAAGGCGATGAAGGGCATGCCTATAGCCTTGATTACAGCCAGCATTCTGTCGTTGGCATTTTTAGGCTTTTCAGGAATGGTTCGTATGTAAGAGCCTGGCCGCTGGTTGGGTTGTTTTGGGAGCAAAACGATGGACGTACAGGCAATCATGATTGGCAGTGGCGCCCTAGCTGGTGTTGGGGCCATTTCCGCTGTGGTGCTGGCAATAGCATCTAGGGTCTTTAAGGTAGATGAGGACCCAAGAATCGAGGCTATCAACGAGATCTTGCCTGGGGCTAACTGTGGTGGCTGTGGCTTTCCCGGGTGTTCTGGGTTTGCAAAGGCCATCGTCGAGGGGATGGCAGATCCCACGGGGTGTGCCCCAGGTGGAAACGACCTTGCAAAGAAGATCGCAGTGATCTTGGGGGTTGAGGTTCAAGAAAAGGCGAGAATGGTCGCCAGAGTCCGCTGCTCTGGCACCAGTGAACACTGTGCTAACCGCTTTGTTTATGAAGGCGTTGCCTCTTGTAAAGGGGCCTCTTTGCTGTCTGAAGGTGGCGTCAAATCTTGTCCTTATGGTTGTGACGGGCTTGGTGACTGTGTTGCAGTGTGTCCCTTTGATGCCATTCATATGGGGCCAAATCAGATTCCAGTGGTGGACCTTGATAAGTGCACTGCATGTGGAAAGTGCGTTGATGCTTGCCCCAAGGGCGTTATCGCGTTGGAAGCACACGCTGGGCAGGTTGTTTTGCATTGCCACACCCACTTGGCTGCAAAGGATGTACGTAAGATATGCAGCATTGGATGCATATCTTGCAAGGCCTGCATCAGGGCATGCCCATACGATGCCTTGAGCTGGGATGTGGACCTGCCGGTATTTGACTACGAAAAATGCCAAAGCTGTGGCTTGTGCATTGATGCCTGCAAACCCGGTTGCATCCAGACTCTTAATGAGATAGACCCTGCGGTTAAGGCCAAGGCCACCGAGGCTTTGGAGGCCAAAAAGGCTGAAGAGGCCGCCAAGCGCGAAGCAGCCAGAGCCGCAGCCCAAGCCAGGGCAGCAGCTGCCGCGGCAGCTGAAAAGCCAAACTGATGTTCTTGCCTATCGTCACTCGCTTTTACCTGGACAAGTCCTAGATGACAGAAACAGCCACGATTGTTAAACGCCTGACTGCCAACAAAGTGCTAGTTCAGATTACCCGGGGAGCAGCATGCGACACCTGCCATGCCAAAGGGGCATGTGCACCGCTGTCACGTGGGTCCATTGTGACCTTTGAGGCCGAAGACCCATTAAACTGTGAGCCAGGTGATTTGGTAGAAGTGGCAATCGCAGAAGGTGCCGTATTAAAAGCTGTTGGCTGGGTTTATGGTCTTCCCCTCGTACTTGCTCTAATACTCAGCCTTGCCATTTGGAATTGGATGCCGGACCCGGAGAGCAGGGATCTGATGGCGGCAGGTGGTTTCATCGCAGGAGCGGGCCTGGGTATGCTGGCCCTGCGGCTGGTTGAGAGAGCGATCAAGGAAAAGTCCACTTTCTCGGTGAAGGTGGTTGGGAGGGGGCAGGTGAAGGGTGAAGTGTGAAGAGTGATTATTTATTTTCATATAGGTTG
>ERZ795049.5849-NODE-5849-length-11086-cov-4.579458_pt1 | contig 11086 bp, 9 predicted proteins | sample MGYA00375133_ERZ795049 | MGnify/ENA primary metagenome ERZ795049 (study PRJEB30178, sample SAMN05720147) | activated sludge metagenome | isolation source: anaerobic digester from wastewater treatment plant | place: Japan | collected 2015-04-20 ...
GCACGAAGACCCTCATGCCGAAGGTGGGGCTGTACACCACGATCTGCTCGGTGCCCCGTACGCTAGACGTCGCCACCGGCGTGGACACCTTGAATACGGTTTTGATCCGGGCGTTCTTGGCGACCTTGGTCCGCACCGATCCGCGCCGCAGGCCCAAACGCGTGGTGGAGCTGTTATTGGTATCAGTGCTTTCGCTGATCTTCATTATGGTCAGGGGCTCCACCGTGACAGTGTGATTATTGACCTTGATCTCGACCCGCGACCTCACGCCGGTGCTCACCTTGGAGCCGACCGCCAGGGCGGTTCCGGTAGTCAGGGGCACCCATCCGCCGCCGGCCTTGTACGAGGCGGTCCCCTTCACGGAAAGCACCCGTATCTCGGCATAGGACGATCCGGCAAAGAACAGGACTGTCAATATTACCAGTATAGCTATACTATATTTCTTCATGATTTCCTCCTTAAAATTAAGGAAGGCGGGAATGACGCCTAACAATAAACACAAAATTACGCATGATTATTATTTATGGCAAATCTTTTTTACTTTTCCGCCTTTAAATTAAGATACATCACAGGAAAGGAAAAATATAACAATTTTTATGGAATTTAAAAAAAAGTTTTTATTCCCTCAATAAAAACAATATATTTATATAACTGAAAAAACATCACTTTGAAGGTTGGGGCATAAACATGAAAAAATATATATTATTATTTATCTTAGTAACGTTTTCCTTTGCCTCAGGTGTCATATCCTGTTCGGATTCCGAGACCAGGCTGAATTCAGTTCTCAACCAGGCGACCGTGGTAATAAACCTGGGCATGCCTGAAGAACACGCCTCTGCCCCGACATCTGTCATGGACAGGATCTTTCATTTATTCATCAGGGACGCCGTGGCCCAGACTGCGCCGCCGGTTTCCATCAGATCGATAACCGTACGCGTTACCGGACCGGACATCACTACGATTGAAAAAAGTTTCATCTCATCCGGCACCGTATCCCTTGAAGTACCCGCGGGCAGCATGAGGGGATTTGACGTGACAGCCTATGTTGATCCGGCCGATCCGGGTGCGGCTGCATCATTCCGCGGCATGGCCGTTGCCAACCTTCCCGCCGGCGCCACGGTAAATATTCCGATTGTAATGAGACTGAATGAAACAAAGATCATCGTCCCTGATTATTATAACGACCGGCTGCTTGTTCTTGATTCTGTTTCGGGCAGCTATGTATCGGAATACGGGACATCGTTCATCGGTGATTACAATATTACCCCCTATGACATTGATTTTGATTCAAAAGGAAGAATGTATATATCTGATCACTACAACAATGATATTGTCCGGGTGAATTCCTTTTCCCTGGCCGATGGCGCTGTTCCTCATTATGTATGGTTCAACGTCACCGCTACACCCAATGCCATTGCCGTGGACAGGATCAATAATATTGTATACTTCACCGATAATACCAGTCTTTACAGAACCAACCTTGATGGCGACTCGTTGCCTGCCATGCCCATAGACACCATCACCTACATATATGGCATTGACGTGGGACCTGACGGGAGCCTTTACATTGCCGGAACAACCAGCAACTATGGCCCTGGAATATTCAAGTATAATGCCACCAGCGGGACAGTGGTGGGTTACTATACTGATACAAACATCAATACTCCCTATGATGTCCATGTTAAATATCCATTTATTTATGTTTTGACACGCTGGGGTATCGCCAGTGAATATAATGTGGTGAAATTACTGATCGGGAACAACAATGAATTGACCCTTATCGGCCATGGCCCTGACCAGTCCATAGGCACCCTGAACAATGTCGGTCATTTTACCTCTCTGTTCAGCAACGGTATATTAATGATGGGAAAATATCCCGACATACTGGTATTTATGAATAATGAGTCCGGCCTCGGGTGGCAGGAAAATAGCGGAAGCATAAGCGATCCCTTTAATTTTTACGATTATGGCGGCGGAGGTTGATGGGAGTTTGTTTTTAAATTTTTCTGTTGATTTGTCTGATAATGTGTTCGGTTCTTTTTCGTTGATTACTTAAATGCCATTGGTTTTGCGAATTTCATTACAAATTAAAGCGCGGTCTGGGTAGTCATTTGTTTATAAAGGACAATGTCATAGACCCACTCCAGGGCTGGTTAAACAGCGCTTCAGAGCAGATGAATTTCGTGAAGGGTTTCCAATTTACAGAAAATGGCGCCAATCAGCTGGTGGAAATTATCAGGAATCTGTAAAAAAAACATTAAAACCTTCCATTTTACGTCTAATAAGATCTTCTGTTGCAGTTTATCATCCCCTGGCAGCAGGATAAGAATAAAAAAATGTTGAACAGTAACCCTAATATTGCTATCATTGAATAATTTAGAGTATAAACTTTACTTTGGAGACTTAGCCATGAAACAGGTTGCAGGGTATATATTAGTCTGCTGTTTATTAGCTTCTTCCGCCTTAACTATATCCTGTTCCGATTCCGAACGCAATCTGGGTATAACGAAGCAGACATCCACAGTGGTGATAAACCTGAACCTGCCGGATAAACATGCATCACTCAAAGCATCGGTCCTGGACCGTATATTCAGTTTCTTCGTAAAGGACGCCGTGGCCCAGACTGCGCCGGCTGTGTTCAGCTCCATATCAGTGCTGGTCACCGGCCCCGATATCGCGCCGATCGAAAAAAGCTTTGCCTCCGCATCCTCCATATCTTTTGATGTGCCTTCGGGCGCCATCCGATATTTTGATGTTACCGCCTATGTTGCCCCGGGAGACCCCAGCGCTGCCGCCTCCTTCCGTGGCACCTCCGTGGCCAACCTCCCTGCCGGTACAACCGTTAACGTGCCGGTGGCAATGACAGTAAACGAGACAAAGCTCGTTATCCCTGATTTACAAAATCGCCGCATCGTTATCATGGATGACATGACAGGCTCAGGATGGCTTCCCAGGACACAGACTGATTTTAGTTTTTATGACTTCTTTCTTGTTTACGATATTGATTTTGATGCCCGTGGCAGGATCTATTTCACCAATTCATATAATGCCACCAATGCTGAAGGCGGAGTATGGGTTATGGAGAATATTAACGATTTAACTCCGCAACATATATTCACCGGTCAGGCATACGCAATTGCCGTTGATCGGGTCAGAAACCTTGTATATTTTTCAGCCGGTTCAACACAATCTGAAATCTGGATGTGGGACGGGACTACAACAACGCAATTATCAGCAGGGACATATTTTCAGACAAATGGGATCGACGTTGAACAATCCACCGGCCTACTGTATCTCGCCTGCAATATAAGCGGATATTACTTCATTGCTAAATACAGGCCGGGAGCCGGTGATATAGCCACCTATCCTGCTTCGGGGGGGTTATCTGAACAGATATGGGACGTGGCAATGAAGGGAGGACTCGTATACGCAACAGTCATTAATGGATCTGTTTCCGCGAACAACAGGGTAATCTGTCTTTCTTCCGATCTGAATCCATCATCCCTGCTGGAACTGCACAGAGACGCGTCTAGTAATTTTATCGGGCCCAAACGCTTTGTCGCTCCGTTAAACCGCCGTTTCTATGTGACCGATGACAGTACCGGCAGCAATGATGCAATTGTATCATTCAGCAATATCTTTGACATACAATGGATACTCTATACTAGAGATTTCCAGTTCTATCAAGGCGTATAATACAATTATTATTTATAAAGGCAGCAATCATGAAACCACAATCGCAGATTTATGTATTGATCATCATCATGGCTATGGTATTGAGTAACGCCTGTTCCGACTCCGAGCGTCGCATTGGTCTTTCGAGCCAAACGGCGACAGTGGTGATAAACCTGAACCTTCCGGACAAACATGCATCTCTCAAAGCATCCGTCCTGGACCGGATATTCAGCTTCTTCGTAAAGGACGCCGTGGCCCAGACTGCGCCGCCGGTTCCCATCAGTTCGATAACCGTGCGCGTTACCGGACCGGACATCAGTACGATTGAAAAGAATTTCATCTCATCCGGCACCATATCCCTCGAAGTACCCGCGGGCAGCCTGCGGGTTTTTGATGTGACAGCCTACGTGGATCCGTCTGATCCCAGTGCCGCTGTTTCATTTCGCGGCACGGCCGTCGCCAACCTGCCCGCCGGCACCACCGTCAACGTGCCGGTGGTGATGAATTTAAATGAAACGAAACTGGTTATCCCTGACCAATGGAACCATCGGCTTGTGGCGCTTACCAGTCTGAGCAGTGCATCGTGGAATACCGTAACCTCTATTCCTGGTGTAACACAATTTGATCCAATGGATATTGATTATGATAATCGCGGAAGGATATACATTGCAAACAATTCATCTCCTGGAGTTATACGTATTGATGACCTTAATGGCTTGAATGTAATTATGACAACCAATTTCTTATTTGGAAGCATACAGAATGTCAATTCCATAGCTGTTGACAGAACGAACAATTATGTATATTTCACCACAACCAGTGCTTTATATCGCTCAAATTTTGACGGAACCGCCACATCATCGGCACTAGCTTTGCCAAGCATCATTTCAGGTATGAATATCAGGGGAATCGATGTGGACAGTTCTGGAATGCTTTATATTGTAGCAACACCGGTTAGCGTTGGCCCGAGTTATATAGTAAAATATAACCCCAACAACGAGAGCCAAATAGGAACAGAATACAGCGCAAACCTTTCAAATCCATGGGATGTACTGATACGCGGATCCGATATATATGTTGCTAATTATTCTGGATCTTCCGGTTATCAGTTATTACAATTAAACTGGTCGTCAAACATTTTTACCCTCGTAAACCATGGCGGCACCATCGATGCCACAGCCGTAACAGACAAGACAACACCGGGCAGGTTTTATGGAGCCCGGCGTTTTATCGGCATCAGAAATGACGGATTTTATATAATAGATAATCTTGATGCCAATGCACGCGGCAACATGTCATCTCTTCAAAAAATGGCTTTTATGACTGATATCAATGGGGCTAACTGGATCGGATTCGGGGACCATGGAAATAGTACCGATCAATTCCTGTTTTATTCCAGCTGTTAGGGATGCGGATTGTCTACTATACCTCCGGCATTACCGGGGCCGGTCGTCTCGTTTTAGGCATATCCATCGGGAACGCCCTGGCAAGGCACGGCATCAAATGCAACTACACCATGGTGCACACATCCCCGGTGGCGCACCTGGCCGATGAATTCAGCAATATAAAAATTCCCCTCGAGACCACCGTGGAGCTTTCTCCGGAGCGCTGCCGTTCCTCGGTTCTCTATAAAACACTGAAAAAACTGAAGCCCGATATCCTTCTGGTAAATCACCAGTGGTTTATGATTTACAATATTATTGAAGAGATGAAATGCAAAAAAATATACTTGTCTGATTATGTATATGACAGTCATTTTAAAGTCCCCATTGCCGGAGGAGTGCTCTCTTTTAAACCGGAACAGTACGAGAGAATAATCGCCATTGAACCTTTCAAAAGCCCGATACCCATGGAAAACATCAATCCTCTTGTCATGCGCAACCGCGATGAAATCCTTTCCCGTGATAAAGCAATCGATCGCCTGGGCCTTGACAATGGAAGGAAAATCGCCCTGTATGCCTACAGCGGCAATTTCGAGGACCAGTCGAATTTTATGGATAAATATCGAGATCTTGAAAATAACTATCAGGTTGTAAAATCCTCGGTATTTGATAAAGGGTTATTCCCCATTGTAGACTACTATAATGCCTTTGATTTCATCATATGCACCGGCGGTTATAATTTCGTATGGGACTCGGTATATTTCATGAAAAAAGCCGTCTTTGAACCGGTGCCTGTGAAATTCTGCGACCAGAAAAAGCGGATTGAAAACAGCCGTGATTTTTCATTCGATGTGAATGGCGCTGATCAGCTGATAAAAAATATTTTGGCGCTGTGAAAAATTATCAATAGCCATATGGGTTACCATGCCTTCCAGCAATCTGAGTTCTTTTTTTGACATCATGGAAGTAATCCACCAGGCCAGGGCAAAATCTATCCTGGATGTGGGCGTCGGGTTCGGCAAATGGGGAGTGCTGATACGGGAATATTTCGACCTGAGGCCGCATAAAAAGAAGGGGTACGATGACTGGTCGATACAGCTGGACGGGATAGAAGTTCATGAGCAATATATCACTCCGGTCCATAAATACATATATAATAACATTCTCATCGGCGAAGCCCTTAAACTGTTATCCGCCGGCAATCTCTATTATGAACTGATCATTGCCCTTGATATCGTTGAACATTTTACGAAGAAAGATGGTCTTGAATTCATAAAGCTGTGCCGGAACCGCGGCGACACCGTGCTGATAAATACGCCCGACATCTATTTCCCCATTGAAAAGGAATTTTTCAACGATTACATGCAGCATAAATCAGGATGGAACTCTGAAGATTTCATTAAACTTGGTGCGCGGCATGTCTGGCATAGCGGCATAAACGTTCTTGCCGTTTTCACTGAACGAAATTTTGACCTCCCTCTTGCTGCAGATCTACAAGCACCAAGCTCTGAAGATATTGATATCGTGAAAGCCAAGGAACTTATAACAATGTATTACAATACATCGCAATTCATCGAATGTCTTGAAGCCTGTGAAAAATATTCTGAATATTTCTTATACGATGATGATTTTAATCAAGTGGCTGCTAAATGTAGGAAACTAATTGATCATCAATAACATCACTAGCCTGATATAGTCTGTTAGATAAAAAGAACCCTTTCTCAAAAATACACATTTACAAAAAGCGATGTCACCTTCAGTGACCAGTCACTGCTGATCAAGACAAGCCAATCATTCCATTTCGACGTGAACGGAGCCGATCAGCTGGTTGATATTATAAGTGCTCTGTGATTAATAAAAAAAGCGCCACATCAGAGAGGCGAATATTTCCACAGGGCGTTGTTCATTCCCATGGTTCCCGCTGTTCCGACGCCCAATCCGCCGAAAAGCCACAAATTGCCCTCCGTGTCGATCCATGATAGGGCGCCCCACCGGGACCCGGGCTTGTTTGCGTCCGCGGCAACTCCCTTGGTGCCGTACACACCGGTCTGGCCCCTGATATTGTCTCCGGAAACCCATGTCCACCGGGACCCGTCGAATCTCCACAAATCATTTAGCGCCCCGAAGTTGCCGCTTCCGTCAACACCATTGCCGCCGAATAGCCACAGGTTTCCCGAGACATCAGTCCATGACACTGATGAACCCCTGGCCCCGGGCTTATTGGCGTCTGCCGCAACTCCCTTGATGCCGTAAACTCCGCTCTAGGAGGGGGTATTATCCCCGGAAACCCATGTCCACCGGGACCCGTCAAATCTCCACAGATCATTAAGGTTACCGGTCCATCCTCCGCTGAAGAGCCAGAGGTCGTCTGATCCAATGATCCAGGATACCGCACATTCATGTCCTCCCGGCTTGTTGGCGTCGGCTGGCACTCCTTTCGTGCCGAACACTGCAGCCGGATCTTCGCTGTTATCGCCTGATACCCAGGTCCACAGGGACCCGTCGAATCTCCATAGGTCGTTGAGCAGCCGCGTGCCGCCGTTATTGACACTGCCGCCGAAGAGCCAGAAAACACCTGATGAATCGATCCAGGAAACCGATCGCCAGCGGCTACCCGGCTTGTTGGCTACCGCAGGAACGCCCCGGGTGCCGTAGACGCCGGCCTGATTCACAAATGAATCGCCCGACACCCAGGTCCACCGGGATCCGTCGAATTCCCACAGATCGCTTAAATAGGAATTGTTTCCCCCGGCATCATACCCCATACCGCCGAAAAGCCAGAGGTTGTCCGATGAATCGATCCAGGATACAAGCTGCCACCGGGATCCAGGCTTGTTGGCATCGGCCGCCACCCCTTTCGTGCCGTAAATCCCGTTCTGGTTCATGGTGCTGTCGCCGGATATCCAAGTCCATAGTCCGGTGCCCCGCGTCACCTGGCTGATCTGCTTTACCGAAAATCCGCTGGTATTTGTTGCCACCACGATAATCGTGTATCGTTTCCTGTCGGACAGGCCAGTAAAGGAATAGTCATTGCCTGAAACATCAACCGGTCCCTCCAGTGACCCGGTAACTGCGGCACCGTTAACGGATATGTTTCTTTCAGCGCCTATGTAGGCTGATACGGAAAGCATGGTACTGCCCATAGACCGGAAAGTGGGCCGGGCAAGGGTGATGGACACGCTGTCGTAGTGGCTAATTGCAAGATCATTCAGCACCGGCCTCAGGTTCGGCAATGCAAACAAACCATTCAGGTTTATCTGCTTATGATTCTGTGATTTCATCATATCTGAACAGGCTACTGACCCATGTACTGTCAGCGATATACATGTTATATATAAAACTGATATTAGTTTTTTTACCATTTTTAACCGGATGTAAAATTTCTGAATGATTTTTGTTTATTCATTATACTTCATGCTTGTTTATAATATTGTATTTCAGCCGAAACTACGTAATTCTATATTTGTTGATTCAATTCACAAGAAAAAAACAGGTACCAAAAAATAAAAATGTTGCATTTGAACTATTATAATATAAATTAATTCTTATCCACCATATACCATTAACGAGGTAACCAATCATGAAATCACGTCAGCGGATTTGTATTCTGATGTGCATTGCCATATCATTATCTTTTATTGAATCCTGTTCCGACTCCGAGCGCAACATTGATCTGTTGAACAAGACTGCGACTGTGGTTATAAACCTCAACCTGCCGGATAAACATGCGGAGGCTTCAACATCCATCCCGGACCGCATATTCAGATTCTTCATGAAAGACGCCGTGGCACAGACGGTGCCAGCCTCGCTAAGATCCATCAAGGTACTCGTCTCCGGCGACAGTTTTGAAGTAATTGAAAAAAACTTTTCCCCCTCGGGTTGCATCAACCTCAAGGTTCCTGCGGGAAAACTCCGCTTGTTCGAAGTTTTTGCCTATGTGTCCGATGACGATCCCGGCGCCGTGTACATATACCGCGGAACGGCTGTCGCGGACCTTCCTCCAGGCGAGACGGTATCGGTGCCGGTCGTAATGAGCGCCTATCAGAACAAGATCATTGTCCCTGATCACTCTGGCAGCCGTGTGGTCATGATAGACGATATAAGCGGGAAGAACTGGAAGGAATACACTTACACCGGCGTTTTAACATTTCTCCCCAGTGATGTTGTTGTTGACGGACAGGGAAGGATTTATATCAGCAATGATTATGAAACTAACGCTGATATCATTAGAATTGATGACATGAGAGGGACCAATGTTACAAGATATGATCCCATACCACTTGGGGCAGGTTTAGGAAACGTAGCGCGCATGGTGATCGACAATCAAAGAAATAGAATGTATTTTGTTACACAAACCGCATTGTACATGGCATCCCTTGATTCTATCGACTCAGCAACAAGGCTTGATGCCTCCAACCAGGTCTGGAACAACAGGCAGGGAATTGCTGTTGATAAAGACGGCATGCTGTATATTCTCTCCTCTTCTGGTGATCAAATTACAAAATATGATCCGGACACTGATGAGATGATAAATGCACCTAATCTTCCTATAAATCCTGTAAATGATCTTAATAATGCCCAGGACATATATTATAAAGACCCATATCTCTATGTATCAAATTTTGGCTCCACGACTGATGGATACCAGATGCTGCAATATCGGATTGAAGGCAACAGCTTGACCCTGGTCGGTCACTTCGGCAACAGAACACCCAGGGTTACAGATAGCACCGCCAACAATGCCTATCCATGGTTTTATGGGGCGCAAAATATAATTGCAATTCGAAACGACCTGTTCGTTGTTATTGATTTTGGCGAATTGGACACGGTAACCGGTATACCACGGTATTACGATTGGGCAAAACTGATATTGACCGGCACGACCCTGGGTTCGGGCTGGGAAACCTATGGGACCTACGGCACCGGCTCAGGGCAGTTCAAATTCTACAGCACCTGTTAAACCGTGCGCATCGTCTATTACACCTCGAGCACTACCGGCATAGGCCGCCTGGTAACCGGCATGGCCATTGGAAACGCCCTTTCACGCAGGGGCGTTTCGTGTAAATACACCATTCTCCATTCATCGCCTTTCGGGCATCTCGCGGAACATTTCGATGCCCGGTGGGTACCGGTCGAAACCGAAGATGACCTTGCCCCGGCCAGGTGGAACAAATCAATCCTGTATAAAACCTTCCGCAAACTTAAGCCCGACGTCCTCCTCGTACACCACCAGTGGTTCATGGTGCATCACTTCATTAAAGAACTTCCCTGTAAAAAAATCTATCTTTCCGACCAGGCCTTCGACAGCCATTTCAAGGTGCCGCTTCCGTCTGGGACGCTGGAATTTAGCCCCGGCAGCTACGACAGGGTCTTCGCCATAGAGCCCTTTCAATCCGCCGTTCCCATGGAGACTGTCAACCCGGTCATACTGAAAAACCGCGATGAAATCATGCCACGGAAAACGGCCCTTGAACGGCTTCATCTTGACGGCGCAAAACCGGTTGCACTCTACGCCTTGAGCGGCAAACCCGAATACTTTGACTTGTTTAAAAGCAAATATGCCCACCTGAAAGAAGAGGGATACGAGGTCATCCATTCAAGCACGTATCACAACGGGATATTCCCGGCCGTGGATTATTTCAACGCCTTTGACCTCATTGTCTGCGGCGCCGGCTACAACCAGGTATGGGAGGCGATTTATTTCGGTAAAAAGGCCATATTTGAAATGCTGGACGTGAACTTCAGCGACCAGGCCAGTCGCATAAAAGCAGGCCAGACCTTCAGCTTCGACGTGAACGGCGCGGACCAGCTGGCGGACATAATCCTTGGACTATAAATTATTAATTCCTTGATCTTCAAAGACCAACCAGGTACATTAGCTTATATTTACTGACAATGAAATTACAAAAATTCCCTTTAATCAGCAATGCATTAATTGCATGTATTATCTTTTTGGCATTCTCGTCGTTCTGTTCCTGCAGCGATATGCTTTCAAAAAGCGGCAGAGGCGCATACGATCTTTTTTTTAC
>ERZ795049.5853-NODE-5853-length-11078-cov-4.097523_pt1 | contig 11078 bp, 6 predicted proteins | sample MGYA00375133_ERZ795049 | MGnify/ENA primary metagenome ERZ795049 (study PRJEB30178, sample SAMN05720147) | activated sludge metagenome | isolation source: anaerobic digester from wastewater treatment plant | place: Japan | collected 2015-04-20 ...
ATTAGCTGCCGTTGGGGGACATGATGGTATTAATTATGCAGTAAATCAAGGATTCACTGGTAAAGTAGGCACCGCTTATTATTTCTCGAAGTCAAATAATAGCTATATAGATTGCGGTGAAGTTTCATTAGGTATAAATACATTTTCTTTCTGGGCAAAAAGATCTGTAAGAGGAGGGTGGGATTGCTTGATTGGACTGGGAGAAAACTCTTTCGGACTTTGGATAGACCCCTCCAATCATATTTGTCTTGTTAACAATAGCGGAGTTCAAATTGCTACATGGAATGAGTGGACAGACTTATCATTGTACCATCACATAGTCTTAGTAACCTCAGCAAAGGGGGAATCCGGTAAAGTAGAATTATTTGTTGATGGGATTTCAAAGGGGAAACGATCATGCGATCTTCCGGCGATCACAAATTTTGTCATTGGAGGCGGTCGTAATATAGATGGTTTTACCTCTTCAACCAGTTTCAATGGACTTATTGATGAGGTCGGTCTTTGGAGCAGGGACTTGACTTTATCAGAGGTTGTAGAATTATATAACCAAAGTAAAGGTAATACATATTCATTTAAGCTGGGACTTACTCAGCCTGATGTCTGGTTTTCTCCAATGCTTGATGTTGCTACATTACTTCATAGTTTAGGCAACAAAATAGTTATTTTGGGAAGCCAGGGGGCACAAAAATATGTTAGATACAGTAGTGATAATGGAGTCACATATAATAATGGTGTTAATGTTACTACAGGTTTTGTCCCCTTAAAAGCTCGTATTTTAGTAAATGGAAATATTGTTTTGTTCGGCATTAATGAAATTTATTATTCTGATGATAATCTGGAGACAATAAAACCTTGCATCGTACTCGACAAAGATGGCAGTCAATATTTACCACACACACCTGTAAACAGTGATTATCCCGGTGCTTATTTTTATTTTATGGGTGGATTTATTGAGCATGACGGTATTTCGGTTTTAGGTAATTATACTAATACCACTAGGGGAGCATCACCAGTCAATTTATATTATTCAATTGATGGAATAACCTGGAAGGTCTTTTATACTTTTGGGCAAAACAAAATTGCCACAGATGATGGTACACCGAGCGGAGGTGTTGGCGGAACTTTGCTCGGTGATCCGAACAATCCACTTACAGCGCGTCACATCCATGCCGTAAACATTGGTGGTGATGGGAATTTTTATGTAAGCACGGGAGATGCTTTTGAAGAAATGCATATCCTGAAATGCTCATATAATAAAGCAAGTGATAGTTGGGTTGTTAATGATTTACTGAAAGGGAAGAGTGTAACCTGGCAACGAATGAGGGCATTAGGTGCATTTGAACGCGGAGGCTACCTGTATTGGGGTTCCGATGGAGATGGTCGGTTTCGTTACGGAGATAAATTCTATGAGGGCCTTGGCATCTACAAATGTGCAGTGACTGATATCAATGATCTGACGAAACATATATTGTTGCAACCTTTACCTGCCGCATGTTATTCTTTCGTAAACATCGATAATATAGTTCTTGCAGGTCTGATGAATGTTGGCTATGTATATGTTTCTTTGGATTACGGAGAAACCTGGTCTGTCTACGCTAAGCCCGACTGGATGACTGGTAACGTTGATGGAGTATGGTATAATGAATTACATCGTTTTTTTGTAACACGTGCAGGATATACTATTTCTGGCGAGCGGTTTTAACTAATAACGTGGACAAGGAATTCTTTGATGATATCTCTTTTGTGAACTATATGGTTGTTTATCAGCCAATTTCCAATCAGGAGCTCAAGGAATACGTTACAAGCTGACCGGAAATTTAAGGATCAGTATTGATCTGTGATCATACTTTGTGGAGAAATCCTAATTCTTCGGGTGATTCTGCCATTGACCTTCCGCAGGTATTGAACTGGCATTTCAAAATCTGGATGTTTGGACAAATCAGATGTGGCTTTTAAATGAAGGTTAACTATAAAAAATCAGGTGAATTTTAGCGCATAATCAGATTAAACTTTCTCAGGTTTTTATGAATTTTTGTGTTGTCACAATTAGTTTGTTTTTAATTATTGCAATATAAGTTCCCGGTTTCAAATAAGACAGATCAAACAGTGTTGAATTCAGATCACCGGAAAATATATCGTCATATACTGTTTTTCCCGATAAGTTTATTATAGTTATTTTGTATTGTTCATTTGGAACAGAACCTAGATAGTCAAAGTAAAACCGGCCATTGTTAGGATTTGGATAAACTTTTAATTGGCTATCCTTTTTTTCAATAGAAGAAGATACGAGAAACTTGAGAGGTGTTGATGTTTCTGATGCTTTAGATTTATAGTTTGCGACTGCATATAATGTATAATTTCCTTCTTCAAGATCCTTGAGTGTAAATAAAAAAGGAGAAAAACTACTTTCTCCCAGTAAGATATTCCCGTTATATAAAGTGATTGAATGTACTGAGTTATCAGGATCATTTACTAAAACCTCAACTATCAATGTGGCAGGAGCTGTATAAGAATTGTTTTTTGTCGGAGAAGTGATGGAAATCACTAAAGATTGGTCTTGATGATCTGGATGTGCTGTAGGTTTAGTTGGTTCCGGATCTGGCATTAGAACAACTGATGTATATGGAAATAGTATAAGTGACCCATTAAATTTTTTCCCTGTTACGTCAACCATAGGTTGTTCCAGGTTTATTACCTTATTTGTGTTAGAAGCGTTATAATAAAAACTAATTTTGGATGTATCATTGACAATAACAGCTGATTTTTTCGAATTATGATCCTGATTCGTTAAGGTTGTCCATTCCGGAAGAGTTCTTTTTTTGTTGCCTGTTGATGGCGAATAAGTTTGAATAGAATTATCATCATCAGCAGGTCTTGCATAGTAATTTTTGTCAGCGCTCCCAAACATGTTAATATCATCAGCAACACTATAGAATTTTAAAGTAAGCTGTGTGGGTGCCTTTGCGATAAATAAATTGTGATTTAAAAGATTACTTCTTATGCTACTTCCAGAACTATTTTGAAAATACATGCCATAAACATTGTTAAAAGCAGTATTGTTTTCGATTCTGTTATTTTGTGCACGGTGGATCATATAACCTGCTTCATTACAATGTGCAACAGTGTTATTAATGATAATTGAATTTGTAGAGTTAACATCGAGGTAAATACCTCTGGCAATATATCTTCCTGGATAAGGTGTTCCATCAGTATTGCCGATGACCCTTAAAATAATGTTTCCATCAATTTTCCTGGAAGTTCCTTCTTTCGCGGTATAAATACCACCACCATCATTAAGACCTAATAAAACATCATGAATGAAGTTGTTCTGAATAGTAGTTATTTTCGCAGTTGAAGATGTTTTTATCCCTGAATAACCTACATTGCGGATGATATTATTTTTAACCAGACATTCGTTATCGTTTACAATTATGCCGATTGTTTGGCTACCGCAAAATGCCTGTCCGGTTGTCAGTCCTACATTTTCTATTAGGTTAAATAATACATTGTGTTGATTTCCAATGATTTGGATCGCTGTTTGGTTGCAGTATGAAATAATATTATTATTTATATTTCCCCGATTACCCCAAAGATTGATACAGTCCTGACCGGCAAAAGCAAATTGGCAATTACGTATAATAATATTATCGTTGGCAGGATTAATAAATTCAATCATATTGTCTATTGAACCTCTGAAATGGAGCTGTTCTAATGTAATGAAGTCTTTGCCGGCATTATGCACAAGATTTTTTAAAGTCGCAATTTCAATATTTAGTCTTAATGGGTCTGTTGTTCCTAAGTAAATATATATTTGACAGCTCGATACATCGTGGTACCATTCTCCAAACTGGCTGAGAGTTCTCAGATCATTTTGAATGAAATACCCGTGATTGCTCAAAGCTTCCTGGGTTGTACCCAATGATGTATAATACAAAGTACCGCCGGAATGACGTGTAATCCTGCATCTGTCGAGCGACCAGTCATTTTTCCTTATGACAACTTCAGCACCGGTCCAGTTGGGTGTCTGGCCAAGATCACTGTCGGTTATGGAAATATTGGAACTTGCAGAATTATAAAACCTATATCCCGAATCCGGCCATCTGCCCATTGCATATTGTTTGCCATCAATAAGTACCATGTTGGTCTGGGATTCCGACGACAGGGATGCCGAATAGATGCCGTTTCCTTCATTTTTCCAGCCGGTGACTGTTTTAAAACCGGTGATAACGGGTTTCTCACCTGTCCCGTAGGACCCAATTGTAACAGGTGAACCTGCAGTACCTGATACGGCTATCCTTAGGGTTCCGTAAAAAGTATCACCACATTTAAATAATATCTTGTCACCCGGTTTGAATGAAGAAAATTCTGAGTTTATTTTGTCTATTGTTTTCCACGGTGAGTTTTCTGAAAGTCCGGAATTGTTTTTATCATCACCTGAGGAACTGATATAGTAATCAGTAGCATTGGCAGATGAACCAAGAACAAGAATTATCAGCGTAATAATGGCTTTCATTGGCGTGATTTGACGAATAATTAAATTTGTTTGATTAGCACGCGTTTTTTTACGGTTAATGCTATATTTTGTTGCATTAAAATAATTTGGGGAATTATGTTCGATTCTGCTTGTATCAGTTGAACTATTCCAATGATAATTTGTATTATATGAAACTTCTTAATTCAGCACCATTCCAATTTCTTTCCAGATTCATAACAAAAGGTCATGAAAGGAGTGTCAGGGCAAAAAAGAATATTGTAGGCTCATTGTTCATAAAAGGTCTAAGTTTATTTATCAGCTTTATCACTCTTCCGATTACACTTAGTTATGTTGATTCGGCTACCTATGGAGTCTGGTTGACAATCAGTTCTATTGTCGGATGGTTTGTCTTTTTTGATGTAGGTTTGACACAGGGGCTCCGGAACAGACTTGCTGAGGCGAAAGCCAGAGGAGATGAGGAGCTGGCCAGAATCTATGTAAGTACAACCTATGCAATCCTGGGTATTATTTTTGCAATTGTCTGGCTTATGTTTCTGGTGATTAATAATTTTCTTGACTGGTCTCAGATACTGAAAGTGTCGGAGACAATGCGCTCCGATGTTACTATTCTTGCTCTAATTGTTTTTACCTATTTTTGTATTTCCTTTGTTTTCAGAATTATAACTACCATTCTTCTGGCCGATCAGTTTCCGGCCAAATCATCCCTGATTGATCTTTTGGGACAGATACTCTCATTGATTATCATTATTATCCTGGTGAAAACAACAGAAGGATCGCTCGTGAAGCTGGGCCTGGCATTGTGTGTTGCTCCGCTAACTGTGCTGATCGGGGCAAACATCTTTTTCTTTAATGGAAAGTACAGGAAATACAGACCTTCCATCAGTACTGTTAAGTTCAGGCATGCCAATGATCTTTTTCATCTTGGCCTGAAATTTTTTATTATTCAGGTTGCAGCTATTATTCAGTATCAGACGGCTAATATCATTATTGCCAGAAGTTTTGGCACTGCTGATGTCACGGCTTATAATGTTGTATATAGATATTTTGGTATTCCATATATGATTTTCAATATTTTTCTTGTACCATTCTGGTCAGCATCAACAGAGGCATTTCAGCAAAATGACATTAAATGGATCAAGAATGGCGTTAAACGCTACAATCAGTTGCATATTCTGATTTTTCTAGGGACTGTTTTGATGCTTGTTTTCTCAACCCCTTTTTACAGACTGTGGCTTGGAGAGGGTAAGGTTGTTGTGGCAATGTCACTTTCCTTTTGGGGATTTGTCTATTTTAACGTAATGATGTTTGGCGGGAAATATGTCCAATTATTGAATGGTCTGAGTTATTTGCGCATTCAGTTTATTGCAAGTATGATCAGTCCACTTTTATTTATTGGGGTAGTTCTGGTCCTGATAAAATATTTAGATATGGGTGTTTACTCCTTGTTCATAGCCTCGGTCATCGCAAATTTTAATGGATTAATCCTGGCTCCCCTGCAGTATTATATGGTAATTCATCTGAATCGAAAGGGTATCTGGGTAAAATAGTGTAAATGAGAACTATATGTTTAGCAAAAAGCAACTTGCATTTACAAGCTTAATATTAGCCTTATTATTTCATTTTGTTTTCTATTTGAATTATTATGGGCCCTCCATCAGTATATTGAAAAAAGATCTGAAATATCTCTTGGCTGTAGGGTCGGCTTTTATTATGGTTTTCCTATATTTTGCAACATACTGGAGGGCCGACCTGAAAAAAAGTGGTATTATCATAGTTTTTGATATTCTTATGCTGTGGATTTTTATTAGTCTGGCAAGGAGTTTGTTGGAAATTAAAAATTTTAAAGAAGCAAGGGAATTTATATTGAATAATTACATGGCGCTTTCCTTGTTTCCGATTCTTTTTTTCATTCTGGGTGTAAGTCCTAAGTATTTTTCCGATATCAATAAGACTCTTTTCATTTATACGATAATTGCTTTTCTTTTTTCACTACTTTTCATTCAGCAATTTGAACTGCAGCTGTTTTTGACATACTCATTATTTTTTATTATATTGACTATACCCCTAAGGTCTTCAAAGGAAAAATTGTTGATTGTAGCCATATCAATAGTTGTGATTATCTTTTCACTTACAAATAGGGCTGGTATAATTCGAATTTTATTCAGTTATTGTGTTGTGGCTGCCTATTATTTCTTAGAGAGGGTTAAAATCGGGAAGAAGATGCTTTATACAATTGTTTTTCTCGTTCTTATGATACCGGTGACATCATTGTATCTGGCTACCAGAGGGCACAACGTCTTTCAGATAATCTTGGGAGAAGATGAAGATGCCTACAGTCAGCTGGATCCGTTGGCTGACACAAGAACCTTTTTATATTACGAGGTATTCCAAGACCTTAAAATTAATAAAGCCTGGCTATTTGGAAAAGGACTTAATGCCGGATATGATTCCCCCTCCTTCAGAACCTACAGAAGAGAAGTAGTGGAGGTTGGTTTTCTTCAGATTCTCATGAAAACAGGTGTTATCGGCTTTTTGCTGTATGCATTTATTATTGGCAATGCTGTTTATAAAGCTATACTTAGATCAAACAACCTTTTTATCAAGACAATGGGATTGTTCCTCACAAGTTATTTTATAATGTTATTTATTGAGAACCAGATCGCATATAATTTGCTAAATGTAATTGTATGGATTGTTGTGGGCTTCTGCCACTCACCTGAAATCAGAGGACTGGACAACAAAGAAGTTCTTATGCTTTTTCAGGGAAATAATAATTAATTATGCTCGATAATGATGAAAAACAATTTAAAGATCTTGTGGTTTACAAATACTCCTTCACTTGCCAGTCAAAAACTTGGAGTGAACAGTTATCTCGGAGGCTGGATAGCCTCGCTTGAAAAGGAAGTTGTCAGGTTACCAGAGATAGAGCTTGGAATTGTATTTCCTTATTCCGATAAAAGGCAACCTTCCTTTTTTTTAGGCTCAACAACGTATTTTCCGGTTCCAATGGAAACAAGAGGAAGGAAAATTCGGGATATATGCAAAAGATGGAAACATCAGATTGAGCCGGCAGAGGAGATTGGTTACTATAAAGAGGCTGTTGACAAGTTCAAACCGGATTTAATACATGTTTTTGGGAGTGAACGCTCCTTTGGTCTTATAGGAAAACATTATCAAGTACCGATGATCCTGCAAATTCAGGGTAACATGACAGTCTATACTGATAAATGGTTCTCAGGTATCACCTGGCTTGATGTACTGCGGTTTGGCAATAAAAAGTCATTTTTATTGGGATATGGAATATTTCATTCATATTATCTTTTCAGAAAAAGGGCTGCACGGGAAAGAGAAATGTTAAGTCATTGCAAACATATAATAGGGAGAACAGACTGGGATTATAGAATTTCCAGAATCCTGGCACCAGAAAGCAAGTATTATCATTGCGATGAGTTGTTGAGAGACCAATTCCGTTCAGCCCTATGGAGTTACATCGAAAGGGATGAGAGAATCCTTGTATCCACTCTTAGTCCTCTGACATATAAGGGACTGGAAACCATATTGAAAACTGCCATGCTCCTCAAAAAAGTAAATCGTTTCATCTTTACCTGGCAAGTCATTGGTGTTTCCGGCAATGAAGAAATTATAAGAATCACTGAACGGGCAACCAAATTGAAATTTCGTGATAACAACGTAGTGTTTAAAGGTTCTTTGGCTCCGGATGCCTTGGCAGATATTCTGACAAGCTGTGATTGCTATGTTCATCCTTCTCACATTGAGAACAGTCCGAACAGTGTTTGTGAAGCAATGTTGACCGGTACTCCGGTAATTGCTACGGCGGCTGGAGGAACTTCCAGTATTGTGAGGGATAGCGAGGAGGGTATACTGGTGCAGGATGGGGATCATTATTCTATGGCGGGTGCTGTATTACAGTTACTCAATTCGCCTGATATAATGAAACGGTTTTCAGGAAATGCCCGTAAAAGAGCCCTGGAGCGCCACAACCAGGAAGCTATACGTGATAAGCTTATAGAGATATATAAAGATGTTTTAAGTTCCGGAAAATGACCTCAGCTCCCAGAATCGTTATTATAGGTGAAACATTTCGCTCCAATGGCGGCGGCGGTATCACGATGATGAATCTGTTCAAAGAGTGGCCTTCTGACAAGCTCGCCGTTATTACTGAATTGGTTTCAGAAAGTTCTCCTGAGTATCATTGTACCAAATATTATCAGATTGGTCACTTGGAGAAGCGAATCCCAATCTTCTTACGAATTTTGAAAAATAAAAAGATTTCAGGTGAAAGAACCTTGAACAATTTTGCCAATATGATTTCCCCTGATAATAATTCTTCATCAGGTTTGCGCCGAACTCTCCGATCAATATATCACATGTTTGTACGGATTCTGGGTTTGAATCATATTATCAACCGGACAGTTTTGTCGGATAATCTGGTTGAATGGGTCAAAGCTTACAATCCTGAAGTTATTTATCATCAACCTTTCAGATTTTCTGATATGAGCCTGGCATTTCAGCTTAAATCCCTCACAAAGCTTCCACTGGTACTTCATGTTATGGATGATATTGTCAGTTTTATAAATAAACCCAATTTGCTTTATCCTTATTGGCAGCAAAAGATTAAAAGACAGTTTAAAACTCTTGTTAATGTATCTTCCGTTTGCCTGAGTATTTCTGACTCAATGAGTGATGAATATCAGAACAGGTATAATAAAACTTTTCTGGCCTTTCGGAACCCGGTCGATTTCGAAAGATGGAGCAAGTTTCAAAAGAGTACATGGCAGATCTCGCACCCCGCCAAAATAATCTATACCGGAAGACTTGTCCCCCCTAATGTCAGTTCATTGTTGCTAATATGCAGGACTGTCAGTTCACTAAGATCGAAAGGTAACAACATTATACTTGATATCTACTCATTGGATGATTACCATTATTTCAGCAAACGGATCAAATCTCTTTCCGGTATTAATCTGAAAAGACCGGTTTCGTATGATAAGATTCCCTTGTTATTAGCTCAGTATGATATTGCAATTCTTCCGATTGACTTTAATAAACGTGGGATTAGGTTTGCTAAGTTTTCTATTTCCACGAAAACTTCAGAATATTTGGCTTCTGGGGTACCTGTTTTACTTTTAACACCTGCGGGTACCGCCCTTGATGATTATGGAAAGAAAACCCAGAGTATGTTAGTTGTAAATGAAAAAAGGATTAATCAAATAGAAGGCAAGCTTATGGAGCTTATAAATGATGAATCATTACGCAAAAAACTTGCTCGGAATGCTATTGATGCTGCCTCAAAAGACTCTGATGCTGAAGTAATAAGGAACAGATTTTCATACATAATAAATTCTGCGTTATCAAACGTGGAGTAACAAATTATTAATTGATTTTATTTCGGTTACGTATCTGACGATATGTCTCAAAAGTAACTTTATGGTTGGAATCAGTGTGATAATACCTGTTTTAAACAGAGAGGAGTTCATTGGTAAAGCCATTCAAAGCATATTGGACCAGAATTATGAAGGCCCGCTTGAGATAGTTGTGTCTGATGACGGCTCCACGGATGGCTCTGTGAAAATTGCGAAATCGTTCGGAGAGAGGATAACTGTGGTTAATAAAGCTTCAGATAGTAGGCCTTCTGGTGTATCCGGTGCCAGAAACAGAGGATTGAAAGTTGCAAAGTATCCCTTTATTTGCTTCCTTGACTCAGATGATTTCTATTTGCCTGATCACTTGTCCCGGGCGTCAGCTGCTCTAGCAGAAAACCCACAGATAGGATTTGTGTTTTGCAATACCTTGATGTATAAGGAGATATCAGGTAAGGAGGTATATAAACGATGGACACATAATCCTGTGTTGCCAATTGACGTCATGCATCCTGTTGTGTCAAGATCGTTTGTGGTAACTACCAATGCGTTTATGTTTCGGCATGAAATCTTTCAAAAGATTGGCAACTTTAATGAGGAGTACACTAATGGTGAAGACAGTGATATGTGGATGAGGGTCAGCGAACAATCCACCTGTAAATATCTGAACTATTTTGGGGCAGTTTATAGGATAAATCATGGGCAGGGACAACTAACAAAGATTGATCGTGATATAATTAATGCCAGTTCACTCAGGGTATTTAAAGATGCGATTGACAGATATTATACTTTGGGATTGAGAAGTCAGTTCAGGATTTTTTCCTTAAAAAGATTTTATTATTATTACCGCTATGAAAAGCGGATTTGTATTTACCGCCTGGTCTCCGTTTTGTTGTCATTTCAATATCCTCTGGGGTTTATGCAGAGTATTCTTCTTAATATTTCCAGCAGGAGGTCGAGAAGAAGAAATAAGGGGTGGCAGCCACTCTCCTTTTTTCTGGAAGGTGAGAAAAAAGAAACCTATGTTAAGAATGCTAAATAAACTGATCATTTAGTAATTTGTTTTCTATGAATATCGATCAGCATCGAGCCTCATCTGAGCCCAAGGTCTTGATATTCAGTCAGACGTTTAACAGTATCTCAGGTGGCGGGATTACTCTTTCCAATCTGTTTTCGGGTTACCCGAAAGAGAATCTAGCAGT
>ERZ795049.5856-NODE-5856-length-11076-cov-3.569005_pt1 | contig 11076 bp, 6 predicted proteins | sample MGYA00375133_ERZ795049 | MGnify/ENA primary metagenome ERZ795049 (study PRJEB30178, sample SAMN05720147) | activated sludge metagenome | isolation source: anaerobic digester from wastewater treatment plant | place: Japan | collected 2015-04-20 ...
GCCTATAAGACCCAACTGCAGGGCAACTCGTTGCTGGTGGTTCTGGACCGTGTTCCTGGCGCGACCCCGGCAGCCACTGCGCAGGTGTTCGCTGAAAATCAGAGCCGCGACACCTTGCCCCTGCGTGATCTTGACTTCAAGCGGGGCACGGAAGGCGCTGGGCGCGTCGTGGTTGCTTTGCCCAACAACCAGGTAGGGGTGGATATCCGCCAGCAGGGCCAGACACTGGTCGTTGAGTTCATGAAAACAACCTTGCCTGAAGGCCTGCGAAGAAGACTTGATGTGACAGACTTTGGTACGCCAGTCAAAACGGTCACCACCTTTCAGTCGGGAGATCGGGTGCGCATGGTGATTGAGCCCCAGGGGCAGTGGACCCACAGCGCTTACCAAAGCAACGAGCAATTTGTGGTGGAGGTCAAGCCAATCAAGGTAGACCCCACCAAATTGACGCAGGGGCCTGGCTACAGCGGTGAGAAGTTGTCGTTGAACTTTCAAAACATTGATGTTCGTTCGCTCCTTCAGGTGATTGCCGACTTCACCAGTTTCAACGTCATTACTTCTGATTCGGTCAACGGTGCGGTCACTTTGCGCTTGCAGGATGTGCCTTGGGACCAGGCGCTGGACATTATTTTGCAGGCCAAAGGCTTGGGTATGCGCAAGACCGGCAACGTGCTGTGGATCGCGCCCAAAGATGAAATCATTGCCAAGGAAAAGCTGGAACTTGAATCCAAAGCGACTGTGCTCAGCCTGGAACCAGTCCGTACCCAGTCGTTTCAATTGAACTATGCCAAAGCGGCTGAAATCGCATCGCAGTTGACGGGGGCTGGCGGCGGGGATAAAAGTGCTGCTCGCACCCTCAGCCCTCGTGGCAGCGCTACCGCGGATGCCCGAACCAATCAGCTATTTGTAACCGACGTGCCGTCCAAGCTGGAAGATGTTCAACAGCTTCTGAAGAAGCTCGATGTGGCAGTCAGACAGGTCATGATCGAAGTTCGAATTGTCGAGGCCAGCGACAACTTCGGGAAATCTCTCGGAGTGAAGTTTGGTTCATCTGATCTTAGAGCACAGCAGGGTGGCGATGGCGGATACCAGTTGTCCGGGGACAACAGAATAGCCATTGGGACGAGTTACAGCAATGTCGTCAACACCACCGGGGCCAGTGGTCTTCCGGTTGACACCTCGGGCAGTTTTGTCAACTTGCCAGCCGTGCAGCCCTTTGGCGGAACCGCCGCGACCTTTGGTGTTTCCATTTTCAATGCGGTGGCCAATCGATTCTTGAACCTTGAAATCTCTGCGTTGGAGGCTGATAGCAAGGGTAGATTGGTTTCAAGCCCCAGAGTTGTTACCTCCGATGGTAAAAAGGCAACCATCAAACAGGGTGAACAAATCCCCTATCAGACCAGTGACCCGATCAAGGGCGCAACAACCAGTTTCAAAGATGCAAATCTGAGATTGGAAGTGACACCGCAAATTACGCCGGAAGGCACAGTCATCATGGACTTGGACATCAGCAAGGACACGCGCGGTGAAAACACGCCCAACGCTGGCCCTGCGATCAATCAGAAAAATGTTGTGACACAGGTATTGGTCGACAACGGTGGAACGGTTGTTATAGGCGGCATTTTTGAGCTTGAAGAAACGACCGATGAGGCAAAAGTGCCGTGGTTTGGTGACCTGCCTGCGGTCGGCAACTTGTTCAAGAACAAATCCAAGCTGCAAAAGAAAAAAGAATTGCTGATATTCGTGACACCGCGAATCATTGCTGACAAGCTCGCATCGTCCAACCCTTAGAGTTGTTTCACGAAATATAGCCGCCGTTCACTTGTCCCAGGTTTCTATTTTTTTATCTTCGCCCTGTGCCCGATCGTTCAATAACTGGTTAACAAAAGTCTCTCATCATGCGCATCATTACTTACCTGATCTCGCTTCTAGTCGCTGTATTTCTGTCTGCTTGCGGTGGCGGGGGTGGCTCGCCCGGTCTGCCGTCAGTTGAAAAGACACCAATTACATCAACCGCTCCGGCGGAACTGGTTTTGGCGGTAGGCGCTTCTTCGACCAGCTACGCACTGATCGGCGGGGTCTATCCCTACAAGGCTGTCACCAGCAGCAACACCCAGGTTGCCACCGCTGTGCTAGGTGACCGCACTTTCTGGATTGGCGGCATCTCCAGCGGAACATCAACCATCACGATCACAGACAGTGCGGGGCAGATCTTGTCAATTGCACTGACGGTTGAAAACTTGGGCAAGTTTTACACCACGGCACCAGGCGCACTGACGATGACACCGGGTTCGTCAACGCGTGTGTATGAGATTGGCGGTGGACAGCCTGGCTATACCGTGTTTTCAGACAACCTGGATGTCGCTGTTGTCGATGGCAGCAGTGGATCAGTGCTGAAAATCACCCCGAAAAAGGTCGGGACGGCAAATATCGTCGTAAGCGATTCAGCCACACCGACCAAGTCCACTGTGACGATTGCCGTCACGGTCAAGAGCCTGTTCGATTTGGTGGTTTCCCCGACAGACGTGACCACTTTTGTCGCCATGCCGACGGAGTTTTATGTAACAGGGGGTACACCACCGTATCGGTTGGCGGGCAGCATTCCTGCAGCATTAAGTGTGACTCCGCTTACTGGCGTAGCGGATCCGACGACGTTTGTTGTGACAGGCTCTCTGGTGGGAAAATTTGATGTTGTGTTTATTGATAGCCAAAATGTTGAAAAGACTGTCACTTTGACTGTGCAAGATGGTTCGCCGGTGATCCGTATGTCGCCCAGTTCATTGACAATTTCTGAAAAGGACTTGCAGTCGATTAGTCTGACTTTCTATGGTGCAACACCTGGCAACGTTTTCAGCAGCGATCTGACGTTGGTGACCGTTCCAGCCAATCCATTGACAACCACGGTATTTACCGTGAAACCTACCGGCAAGTGCGTCAATGGTGACCAAGATGTGACGATCACTGTCGTCGATGCCAACAAGTCCATAACTTCTTCGGTTATCACGATCAAGGACAACGGGAATGTGGAGGCTGTGGCTGGTGACAATACGGTAGACCCTCCTATTGTTGCAGTGAAGGGCAGTGACTGTCCGCCAGTGACCCCTTGACAAGCGAGGATTCGGCTGCGTACATGCGTTTTCATAAGTTCGGCGCGAGTCGTTCGGTTTTTTACCGGCGTACGCGAATGTTCTGGGCGAAAAGTACTTAGGGTGAACTTGAGCCCCAAGCTTCCGTGCAGTTGCCATTGAACCAGTGCTGCGTGATCTCCCTGATCGGCCTGCCAGGCTCCGGGAAATCAACAGTCGGGCGGCAGCTTGCCAGGCGGCTGCAGGTGGCGTTTCGGGATTCAGACCATGAGATTGAGCAGCGTTCAGGCTGTTCGATACGCGACTTGTTCGCGCGCGAAGGTGAAGCGCGCTTTCGTGACCTGGAATCAGAAGTGATTGACGAACTCACCCGCGGCGGCAGTGGTGTCCTGTCGACCGGCGGCGGTGTGGTACTGCGTGAAGCCAATCGGCAGCACCTGCGGGAACGTACCCGTGTGGTTTATTTGAACTCAAGTCCGGAGGAGTTGTTTCGCCGACTGCGCCACGACAGGAGTCGTCCGTTGCTGCAAGTGGCAGACCCGCTAGGACGACTGCGGGAACTGCACACCCAGCGTGACCCGCTCTACCGCGAAACCGCCCGCTTCAATATGGATATTGGCAGACCTTCTGTGGCAAGTCTGGTTAATATGATTGTCAAACAATTGGAACATGCAGACCTTGCCGGTGCACGGTGAAGCCGATGCGTGATGAATTTTTGGCCAGATTGAAAACCAGGCAATGGTTTTTGGCGCGACAGTCGCATGTTCTGGCCAGTATGGTGTTGCAGATTTTCGTATCACCGTGCAAGCAGCCCTGGAAAATCACAACGGCAAGCGTATTCGGAGAGTCGGCCTACATCGTGGCTTGAATGTTGTCATTCAGGTTGGGTCTGGCGCGTGCCGTACTCAGAGGAGGTTCGCCCGGTTTCAGGGGCGGCCGAATCTCACGTTTGACCCTGGTGTTGGCCATTCCAGCGGCAACAACAGCGGACAAAATGTACTGGCCGCATGGCAGTGCAGTCGGTCTGGGTTCCTCAGTAGCGCTTGTCCAGGCCCGTCGCTTGACAGGCCGGCCTTGTCCGAAGTTGAGTTAGCTGCAAATAACGTAGCTGTCAGCGCAAGCTCAATAAGGGCTTGCTGCCACTTTACCCCTAAGGTGTCAAAGAATCGCCATCTTTAGAGGCGGCTTAACAGTTCGGCCTTTTTGCTGGCGAACTCTTGCTCGCTCAAAATTCCACGAGACTGCAGGGTGGCGAGCTTTTCGATGCTGCTGAAAATGTCATTCGCCCCGCTGTCTCCGCCTGAACTGGCTGCCGCAGGTTGGTAAGGTGCGCTGTTGCTGAAGGTTTGGGCGACGGGTGTTGGCATGGGTGCAGGTGTCGCCGGTGCCACGCCATTGATGCTGACGATTGGCAAGCGGCTCAAATCCACATAGCCAAACTGGCTGGAAAAGGTGACCGAATAGCCACCGCTTTGCTGTTGCGACACGCCGCCAATCTGGTGGTCTTGCGTGTCATAAATGACGACCTGGCCATTGGACTCAATGGCCAGTCGGCGGGCCTGAGAAAACCAGGCGTAGCGCATGCCATTTTGACCGCCTGAGCTGTTGGGCCAGCGCAGGTCCGGGCCCCACCAGTCTGGCTGCACCGGTGCTGGTACAAACAGACTGTTGCCGTTGCCAGTGACGCTGCCAGAGTCGCCACCACCCCAGTTGTTAACCTGCGTGCTGCCATTTTGGCTCTGGCTTTGAAAACTGCCACTGCGCAGCAGGCCCGGCTGGTTGCTGATCAGTCGCGCCAGCTCGGCGCAAAGGTTGTCAACCCGGCCTTTGAGGTAGCCGTTGAACATGTCCCCAATCATCGTCATGCCACCTTGCATCCACTGCCCGGAACCACCGAACTCGGGGTGACTGAACTGGGCCATGCTGCCATTGCCGTTGATAACCGACCCAAGCATTGACAGCACCGCGTCGAAGCTGAAGCCGTGGCGCTGGGCGATGTCGTTGATGGCTTGTTGGCCGGCTGAAGAGAGTTGAAGCATAAAACGGACTAAAAATTGAGAGGAATGGTGACGGACAAGTATAGGTGGGGGCTAATGCAAAGGCGTTTTGTCCTCATCGCATCTCCGCCATTCCCGCTTTGGCTTCGATGACGGTTGATCCACCACTTCAAGAACAATCGAATCGACCCAGATTCACACGCCAGGAGCCTGCCAGCCTGATGGGCCGGGCAGCAAGAATCAACCCACAGCAAGTTCATTTTTCGCCGCGCTTACAGGCTCATGGTCCGGCGATGGGTCACAAGGTCGGCACAAAAACGGGCCGCAGTGATCGGTTCGCAGCCGTTCTGCGAGTTCGACAGGCTCCCGGCTCTTTTTTTGGATCATTCGTGTCGGGGGATCACGCCGCAAACATTGCACGGCAAGGCAAGATACCAGGCACATGGATGGTGTGGGGCAAGAATCATGCACCCCATGGCTGCAGCAACGCCCGCATGAAGGCTGCAGTCACAAAACGGCCAAGGCTGCCAGCGCCGCCCGCACTTCAGCCACTGACGGTATTTCAGACAGCAGCACCGGTGGTTTGCCGGTCTGATACAGCACATACACCGGCACGCCATTGCGCCCCAACTGAGTCAGCGCGGTGGTGATGCCTGGGTCACGGCGGGTCCAGTCGGCGCGCAGCAGGGCAACTTTTTTGGCTTCAAAATCGGCCAGTAGATCCGGATTGGCCAGGGTGGTCTTTTTGTTGTATTGGCAAGTCACGCACCAGGCAGCGGTGAAATCGACAAACACTGGCACCCCCGTGGCCAGCGCCTGATTGACCTTGTCCGGGCTCCAGGGCTGCCAGCGCGCAGCACTCGCCACGGCACTGGGGGGTGCCTCGAAATGGACAATATTTTTGCCTGTAGCCCATATCAGACAGGCGAAGGTAGCTATTGCAAATATAGCAATCGGCAAGCGCCTGTGGGTCCGCAAGCGCATCGTCCAGATGACAAAAACCAGACCCAGCAGCAACGCCAGCAAAGATCCGGCAGCGTCAATGCCGGCTTGCTGGCCCAACACCCAGACCAGCCAGACGACGGTGGCAAACATCGGAAAAGCCATGGCCTGGCGGAAGGTGTCCATCCAGGCACCGGGTCGTGGCAGCAAGCGCGCCAGTGCCGGGGACCAGCTTGCCGCCAAATAGGGCGTCGCCATGCCGATCCCGATGGCGGCGAATATCAGCAGCGCCTGCAGCGCGGGCAAACTCAGCGCCAGCCCAAGTGACGCACCCATGAAGGGTGCGGTGCAGGGTGACGCAATCAGCACCGCCAGAACGCCGGACAAAAAGGCATTGACTGCCGGGTTTTTGGCCTCCAGTGTGGCCAGGCGGTTGGGCACAAACTGACCAAATTCAAACAGCCCCGCCAGATTCAGACCCAGCACCGCGAACAATGCCGCAAGCGCAGCCACCACGGCCGGTGACTGCAACTGAAAACCCCAGCCGAGCTGCTCACCGGCGCTGCGCAGGCCCACCATTAGCGCACCCAGCGCCAGAAACGACAACACCACACCGGCGCTGTAGGCCAGGCCGCTGACCCGGTGGCCGCGCTGGTCATCCGCGTTCCGGGTAAAACTCACCACCTTGATCGCCAGCACCGGAAACACGCAGGGCATCAGGTTCAACAACATCCCACCCAGCAAGGCACCGAGCAATGCCATCCAGAAACTCATCGGCAAGGCGGCGGGCGCTGCCGACACCGGGCTCGGCGTTATCAGAGCGCCGGGCAGCGGCTGGGCAGGCCAGTTGCCGCTGACTTTGGCCTTGGTGACAAAGCCGCTGCGCTGTCCTGCCAAATCGGCCACCAGCACCAGCGGCATGACCGTCGGGCTGGCACTGCGGTGGCTGGCCTGGGTCAGCGTGGCGGTCCACAGCGCGCCCTGCCAGCTTTGTGTCCAGTTGGCAGCGGGGTCGATCACCTCCGGGGTTTCCGGAAAAAGCTCCAGCTTCTGGCCCTGCAGCGCAGCGGGCAGCCCGGTGACCGACACCTGAAGCCTGTTGCCATCAATGGCGACACTACTTTGATTGCCGATGGGCTGTGGCGTGGCCTTGAAAGTCGCTTCAAATTCGGGCGCATTGAGCGCGGTGGAGCCTTTGACCGGCAGTCGCAACACAAATTCGCCGTCCTGCGGCACACATTCCTCTTTGCAGACCAGCCAACTGGCCTGCAGTTTGACCTCCAGCTCGGGCGCTATGGGTGAAGGCTTGAAATCAGGCGTAATGGTCAGCGGCACTGGCAGCAGCACCGAGCCGTCATAGCCGTAGTTGGCCAGGTTGCCAATTGGCAGCTTCTTGGGCACCGGCCAGGCGATGTCACCGGCCAGCACGCCGGTCGGCAGCGTCCAGTTCAAGAGTGTGGGCTGACCTGAGTCACCCGAATTTTTCCAGTAACTGTGCCAGTGCGGCTGATGCATGAGTTGCAGGCCGACCCAGATGGTTGCACCAGGTTCGACACCTTGCGGGGCATAGGCCATCAACTCGGCGCGCACCTGCTCGGTGCTGACCACTGATTTCAATGAATTTTGGGCTCCAGACCATACAGGTATTGCGCAAGTAGCTATCAAAAAGTAAGCTATCAGCGGGCGACAACAGCGGTACAGAAAGGTCATGGAGCGGTAGGACTCAGGTTAAGGCCTGAAGTTCCTCAGGTGTGGTTTGATCAGGTCGGCAGTCTAACTGGCATGCCAGCAATGTGCCCTGAATGGTGAAGTTGGTTGCGGGCGGCTTCATGTCAAGCGCTCAAATACCCGTTTGTGCTGGGTGATCTGACGCAAAAATAATGAATAATGTGCCGAATCCATTGCCAAATCATCGATGTTGTTGTTTTCTCGCCTTACCTTGCGTTTACAAGGCCTGCGGCAGGGAGCTTAGACACGAATGATTCAGAAATGGAATGAGGATCACCAGCCCCCGGTTTTGTCGGCAATGCGCGTGCTGGCCTGATTGGTGGGAGCAGCAAGCTGAGGATGGCTTCTAGGTCAATTTCTTCACCAGTTGCACCGGGCCATGGCCGTTGGCATTTTCAGCCGTGAATTGAAGGCAACTCATTGGGGAAGACTCATGAATACGGATGCTGGAGACTCAGTGACGAGCGATTTGATTGAGTTCGTTGACGAGGAAATTCACGTTCCAGGTGCGCATGCATCGCGTCAGCAGTGCTTTTGGCGCGTCTTGATCATTGACGATGACCCTGATGTGCATCAGGCAACCCTGTTTTCGCTTGATCGAGTTGAACTGTTTGGCCGACGGCTGTTTTTTCTGCATGCGCATTCGGCTGAAGAAGCGCGCAAACTGTTGCTGGCAGAAACCGAGCTGGCGCTGATCTTGCTTGATGTGGTGATGGAAACGCCCGCTGCCGGGCTTGACTTGGTGGGCTTTATCCGCAACACGGCGATGCTGAAAAGTGCCCGGATCGTGCTGCGCACCGGCCAGCCCGGCTATGCGCCAGAGCATGACACAATTTTGCGCTACGACATCAATGACTACAAGACCAAGTCCGAGTTGACCCACCATAAGCTGCTGACCACGGTGGCAACTGCGATCCGGTCTTACCAGCAAATCTGCACCATCGAGGCCAATCGCAAAGGTCTGGAACTGATCGTCAGTGCCAGCGCCAGCCTGATCGAAACACAGGGTGTGCAAACCTTTGCTGCTGGTGTTATGACACAGCTTGCCGCCTTGCTGGGGACGCAGCCTGAGGCGCTGATCTGCGCCCAGGGTGAGTGTGGTAGCGCCGAATACACCGTGCTGGCCGCAGCCGGGCAGTTTGCCAGTTTGATTAACCGGCCACTGGAAGATATTTCCAACGCACCAGTGCGTGATTTGCTGCTGCAGGTGCTGGGTTCGGCGCTCAGCCACTACGGCACGAATGAGACCGTGCTGTATTTCGGCCAGAAAGACGGCTATGACATGGCCGCTTATATCGGGGCAGCCATTGCAGCCCAGGACATTGATTTTCAATTGCTCAAGGTTTTTTCGGTCAACATGAGCGTCTGTCTGCGCAATCTGGCTTTGTTGCACCGTTTGCGCACCGATGCTTATGTCGACTCGTTGCTGCATTTGCCCAATCGGGCTCGCTTCATTGAGGAAATTGCCAACTGCGTTCAGGCCGACCAGCGACGCTATGCTTTGGCGGTGGTCGATATCGATGATTTTGCGTCGGTCAACGATTTGATGGGTCACGCTTACGGTGACGAACTGCTGCGGGCTTATGCCTGCCAACTGAGCAAACAACTGGGCTCGGAACTGGTGTTGGCGCGGGTTGGCAGCAACACCTTCGGGCTGCTGGGCACCAGCGACACACTGTTGCCAGAGCGGATTGCCGCCACCGTGCGGGATGCAGTGGAGGTTTTTGGCCAGCCACATCGCCTTTCGGTGACGTCCGGCATTGCCCTGCTTGACGCTTCTGACTGTAGTGGCGCGGACTGGCTAAAAAATGCCGGCATTGCGCTGAAAAATGCCAAGCGTCATAGTCGTGGTGGGCATGTGTTTTATTCTGCCAGCATGGCCGCCCTGTCGCGCAGCCGGGCGTTGTTGCTGGCAAACCTGCATACGGCATTTGGTCAGAGTCATTTGTTCCTGGCTTACCAGCCGCAGGTTGACCTGCAGTCCGGTGCGCTGATTGGCATGGAAGCCCTGCTGCGTTGGCGCAAGGAAGACGGCAGCATGGTGCCGCCAGATCAGTTCATCCCGATTGCCGAGCAGTCCGGCCTGATCGTCAGCCTGGGCGACTGGGTATTGCAAACCGCTTGTCGCGACATGCGCAGCCTGCGGGACCAGGGCCTGGCCACTTGCCGCATGGCCGTCAACGTCTCGGCGGTACAGTTCCAGAGCCCGGGCTACTTTGAGCGCGTGCTGGCCGCGCTTGACCAGTCAGCCCTGCGTGCCGACGAACTGGAGCTCGAAATCACCGAGTCCGTTGCCATGCTCGGGTCGGATGCCGTGGCCATCATGCTGGGGCGCTTGCGAGAAAGCGGCATTGCCGTCGCCATTGATGACTTTGGCACCGGTTACTCTTCCCTGAGTTGTCTTGAAAAGCTGCCGCTTGACCGGATCAAGATTGACCGTGCATTTGTCATCCAGATGAGTCATCAAGGCGGGCCCCGGATTGCCGAAATGATCACCCAATTGGGACACAAGCTCGGGCTTCGGGTGTTGGCTGAAGGCATCGAGGATGCGCTGGCCTGGCAGGCCCTGCGCGACATGGGTTGCCATGAAGGCCAGGGCTTTTTCATCTCGCGGCCACTCGATTACGCAGCCCTTTGCACCTGGTTGGCACAGCGCCCGCGCAGCGCCTTTGAATTCGGCGTGGTCTGAGTGAGCAACACCATGCGACACATTTGTTGGGGTGGTTTACAAGTTGTGGCTGCGCTGGCCCTGACCTTGGCGTTGGCTGGCTGCGACAAGGCACCGGTTAGCCTGGGCTTTCTGGGCGGTTTGACTGGGTCGGCCGCTGACCTGGGTACTGCCGGTCGCGACGCTGCCTTGCTGGCGGTCGAACAAATCAATCAACAAGGTGGCTTGCTGGGTGCCAGCGTCAAGCTGCATGAGTTTGATGATCAGCAGCAGCCCGGCACACTGCCGGTACTGCTGGAAGCGGTCAAAAAAGCCGGTGTTTTGGCGCTGGTCGGCCCGATGACCAGCAGTGTTGCCAAAGCCTGGATACCGCTGGCCGATCAGGCCAGGTTGCTGACCATTTCGCCCACCGTCACCAGCAGTGACTTCACCGGTCACGACGACTACTTCTTTCGGGTCATCTCGGACACCCGCAGTTATGCGCGTGCCAGTGCCGCCCATTACGCCGAGCACCAGCACTGGAGCCGGTATGCCGTGGTCTTTGACGAAACCAATGCGGCCTACACCCGCAGTTGGCTGCAGCATTTTGAGCAGGCCATGCAAGAGCGCGGCGTGGCGCTGGTGTCGGCCACCGGTTTTGGCTTGTCGCAAAGTC
>ERZ795049.5859-NODE-5859-length-11072-cov-5.025234_pt1 | contig 11072 bp, 8 predicted proteins | sample MGYA00375133_ERZ795049 | MGnify/ENA primary metagenome ERZ795049 (study PRJEB30178, sample SAMN05720147) | activated sludge metagenome | isolation source: anaerobic digester from wastewater treatment plant | place: Japan | collected 2015-04-20 ...
GTTCCGCTCGGTAACGTTTTCCCATGAGTCAACACGGCTCCTCAATCGCGGGAGGACGCGCGCCTTGCGCGATCCCGCGACGGACAGCTCGGAGCTTGACCTTGCGCCTCGCCTCCCGGCTCGCTACGATTCTTCGGGCGGATCGCTCGGCCGCGGGGGATGCGTCCGGCCCCTTCGAACCTCGAACCGACCGCCCGTTCAGCACTCGGGACACTCCTCCATGATCCTGACCGTCGATATCGGCAACACGCACATCCACATGGGGCTGTTCATCCGCGGCGCGCTGCGCCAGACGTGGTCGATCGCCTCGTACCCGCCGCGCACGGCCGACGAGTATGCGCTGCTGATGAGCGGCATGATCGGCGAGGACATGCCGATGTTCGGCGCCATCATCTCCTCGGTCGTCCCGCGGCTGGAGCAGCCGGTCATCCGCGCCATCGAGAAAGGGTTCAAGACCACGCCGATGGTGCTCGACCGCGACACGCCGATCGGCATCACCAACGGTTACGAGCATCCCAGCGAGGTCGGCATGGACCGGCTCGCCAACGCGGTCGGCGCCAATTACTTCTACGGCCCGCCGGTGATGGTCCTCGATTTCGGCACGGCGATCACGCTGGACTACCTGGCCCCCGCTCCAACCGCCGAACACCTGCCGATCTACAAGGGCGGGGCGATCCTGCCCGGCATCGAGATGGCCGTCGAGGCGCTGGCGCGCGGGACCGCCCGTCTGCCGCAGGTCCCGCTGCACGAGCCGCGCCGCGTCATCGGCCGCACCACCGCCGAGAGCATCCAAGCCGGCATCATGCACGGTTACCTGGGGGCGATCACCACGCTCGTCGACCGCTCGTGCGAGGAAATCGGCGAGGCCTGCCCGGTCATCGCCACCGGCGGCGACGCCCTCAATCTGCGCCAGCACCTCCCCTTCCTGCGCGCCGTCGTCCCCGAGCTGACCCACTGGGGCCTGCGCCATATCTACGGCATGAACAACGACTGCCCGCTGCCGGCGCCGCCGCGGTAGCCCCCGACCGCGATGGCGAAACCTCGGCGCATCATCCCCTTCGGCGGCCTGAGGCCCACCCCCGGACGCACCCACCCCCTGGTAGACTATCTGCTCGACCTGACCGGCAAGCAGCGCCCGCGCGTCGCCTTCATTCCCACGGCGATGGGCGATGCCGCCGACGCTCTGCTCGGGATGTACAACCGCATCCCGGCCAGCCGCGCCGAGCGCACGCACCTGGCCCTTTTCAACCGCACGGTCGTCGACATCCGCGCCTGTCTGCTGGCGCAGGACATCATCTGGGTCGGCGGCGGCAACACGGCCAACATGCTCGCCGTCTGGCGCGTCCACGGCGTCGACCGCATCCTGCGCGAGGCGTGGGAAGCGGGCGTGATCCTCACCGGCGGAAGCGCCGGCTCGCTCTGCTGGTTCGAGTGCGGAACGACCGACTCGTTCAATCTGTTCCAATTGGCGCCGCTGCACGATGGGCTCGGCTTCCTGCCCGGCAGCCATTGCCCGCATTACGACGGCGAGGCCCAGCGCCGGCCGCTGTATCAGCGGCTGATCGCCGAAGGCTTCCCGGCGGGCTATGCGCTCGACGACGACGCGGCGCTGCACTTTGAGGGGACACGGATCATGGAAGCCGTCGCCGCCCGCCCCGAGGCCGGCGCCTATCGCGTCGAGCGCGTCGGCGGTCAGGTCACCGAAGCCCGGCTGCCGATCCGGCTGCTGGCCTGACGGCGCCACGGAATCCTAGTTCCTTTTGTGTCCTTTATGTCTTTTATGTTCCTTATGTCCCTCCCGCAAGAGGAGCAACGACCGATCACGAGGACGAGGACGAGGACGAATTCTAGAAATGGGGGGCGGACGCGATGCTGCGCGAGATACTCATCGGCGTCGACCTGGGAACTTCCTCGATCAAGGTGGTGGCGTTTGACCGCGCGGGGCGGGCGCTGGCTTCGGCCGCGCGCCCCTGCGCGCTGTCGCAGCCCCGGCCCAACTGGTCGGAACAGGACCCGTCGGCGTGGTGGCGGGCCGCGACCCAGGCGATGAAGGCCGTCAGCCGCCGCATCGATCCCCGGCGCGTCGCCGGCATCTCCTTCTCCGGCCAGATGCACGGTTCGGTCTTTCTCGATGCACGGGGCGAGGTCATCCGGCCCTGCCTGCTCTGGAACGACGGCCGCACGGCGCCGCAGTGCGAGGAAATCATCCGGACGGTCGGACGCGAACCGCTCCTGCGGGTGCTGCGCAACCTGCCGCTGACCAGTTTCACGCTGCCGAAACTCCTCTGGCTCAAGCAGAATGAAAAGGCGAACTACCGCCGGCTGCGCACACTGCTGCTGCCGAAGGACTACCTGCGCTACCGCCTGACGGGCCGCGCCGCGATGGACGAATCCGACGCGGCCGGCACGGTGATGAAGGTGATCGGCGAGCGCAGATGGGCCGGCGAGATCCTCGCGCAACTGGGGCTGGACGCCGCGGTGCTGCCCCCGCTGATCGGTTCGGCCGAGATCGCGGGGGAGCTGACCCCCGCGGCCGCCCGCGCCACCGGCCTCGTTGCGGGCACGCCGGTCATCGCCGGCGGCGGCGACCAGCCGGTGGGGGCGGTGGGTGTCGGCGTGTTCGTGGAAGGGCAGGCGATGGTCAGCCTGGGCACCTCGGGCGTTGTCCTGGCGCCGACCCGCGCGGTGCACCTCGGGGGCGAGCACGGGCTGGCCAGCTTCGACCATGCCGTCGCCGGCAGCCGGTATCTGATGGGCTGCGTCATCAGCGCGGCGGGCTCGCTGCAGTGGTTTGGCGACGCATTGTGTCAGGCCGAAGCGGCCGAGGCGAAGAAGGCCCGGCGCAATCTGTTCGACCTGCTGCTCGAGCGCGCGGCGCAAACGCCCGCCGGCGCGGAGGATCTGTGGTTTCTCCCCTACCTGATGGGCGAACGGACGCCGCATCCCGACCCCAACGCGCGCGGGGTGTTCTTCGGCCTGTCCACGCGCCACCAGAAGGCGCACCTGACGCGCGCGCTGATCGAGGGGGTGAACTTCGCCTTGCGCGATTCACTCGAGCTGATGCGCGCCCGCGGGCTGGCGATCAACGACATCCGCGTGACCGGCGGCGGGGCGCGCAACCCGTTCTGGCTCCAGAATCTGGCCGATATCCTCGGCCAGCCGGTCCGCCCGGTGGAGAATCCCGAGGGAGGCGCGATGGGCGCGGCGCTGCTGGCGGGCGTCGGCGCCGGCCTTTACAAAGACTTCAACGAAGCGGCCCGCCGGGCGATCCGGGTCGGTGATCGCGTTCGCCCGCGCCGCCGCGATGTTCGCGATTATGAACAGCGCTATCAGCGCTACCGGCGGCTCTACCCGGCGCTGAAGGACCTCTTCGTGCAGTATTCCTGACGCGCAACCGGCGATCCGATATATAATGGCGGCAGTCCCCTCGCCCTGCCCGGGGGTGAAAAGGTTTGGGCCGCGGCGGTGTCAGTTGATGCATGACTCGCTGTTCGGATTCGCCGGGAAGGCTCCTGTCGTTGATCGCACCGCACCTAAGCTGGCCGGCCGCACTGCTCTGGCTGATACTCGGGGTAGCCGTTGCGCCCGCCGTACGAGCTGAATCAACCCCGGCGGACAAGCCCCCTCGCCACGCGGGACGCACCGAAATCAGCGAAGAACCGTGGACGCCGCCGCCGCCGGTGATCCGGCCCCAGGTCATCTACGGCAGCGACGATCGCATCGACGTCTACGAGGAGCAGGATCCGCTGCGGCAGCGGCTGGCGCGCGCCACCTGCGGCCTGTTCTCTTCCAGCCGCGTCGTCAACAACGGCGACGGCACCTATACGCTCAGCTTGTCCAGCTGGCGCTACAGCAACTTGCCGCCGTGCAGCGGCGAGCCGTTTGCCGGCCAGCCAGTGGGGGCCTTCTGCACCGGGTTCCTGGTCGGCCCCGACCTGATCGCCACGGCCGGCCATTGCTACGATGCGAGCGACCTGAGCGCCACGCGCTTCGTCTTCGGGTTCCAGATGCTCGACGGCCAGACCCCCGTGCGCAAGGTCGACGCCAGCCAGGTCTACCGCGGAATTCAGATCGTCGGTCGCCAGGAGACCAGCACGATCGACTACGCGGTCATCCGGCTGGACCGGCCGGTAACCGCCCCGGGCGCCTTGCCTTTGCCGATCCGGCGCAGCGGGACGGTCCCCATTGGGACGCGCGTCGGCGCGATCGGGCACCCCGCCGGGCTGCCACTCAAGCTGGCCTTTGGAGCACAGACCGAGGTCAAACGCAATTCCCACACCGGCTACTTCGAGGCGAACCTGGATACCTACGGCGGCAACTCCGGCTCGCCGGTCTTTAACGCCGACACCGGCGTCGTCGAAGGCATCCTCGTGCGCGGCGCACCCGATTACGTCGTCCGCTCCAACTGCTTCGAATCCAACCGGCTGAGCGACAGCGAGGGCACCGAGGACGTCAGCAAGACCACCACGTTCGTCCAGTTCATCCCGCCGCTCAGTCCTTCGCTGCGGTTCCTGGCGGACGTCTACGGCTGCCAGCAGACGCTTGAGATCGAATTGTATCGACCCGAAGGCGCCGACGCGGCGCAGGTGATCGTGACGTCCCTGCGCGGCGACGCCGAGGAGCTGACGCTGACCCCCGCCGGCGATCCGCGTTACCTCATCGGCACGCTGCTGCTCGTGCCGATCGACAACACGATCGAACCGGGCAACGGCCGGCTCGAGACGTGGCATCTGGATGAAGTGAGCGTCGCGACGCTGGACGGCGAGCTCAGCGACACCGCCCTGATCGACTGCATGCCGTTCGACCGCGTCGCCGTGCAAGCCATCGAAACGGGAATTCATCATCTGACGCTCGATTTCCGCACGAGCGACTCGGCGAGCATCGTCGCGGAGATCTTCGCCGAGGGCTCCAGCGAACGCAAAACCCTGCTGGGCGAGACCAAGGTCAAGCAGCGCCAGATCACCGTCAGCGGCCTGGAGCCCTGCACGCTCTACACGGTCGAGATCATCAGCCTGACCGACCTGGCCGGCAACCTCTATCAGCCTCCCCCGCGCGACCGGGTGTTCCATTTCCGGACGAAGGTGCCGGGGCCCCACACGCTCTTCGAGCCCTTCGACAGCGGCGCCGCCGCCGGCTGGACTCACGCCTCCACCGCGGGTCCCGATCGCTGGATGGCCCGCCAGCACGCTTTCGCCGTCAGCCAGCCCTATGTCTTCAGCTATCTGCCGGCGGCGGCCGAAGTCACCGACGCGCGGCTGGTTTCGCCCGTCGTGGAGCACGCCACCGAGGTCATGACTTTCTGGCACACCTATGAGTTCGAGGAGGGTTACGACGGCGGCGTGATCGAAATCTCGACCAACGGCGGCGCCAGCTGGACCGACCTGGGACCGTATATCGTCGAGGGGGGCTACGATGGCGTGATCAGCACGAGCTACAACAGCCCGATCGGCGGCCGCGGCGCGTGGACCGGCGGCGCCCTGGGGGCGATGCGCCACGTCCGCATCGACCTGAGCTCGTTCCCGCCGCCATTCCAGATCCGCCTGCGCTTCACGACCGACGTCAGCGTCGTCCCCGACGGCGGGGGCGGATGGCTGATCGACGACGTCCAGATCAATGAAGCCGTCGTGTGTTCCCAATCCGGGAGCAGCGGCTGGACGTCCTACCATTGAGCGCCGTATGATGGCCGGCGGAGCCGGCGGCCCGGCCGCGGCTCCGGGGCACGCGATGGCCGAGACTCTTCCAGCTTCCGATCCGCGTTCGTTGCGCGGCCGGCGCGACATCCTGCACGTCGACATGGACGCGTTCTTCGCCGCGATCGAGGTGCTCGATCAACCCGCGCTGGCCGGCAAGCCGATCATCGTCGGCGGCACGCCCGAGCAGCGCGGCGTCGTTGCGACGGCCTCCTACGAAGCGCGGCGTTACGGCATTCACAGCGCGATGAGCTCCTGGAAAGCGCGCCAGCTCTGCCCGCACGCGATCTTCCTCCCCCCGCGGCGGCGGCGCTACGTCGAATGCTCGCGCCAGGTCTTCGCCATTTTCGGCGACTACACGCCGCTGGTGGAGCAGGTCTCCATCGACGAAGCGTTTCTCGACGTGACGGGCAACCGGCGGCTGTTCGGCGCGCCGGAAACCATCGCCCGCGAGATCAAGCGCCGCATCCGCCAGGAGGTCGGCCTGACCGCCTCGGTCGGGATCGCGCCGAACAAATTCCTCGCCAAGCTGGCCAGCGACATGGAAAAGCCCGACGGCCTAGTCGTCGTCGCGCCCGAACGCATCGACGCCTTCCTGCTCGGCCTGCCGGTGGGCAAGCTGTGGGGCGTCGGCGAAAAAACGCGCCGGCGGCTGAGCGAGTTGGGCATCCGCACCGTCGCCGACCTGCGCAACTATCCGGTCGAACTGCTGGAACAACACTTCGGGACGCAGGGCCTGGCGATGCGGGAGCTGGCGTTCGGCCGCGACGACCGGCCGGTAGTCGCCGCCTCGGAAGCCAAATCGATCGGCTCGGAAACGACGTTCGCCCGCGACATCGCCGAGCCGGCGCGGCTGCGCGCGATCCTCGACGAGCTGGCGGAAAAGGTGGCGCGCCGCCTGCGCCGCGAGGGCCTGCGCGCGCGCACCGTCCACCTCAAGGCGCGCTACGCCGATTTCACCACCGTCACGCGCTCCGAAACGATCGAGACCGCGACCGCCCGGAGCGGTGCGATCCGCGATCTGGCGCGGCGGCTGTTCGACCAGCGTCTGGGCCGGCCGTCCCTGCCGATGCGCCTGCTCGGCGTCAGTGTTTCGAACCTCGAGCCCGCGGGCGCAGGGCAGATCGATCTGTTTCCCGACCCCCGCGAGCAGAAGGATGAGGCGCTAGACCATCTGCTCGATCGGATCGGCGAGAAATACGAGAAAACCGCGATCCAGCGGGGCCTGACGCACGCGGCCGCCGACGACGACGATTGATTCATCCCGCCCGCTCAGAAGCAGCGGATCGCAAGCCGTCGGATCGGACGGATCCGTCGGATCCGACCGATTTTCAATCGGCGCGCTCTTTGGCCCCCGGGAAAATGATTGGCATCGCCTGGCAACGGCCTCATAATAGGCCGAGAAGCGCCCCAAGGAAACGCACGTTCCACCATGCCCAGCCGCCGTCGCTTTCCGATCGACCCCGAAGCTTACTTCCCCGCGATCGTCGCCGCCATCGGCCTCGTCATCGGCTATGCGTTCGGCTGGTGGATCTTGTGGGTCCCGTGCCTGATCGCGCTGGTGCTGCTGCTGGGATTCTTCCGCGACCCGCCGCGGCGCGTCCCCCAGATTCCGGGGGCGGTGGTCAGTCCGGCCGACGGCAAGGTCACCGCGATCACGGTCAACCAGGACCCCGAAGCCGGTCCGGCGGGCGGGCCGGTGATCTCAATCTTCCTCTCGGTGCTCGACGTGCACATCAACCGCGCGCCGTATGCCGGCCGCATCACGGGCCTGCGCTACCGGCCGGGCGATTTCCTCAACGCGCTCAACGTCGACAGCGGGAAGCGGAATGAAGCCAACTGGATTTTCATGGAGTGCGGGCGCCATCACCTGACCGTGCGCCAGATCGCGGGGCTGATCGCCCGGCGGATCGTCTGCCGCGTGCGCAAGGGCGATCGCGTTCGCCGCGGCCAGCGGATCGGCCTGATCCGCTTCGGGTCGCGCACCGAGCTCTACCTGCCGCCCGAGGCGCGAGTCCAGGTCGAGGTCGGCCAGCGCGTCAGCGGCGGCCGGACAGTGGTCGCCTACCTGCCCGAATAACGCCGGTCGGTGAACTTCAGAACCGCTCCGATTTTCAGCCCATGAAGGAAAACGAACGTTGCGGCGGCGCCGCGGCCGGTTCGTCGGCCGGTTCCGGTTCGGCGCTCTGCTGCGCCACGCCGCGCCAGGCCTCCAGCAAAATCCCGAGCAGGTGGATCACCTCGCCCACCGGCGCCGGCGTCCGCTGGATCAGCGTTTCGTTGAGCTTGTCGCGCATGTATTCGTAGAGCCGCTCCAGATTAGCCGAAATCTCGCCACCCCGCTGATGGTCCAGCACGCTGCGCAGATAATTGATGATCTCCTGGGTCCTTGCCACGCGTTCGAGCGCCTTGGCGTCGTCGGTCCCCAGCAGGCGCTGCGTCTGGTTCAGATTGCTGATGGCGCCCTCGTAGAGCATCACGACGATCTGCGTCGGGTCGGCGGTCGCGATCTGAACGCGACGGTAGTTTTGTTGTGGACGCATCAGCTCCTCATGCTCCCGGGATTGCGATGGCGGGGCGGCCTCGCGAGTCAGGACGCCATGGTCCTAATCGGCCGCTGGGCAGGTAATCTTTAACTTAATCGGTTCAGGTTGCGATCAGTGAACTCAGCTGGCTCAGCAGGAAGTTGCCCTGGGTTTGCAGCGCCGAGATTTTCGTCTCCAGCGCGGTGAATTTCTTGCGCATCGCGGCCTCCTCGGTATCCAGCCGCTGGTTCAATACGTCGACCCGGTCGTCCAGGTCGGTGATCTGGCGCGTGTAGCTCCGCTCGCGCGTGTCAAACAGTCCGGTCGACGCTTTGGTCAGGTTGTCCAACTGCTCGAACACGCTCGTCGAGATCCCCTTGCTGTAGTGCACTTCGGTCGACAGCGGGGTCTTGGTGGTGACCTCCAGTTCCAACCCGGCGACGTGCGAATTCTCCGCCCCCCTAAGCACCTGGCCCGATCCGGTCGCGGTGATCCCGGCGATCGTTCCAGCCACATCCACGCCCGACGCGCTCAGCTTGGTCGTGCCGATGCCGAGCTGGTTGACCGCCCCCGCGTCCTGATTCGACACGACCGTGATCGTCTCCTCGCTGCCGTAGGCGGTCGAGGTGATCTTCAGCTTGCCGCCGTCGTTGATCGCCTGCGCGCCGAGGCCGCCGTTGGAGAATTCCTCGTTCAATTTCGCGACGATCTCGGTGATCGTCATGCCCGCCGTCAGGTCCACCGACACGGCCGCGCCGTTGTGCGTGATGACCAGCCGCTCGTTGGCCGCCAGCCCGGCCGGTCCCAGCACGTTGGCCCCGCTGATCGCCGCCTGTTCGGCCGCCTGCGTAATGACGACGTCGTAGGCGCCGGGCGTCGTCGCCGACGTGGCCGCCTTGAACTTGATCGACGAGCTGCCGCTGGTCGCCCCCTGGATGAACAGCGCCTTGACCGCGTCCAGATTTTCATTCAGCGCGCTGTTGACCTTGGCCGAGTCCATCTGGAGTTTGCCGGTCGAATCGAGCGTAATCCCGATCTGGCTCAGCGCGTTGTAGGTCTCCAGCCCCGGCACGGTGCCGATCACGCGCGAGCGCAGCCCGGAGAGGATCGAGTTGACGGCCGAATCGCCGAACAGCGGCGCCCGCTCGTTCGTCTCCTTGTCGTACTTCGTCAGTTCCTGCACCTTCTCGACGACGTCGTTGTAGGCGTTCACCAGGTCCTGCAGCTTCGTCTGCACGCTGTTGTTGCTGTTGAGAACCTTGATGACCTGCGTCTCCTCGCTGACCTTCTTGGCCGTCAGCGTCACGCCCTGGATCACGTCAGTGAAGACATTGGTCGCGCGGCTGACCGTGACGCCGTCGACCTCGATCAGCGCGTCCTGGGCCTTCTGCAGCTCGGGCGCGAACGCATCGATCGTGAAGCGGTCGCCGACGGCGAAATCCTGCGTCCCCGCGCCGAACGCCAGCATCACCCCCTCGCCCAGGGCGCCGGTGATGTCCTGCGGACCGGCCGAAGTGGTGAAGGCATTGTCGGCGCTCCACGTCACGCCGCCGTCGTAGGAAACCTTGAACTTGGCCGCGCCGACCGCGCCCGCTTCGGTGATCTGCACCACAATGTTCCGCGTGGTCGTCCCCGTGTAGACGCCCGAGGAGGTCACCGTGCCGTCGAACGCATTGCCGGTCGCGGCGTAGGCTTCCTCGATCGTCGTCGCGCCCAGGTTGAGCGACGTGTCGTTGGCGACGATTGCTATCGAGTTGGCCGCGCCGGAACTGGTCGCCGTCAGCACCAGCCGGTTGGCATGGCTGGCCGTTCCGTCGTTGATGATGCTCGCCCGCACGCCGGCGTTCTGGTTGTTGATCGCGTCGCGCAACTGGCGCAGCGACATCCCGTTGGTCACGTCGATCGCGACCGTCGCCCCGTCGCCGACCTTGAACTCGAACTTGCCCGCCCCTGCCGCGATCGGCGTCGCGTCGATATCCGCCACCCCCTGCGACGCGATCCGGTGGGCCTGCGCGAGCTGCCGCACCTTGACTGAATAATCGCCGATGGCCGCCTCGTTGGACGCATTCGCCAGCAGCACGTTGCCGTCGGTCGACGTCGCCGACAGGCTCAGGAAGCTCCCCGAGCTGTTCAGGCTTTCGGCCTTCCCCTTCAAATTGAGCAGCGCCTGCTTGATGACCCCCAGCGCCTGTTGCTTCTGCTGCAGTTTGGACTGGTTCTGGCGGATCAGGCTGATCGGGCGCGAATTGATCGACCGGATCTGCCGGATCATGGCGTTGTAGTCGATGCCGGTGGAAATGCCGACGCCCGAGGCGAATGACATGCTTCGCGGTCCTTCCGATCCATACGCGGGGCCGGCGCGCGCCGCTGCCCACAGCCCCTTCTCTGACGTTATCGTCCGCCGGCGGCGGGAACCTTAAGCCGAAGTGCGACCGATTCAGGCCGGGCGAGGCGGGCGCTCCTCGCGCGGGCTGCCATCGGGCCCGATTGCCGGATCCGGGCGGGCCGGCCGACCGCCGCTGAAATCGCATAAATCTATTACAATCAATTATTTACATCGATTCAAGGGTTGGCGCGCCAGTCCGCCTTGCGGAAAAAAAATTGGCGGCCCAGGGGGGAGTTGTGCTCTAATAATCGGGTGTTACCCGAACGCGAGGAGCCTCTCCCTTGGAAGTCAACACGGACTGTTGCGGGGGGATCTGAATGTTTCGGAACGCTGCCAGTCGATTTCATTTCATGCGCGGACCGCGGCGCCCCTTCGCCGCTCAGCCGCTCCACCGGTGCTCCAGCCGTCCTGGAGTCGTCCGCACGACGCCCCCTCGCCTTGAACCCCCTTTGGTTTGATGAGAGTTTCTCG
>ERZ795049.5861-NODE-5861-length-11069-cov-4.230162_pt1 | contig 11069 bp, 11 predicted proteins | sample MGYA00375133_ERZ795049 | MGnify/ENA primary metagenome ERZ795049 (study PRJEB30178, sample SAMN05720147) | activated sludge metagenome | isolation source: anaerobic digester from wastewater treatment plant | place: Japan | collected 2015-04-20 ...
GATATAGCCAATTTGCTTTTTGATCAGATCTATCCATAATATAAGAGGAAAAATCCTTTAGGAATCTCTGGAGATAATTTAAAGATTCGGAGTATATTAAGAAACTAAATTATAAATATTTTGTTATCCTTAGATAATAATCTTGTGTAAGCATTACACCGGGGATAGTCAAGGGGAATCCTTGCCCATAGGAACTTTTTGGTATAATTATATAGTAATAGATAAAAAATATATTTTTTAAAATACAATTACTGGTAACAAAATATTTTCCTTTAATAGAAAATTTTTTTAAAAGGAGGAAGGTGGTGTTTGGCAATTTTTTAGAACAGGTTTATTTCCAAAACCGCGTGATTGATTATATTATAGCCCTGGTAATCTTTGCTACAGCAACGCTTATTATTGTTATTCTAAAGAATTTTTTCATTGAGGTACTAAAAGCTCAGGCACTTAAGAAAAATACCGCCATTGATAACCGTTTTGTGGATGCTGTTCAGAGTAAAATTAAACCATTTCTTAACCTTCTTTATTTTGCAGCCTTCTATTTTAGTTTTTATCAGTTAAAAATACCAATTATAATAGAAAAGTATTTTAATCTTATCATTATTGTTCTGTTTATATATTATATTGTCAGATTTATACTTTCTATTTTTTCTTACTTTCTGGAAAACTACTGGTTAAAGAAAGAAAGAAACACTTCACGCATTACTGCTGCCAGAGGAATAGAAACATTTCTTAAAATCCTATTATGGTCTATCGCTTTTATTATTTTACTGGATAATTTGGGTATTCAAATCTCTGCGCTCTTAGCTGGCCTTGGTATTGGGGGTATTGCCATTGCCCTTGCCTCTCAAAATATTTTAGGCGATTTATTCAGCTACTTCATTATCTATTTTGACCGGCCTTTTGAGATTGGTGATTTTTTAACCATTGATAACTATTCTGGAACAGTGGAAAATATTGGTATCAAAACTACCCGTATCAGAAGTCTGGGAGGAGAGGAGATAATCTTTTCCAACACTAATCTGGTTAATTCTCGCTTACGTAATTTCAAAAGGATGAAAAAAAGGCGGATATCATTTAATTTTGGGGTTACTTACCAGACCTCTTTAGACCAACTAAAAGAAATCCCTGTTATTGTTGATACTATCTTCCAGGAGATAAGCGGGGCCAATTTAGATAGAGTACATTTCTCTTCTTATGGAGATTATAGTCTTATTTTTGAGGTAGTTTATTTTGTAAACAGCAGGGATTATAATAAATATATGGATATACAGCAAGAAATTAATTTACGCTTGAAAGAGGAACTGGAAAAAAGAAAGATAGAATTTGCCTATCTTCCCAAAACTATTTTTTTACCGCCAAAGGACAGGAAAGAATAAAGATTTAATATTCTAATTAGTTGTAATTAAGAATTATAGTTCAGTATAATTGAGAAGGATGGGTTTATCAGTATGCAGATTTATTTATTAATAGCAGCTTTGATTGCGGTATTGGCAGTTATCTTTGCTTTGCAAAATGCTGTACCTATTACCGTTAGCTTTCTTCTCTGGCAGGTCAACAGCTCTTTGGCTCTCATCTTAATAGTTGCCTTTATAGCCGGGGTAATAACCAGTTTTCTATTTAATTTTTTGTCACATCTTAGAAAAAACAGGAAACTCATCTCCTTGGAAAAACCAGCAGAAGAATCCAAGTAAGATGATGATGTAAATTGGCATAATGAGTAATGCTATTCCTAAATTTGCTTCTTATTTTTTTATCGGGAAGAGTTTATATCTTAACTAAAGTAAAGAGTTAATAAACCAGACGGGTTGCGGTAGCTAACAGAATAGCAATAAGAAAGGTAAAGAGCATGGCAAATAGTGTTCGCTTACCACCAATTTCTTTAATCAGTACCGCGATGGTAGCCACACAGGGAATATAAAAAAGTACAAAAATGGTAAAGGTCATAATCTGAGTAGCACTCATGACCAGACTGATATCAGTTACTCCCAGTGCCTGTACTAGCATAATCATAGAGAGCTCTTTTCTTAATACTCCAAAGATCAGGGTAACCCCAACTGCTATTGGTAACCCCAGTAAAAGGGTAATTGGGGATACTAACATATTGAGGTAAGACTCTAACCGCCAGTATTGTAACAGGCTTAAGACTATACTACCTGCAATTAAAAGAGGCCAGGCTACCACAATAAATTCTTTCATCCTCAGCCAGACTTTGGCTAATAAAACCTTCAAAGAAGGGATATGGTAAGACGGTATCTCCATTATCATGCCCGGGGTTACCTCGGGCAATAAACGGGAAAGAATCTTACCGGCAATAGCAATTACAGCCATATTTAAAATATAAACAAATAGTGCCGCTTTGGGACCAAGATAGAAGGCTACCAATCCAAAAATAACTGTTATCCTGGCTGCACAAGGTATCATGGTGGTTAAGACGCTGGCAATGAAACGGTCTCTTTCTGACTCCAAGATACGGGTCGCCATGACTGCCGGTACGGTACAACCATATCCCAACATAAAGGGAATAATAGCCTTACCATGTAGTCCGATGCGATGCAAGAAGGTATCCATTAAAAAAGCGATACGGGGTAGATATCCCACATCTTCTAAAAAAGCCAGTCCTAATAAAAAAGGAAAGAGGTAGGGTAGCACTATGGCAATACCACCAGCGATACCCTGTACAATACCATTGGCCATAGATAATAACAAAGGGTATCGATTCAGTCTTTCTGCAATATAGGGCAGGAATTGATAAAAGAAATCCAATAATGGTTCTTCCAACAAATTGCCTATATAGAAAACGAAATTAAAAAAAAGATACAAAACAGTAATCAAAAAAACATAACCAAAGAAGGGATGCATTAAAATATTATCTAAGTAGCTGCGCAGCTCAACTTTTGGCTTGGAATGAGCAACCACCGATTCATATATATCCATAGACAGATGATGGCGTTCTGAAGAAATAATTACATCTGAAGCTCGGTCACGGCATTTTTCTAACTGGTCTTGATGGGTTTTTATAATTTTTAAAAACTGGGCATCTATGTCCTTGATTTCTGACATAAAATATTGATCATTTTCTAAAAGTTTGGTAGCTAAAAAACGCAGCGAGACTTTAAATTTCTTTGCATAACCTTTTTGCTCTAATTGTTCTATAAGTCCCTGCAGTACCTCTTCTACATCTTTACTGAAAGTCAGATGCTGACTTTTAACAGGCTTTAAGCCCATTGCCAGAGCAGTTTCAAACAACTGGTCAACTCCCCAGCCTTTGTGGGCAACCGTCTTTACTACCGGTACATTGAGCAGTTGTGATAATTTTTGCTCATCAATATTAATGCCTTTGGCATCAGCTTCATCTATCATATTTAAGCAGATTACGGTTGGTAAATTCAGCTCCAGTACCTGTATAGTCAATTCCAATTCTCTGCTTAGCAGGGAGGCATCAATAACATTAATTACCACATCAACTTTTTCTCTGAGCAGGTATTTTCTAGTCTCCAGTTCAGCTAAATCAAATGAGGTCAGAGAATAGGTGCCTGGCAAATCCACTATTTCAAAGGTGGTTCCCTGAAAAGTCATTTTACTTACGGTGTAGGTGACTGTTTTTCCAGGGAAATTGGAAGTAATTGCTTTATAACCGGCAGCATGATTAAAGATTGTGCTCTTTCCCGAGTTAGGCTGTCCTACCAGTGCAAACCTCATGACTCTTCCTCCACCAGAACCTGGGAGGCAATCCCTCTCCCCAAGGCTACTTTATTACCATGGATACTTACCAGAATAGGCCCTCGCATAATACCGCTGGCTAGTACTATCAAGGAATCACCTGGATGTATACCAATACAGCTCAATCTTTGTCTCACTCCTAATCCACCTCTAATCCTTGCCACTTTGACCTTTTTCCCTGGCTTCACGTCTGCTAAACTTACTATCATAACTTTTTTGACTCCTGATTGCGTTTTTTATTATTTATCTGATGCTTTAATTTTTTCCAGCAAGCCTGGCAATACCCTCTTAGTTCTAAACGATGCTCTGCCGGTGTAAAAGAGTATCTCTGACAAATATCTTTTTGTAAATTATCCACCTCTGGACTGGTAAATTCAATAATCTTACCACAGTTCAGGCAGACCATATGGTCGTGATGCGGTTTATTGTATATCTTTTCATAGACAATTTTTTCCCCTCCGAACAGAGTTTCTGTTATCAATTCACTTCCCATCAGGAGAGGAATGGTCCGGTAAACGGTGGCTAAAGAAACTCTGGAGTTTTGTTTTCTGAGCTGCTGATAAATATCCTCAGCATGGAAATGGTCCCTGAGCAAAACAATGGCTTTCAGCAGTTCTTTTCTCTCTTTGGTGTATTTTAAATTATTCTTTTTTAGAAAGTGTTTAAATTTTTCTTCATAAAGAGCCAATGAAATCTCCAAATGTAATTGATTTTCATTCTCAACTATATACTATCAAAATTCCTGTCTTTGTCAATACCGAAATAAATGAAATAATATAAAAAATAAGGATAAGGGAGCAGTATGTAGAGAGATACAAATTAGAGCTGGTGTTTTCCTGAATAATCTTATACTTAATTCTGATTTGTACAATTACTCTGATAAAGAGTAGAAATTACCTTTAGTTGCTATATCGCGGAGAAGAGCAAGATCAGAGGCATTGATTTTGAAAAGATGTGCCGGACACCGACAATCAGAAGAGCCGAAACCATTTTTTACGACCTGTCCAATTTTACTTTGGAATATTTCCAGACTAATGGCACATTCGCAAGGCTCAGGATTAACCCAGATATTAATAACCCCGGCTGGGGAGGGAAAACTAAGCAGATAATCGATATGCCAGAATCTATTCTTTTCTCGAGCTAAATGCCGCAGAAGTCTCTTTTGAATTGTTCTTCTGGCTGACCCTATATAAATATAATAGCCCTGCTTAAAATCAATATAGCCAAGCTTCCCTATCAACAACCGCACAAAACTGTCAACCTTAATTACTAGAATGTAGCTCTGGCCTGCTGCCCTTCTATACACTAATCTGGTTAGCTTTTCATAAGTTTTTGATTGTTTTACCTTATTATTTGTTTTCGGCATCCTCACCAAAAATATGGGGTTCGTGACAGTTATCTTTTAGAATATAATCGCCTACTGCACAGCCAACATGTCTGGCAATAACCGGGCATTTGGCAATCAATAAAAAGAAGAGGGGATTTGTTTCACCAGATAATGCCTCATAATTACACTGTCCTTTGCTGATAATTATCTCCGCTTCCTCAAAAAGGCGCATAAATTCAGGTGAGCAATATTTTAAAATAACGCCAGGGCAATCCGCACCACAAGAGATGATATTGGCAAATTTATTGATACCACAGGAAATGGCATCTTCCACCAAAGCATTATTAAGCGCGGGCTTGCCTTTTACCACATAGAGGACATTTTTCTGATAATCGCGTACCAGTTGTTCTATTAGTATTCTATCAAATACCACTTCTCCAGCGTTATCAGCTAAATAAAGAACAGACTTGGCTTCCAATAAACGTTTACAAAAAAGCTGATAATCAAAGTGCTTATTAGTATTGATAATCTCTAAATCGAAATTGTAATCTGCTATTTTATCCATTTCAGCAGTTATCTCCTGGAAATCTTTCCGGCTAAAATCAATTAAATTTCCTGTTATAGCCAGTAGCACTGCGATCAGAAGTGGATTTTCTGATTCCTGCACTTTTGTTTTTAATTTTGGATAAACTGTGAGGGCTAATTTGTTGCTTTCCTCTTTAATTTCTTTATAGGGGTCTTTTTTACCGGTTACTTTACTGATCATTCCATAGATTGCTCTACCCATTTCAGCAGGTGAGGTATCTAAAGAAAAATCGGGTACCAACCCAGACAGATGTCGCAAAACCTCTCTTTGCATTTCGAGATCTGCTCCAGATATACGAGCAGCTTGCAAAGCCTGGGTATAAAAACAGGGAATACAGTCTAAATAGGTACGCATAGTTCTACCCATTTCTGATAAAATATTTTCTTCTGGATGAGATTTTTAGTGGGGTAAACAGAAAACCAAACATAGATATTCCTTTTTTTCATTATCATCTCCTTTTTCATATTTTTAGTGAGAGCCTTTCTGAGCTAAATAGGTTTCCGGGAAGATATAGAAATTATTGGAATTGATTTATCTGCTCTATGCTTGCTATCAAACGGAATGTATATCTCAATAAGATGGCCAGGAAGATAAAAAAGATTACAGTACTCTATTCCTCTGACCATCTTTAAAAATCAGATGTTATTTTAAAATTTTGATAGTATTCACTAAGAAAAAAGATGTTATATTCTATTATACCATCTTTCTTAAGATATTGGTAGTTTTATTATGATAGCTGGTCCAAAATAGACTGTACTATCTGCTCAAAGGCCGTTCTAACTTTGCCTTGCCTGTTATTACACATAAAAGGCTCTCCCTGGTCTCCGGAGCTGACCAGCTCTATATCCAGAGGGATTTTCCCTAAAAAGGGCACCTTAAAATCCTGAGCTGCTTTTTCTCCCCCACCGGCCTTAAATAGATCAATCTTGGCACCACAGTGAGGGCATTGGAAACCGCTCATATTTTCGATTATTCCCAGGATGGGGATATTAACCTCTCTTAAAAAACTAATACATTTGCGGGAATCTGTTAAAGCAATCTCCTGTGGTGTGGTTACGATAACACCTCCGTCCAGCTCGGGAATAAGCTGACAGATTGAAAGAGGCTCATCCCCGGTACCGGGGGGAGAGTCAATGATTAAAAAATCCAATTCCCCCCAATTTACCTCTGCCAGAAGCTGCTTAATAGCTACTCCCTTTAAAGGACCTCTCCAGACCAGAGGGGTATCGGGAGATTCAATTAAAGAAGCCATAGAGACCGCAGTCAGATTCTTTCTGACTTCCAAGGGATCCATCAGTCCATCACTGCCTGTCAGGTGTCTCCCTTCCAGGCCAAACATCTTCACTATTGACGGTCCATGCAGGTCAGCGTCCAGTAAGCCGACCTTATAACCTTTGTCAGCTAAGAAACAGGATAGATTAACGGAAACTGTACTTTTACCCACCCCTCCCTTATTAGAAAGAACTAATATTTTATGTTTAATATTAGCCATATTTTCTTTTAATCTTTCTGCCATATCCTGGTTGGTCTGTACTTTTTCCTTAAGGATATCTTCCTGTGTTTTCTCTCTTATTGCCTCGTTGTTTGTATTATTCACTATGATTTTTCCTCAACTTTCTGTATTCCATCTTTTTATCATCTTTTCCGGTACAAACTACTATTTCTATTTTATGTCTTATTCTTCCTCATGGTGCTCTGCATGATGATGGTGATGGTTGTGATGGTCCTCTTTATCCATTCCATACCCTTTACCTCTGCCGGGCTGACAGAGGGAAGCGCCCTCTTTGAGCTGACCATTAATATATTGTTCAATCACCTCATTTATTTCTCCAGCAATACCTACCATGGGACAGATTTCTTTCTCTAAAAAAAGGTCTACAGCCCTTCTCCCCATTCCACCGCAAATCACAGTCCGGACACCGCGTTGTGCCAGATAATCGGGTAAAAAACCAGTACGATGACCAGGGTTGTCAATAACCTCACTTTTGATAACTTTGTTATTCTCCAACTCAACTATGGTATAGGAAGGGCATCTACCAAAATGTTCAGATACCCGACTTCCATCAGTAGCAATAGCAATTATCTCCATATAATCCTCCTCTTTATCTTGTTTCCAATCCAGAGTGTGGTTTGGTACTTGATTGATTGGCGATTTTTAGATTTCCTTTCTGGTATTCCTCAATAGCCTTTTCCACCTTGCCACTAACCCCGGTAACCAGCTGAATTCCAGCTGCCTGTAGAGTATTAAAGGCATTTGGTCCACAATTACCGGTAATTACCACTTTTACATCCTTATCTATCATCATCTGAGCAGTCTGAATACCTACTCCGCCCATTCCGCCAATATTACTGTTTTCCACTGCTTCATACTGTTTACTGACGGTATCATAGATAATAAAATAGAGACACCGGCCAAATCTGGGATCAAGGTCACTCTGTAAACCTTTTCCTGAAGAAGTAATAGCAATTTTCATATGATTTCTCCTATTTTATTTTTAATAAATTCACCACTATCTTTTATTATAACCTATTAAGGCAAATGGAATGAAACATCTTTTTTAAAAAATATAATTTTCATCATTGTAGTTTTTTACATATTTATAATTTATAATTAAAAAGCCACCAGCTACACTTTACCGCACAACTGGTGGCTTATTTAAGTCTCTTTAGTTTATTACTCTTTGGTCTCTTTCTCTAATTCAGCAATTCTTTTCTGAACCGCTTCCAATTCTGCCTTGATATCTTCTGCCTCTGATTGCAGTAAATCCATTTCCTGTTTGGAGTCCATCGTCCCTTGATAAGGATAAGCGGGACCATACATCGGATAAATAGGTGGTACTGCTGCATAAGAGGGATGCACCGGATAACCTAAGAAAGCTCCTCTTCTGAAACCTCTCCCTGCACCCCGACCAAAACCCCGTCTGAATCCCATTCCCATACGACCACCCCAGGGATGAGTATAACCTGGAACAAGATAACCTGCGCAGTACCCAGCTGCCCTGCCGGACATAGGACCAAAACCTAAAGGACCAGTTCTATCGCCACCTGGCATAATATTCACCTCCTCTATAAAATTATTATCATCAGGTATCATTACTTTTTGATCACCATTTCATTATTCTATTTCCAGTATTACTCTATTTCAAAACTGTACCTGAAGCTGCTTTCTTTCTTCTTCGAACAAATTTCTTTAGTTTAGTATGATACTTATTAAAAATAATCAGAAATAATACCTTATTGATAATGGTTGTCATTATCATTTTAAAGGTAACTTTAATTATTGTCAAGAGCTTTATCAAAATTTAGATATAATTTAAAGAAATTACAAAACCATAGCAGAGTAGAATAGCGGTTATTTAGAGAAAGTATATTGCTCATAGATAAAAAAAGAAAAGGCAGTTCTTGATACTACCTTTTCTTTTTTTAATAACTAAAAATATTTTTCTTTATTCAGTCAGTATTCCAATTTTAATTATTCATTATCATGGTAGTTCTGCCAGGCAGTAACTACCTCGGGAAAATCTATTCTGAGCTTTTTAATGGTATCTAAGGTTGGTACTCCATTCTGGTCCCAACCACGTCTTTTATATACCGCATCACATAATAATTGATATTGTTTTTCCCGGTATTCTCTCAAGGCCTTGATTTTATCCTGAATACTTTTTCCGGCTATTTCGTATCCCACATCATCTTGTAAGAGCTGATCATATAACTCAGCACGTGACTGATATTCCTCTTCAGTTACCGGACCCACAGACCTGTAGGGAATAGCGTCATGTTCCCTGGTACCAAAGCCCATCCTGACATTAAACATTCTCTGGAAATTGTGCACCGACTCAGACTGGCTGATCATATCTTCAGAGGATATTTTTTGACCGGTCATTCCTTCAAATAGCCAGCAATAATTTTCCACATGCTCAGGTATCTTAGCAGCAGTAATACCTGAGTATTTTTTCTTATTATCGGCCGGTTCTATGTCATTCCAAGGCAGTTTGCAAAGCCCGACTAATGAAAACCAGGTTCGGAATAAGGGGAAATAGTGCAATGCCTCTGCCTTATCTTCAAAGGTTGGTATCTGTTTATTTACCTGATCCATAAAGATTAACCAGGATTCATCATGCTGTGGGCCTTTATTGGCTATACCATATCCTCCCTGCTGAGCCAGAGATTCTTTGGTAACATATTCAGAAAATTCCATACCTTTGCATTCCATACCAATATCATTTAAAAAATCGGGATCTGCATTAAAATGTTCCACTAAATATCTCTTACAGCCACGGACTCCCAAGCCGGCAACCTTGCCAAATCCTTCCCCCCGGGCCATCTGATGAAGTAATTCCAGTAAGGCCTCTCCATTGCCAAACCTTAAATCCAGTCCCTGAGTCATCCCCTGAGTAAGGATTCCCCTCTCATAGCACTCCATTAAAAAAGCAATGGTAGTGCTTACTCCAATGGTGTCAACTCCATAATGATCACAATAGAAATTTGCCTCCAGAACAGTTTCCGGTACAAAGCAACCACAATTTCCGCCAATACCGGCCGCTGTTTCATACTCAGGACCGTCAACTATGACTTTTTGACCCTTCAGAGGACCGGTCTTTAAGGCAAAATTATCAACAGCATGCGAACAGCGCATGGTACACCCAATCCAGCAGGAATCACCTGCCTGATTCTGAGTTATTTGCTCTTTCCAGACCTTGTTGTAGATGTTTAGTGCATCGGGATGTGTTCCGTATTGAAAATTATGTACCGGTAAACAATGGTGATTGTTCATATGGTCGAGCAGATTGACAGTTCCGGTCTGCCGCATGCCATTTTGAATATCATCCAATGATAGAATCTCCTGAGTAATTCTCTGTCCTGCCTTCTTCAATAATTCAGGTTTAGCAGGATTATTAATGGAGCCCGTTATACCAGCATATTTAATGATAATTGCCACTACCTTTTTATCCCGAAGAACAGTCCCCGGTCCTCCTCTGGCAGCCTGTTTATAACGAACTGCTCCCCGTTTACGGTCATACCAGCTAAAATTGAGAATTCCCAGTAAAGAATTTTCTGCCCCTTTACCAGAGGAAACAATACTGATGTTGGCCTTATCCTGTTCATCCAGGGCAAATCTTTCAGTTAGTTTTTCTACCAATTGATAGGAATTGGTATCTCCATAGGGATAGTTTTGTACAGTGACCTCTCCCTTATTCCCATCTATAAAGATAATGACATCCTGTTCCGCTTTCCCCTGCACCTCCAGCACATCCCAGCCTGAAAATTTTAAAAAAGGTGCAAAATAGCCTCCGGCATTATTATCATTGGCACTGCCGGTTTGCGGAGAAAGACTTACCACATGACTCTTTCCACACCCCGAATATTGAGTTACTCCACAGAGTGGGCCGGTGCAGAATACTAACTCATTTTCGGGATCATTCCATTTAGTAA
>ERZ795049.5867-NODE-5867-length-11058-cov-4.368718_pt1 | contig 11058 bp, 11 predicted proteins | sample MGYA00375133_ERZ795049 | MGnify/ENA primary metagenome ERZ795049 (study PRJEB30178, sample SAMN05720147) | activated sludge metagenome | isolation source: anaerobic digester from wastewater treatment plant | place: Japan | collected 2015-04-20 ...
TATCAGCACAGATTTTGCCATATACAATATCGCCGCCACAAACCCGATAAAAATCATTAAACAGTTGCTTGATGCCAGTGTTGACGCCTCATATACAGTCAGCAAGATACACGGGCTTGCCACGGTATTATCGGGTATCAGTATCAGCGTTGATACAGACGGCAAGGAAGAAAACACAAAGTCAATAATACAAAGTATCTGCGAAGCTTTTAATATCGGTGTATATCTTGAAGATTTAACCGTCCGCGCATATGCTGCACAGGTGCTGCCTGATGACGCAACAGACATCACGCCATATCTGGTCAATCTGCGTCCTAAGTTTACCAGCCGCGGCGACTTATACGCTGATAAAATAATGCTGACATACACGCCGACACTTGGCGGCACAGAAGCCACAATTACAGCAGGCACCGGCGACACCGCAAAAGAAATAACGATATCCGCGCCGATATTTATTGATGCCACATCCGCAGGAATTGCGGCAGAGCGCGCGCGGGCAATATACTCACAGGAGCTTTACGAAGCTGAACTGGAAGCCGACAAAACAGCGATGTTTAAACTCGGTGATACCGTAAAATATCCGTCAGAACTTGGTAATTTTATATGTTTAATAATAGGTAAAAATACGACAAGGAATCAAATAACATACAAAGTATTAGGGGTGCTGAAATGAATCCGGAACAGGTTGAGAGGGTTTTTATTTCTTTGGGCGAAATAAAAGCAACAATGTCAGAACACAGCAGGGATATTAAGTCAATAAAGGACACAGTAACGGGCAACGGGCATCCGGAGCAGTCAATGGTTGCTGTATTGCACGATACTCGGCGCATTGTGTTGGAGTTGCGGGAATCCAAAGAAGCGCACGCAATCCGCATAAAAGCGCTTGAAGATTGCAGCGCAAAAAAATCAATGGAAACAGAAATAAAAACAGCCACAAAGCGCAAGGTTATTGCTGTTGTTGCCGCCTTGTTTAAGAAAAACCCTATACTTGCATCTGCGATTACCGCAGCACTTGGAGCGTTGGCAACATGGGGCGGGTTTGCAATAGAATCATTGTTCGCAAAATAAAGGAGGTGCAATATGATACTGACATTGATACGCAAGTGGTATACAGACAGCAGCACAGTTGGCGAACTATATGTTGACAGCGTGTTTGAATGTTACACACTCGAAGATATGGTGCGCGCTCCCGGTGTAAAGATACCGGGAAGGACAGCCATACCTGCTGGCGTATACACAATAGAAATAACGGAATCGCCGCGCTTTAAAATGCGCCTGCCGATACTGCTTGATGTGCCGATGTTTACATTTGTAAGAATGCACGCAGGGAATGACGCAGACGATACGGAGGCGTGTATCCTTGTCGGCAAGCGCAAGGTGTTAAACATGGTACTTGACAGCAGGGCCGCGCTGACTGCGCTGCTTGCTAAAATGGAAGCACACGAGGCGGCAGAATCCGCTGAAGCTGTATCTGATAAAATAAAAATCGTAATAATAAACGAGGGCAAAAAATGAACAGCGCAGAAATAGCAGAAGACCAGATGAGCCTTGCGCTTTTTAAAAGCGTAAGGAAAAATGATTTCCTATGTTTCTGCAAATACTATCTGCCGCATCTGTTCCCGCTGCCGTTTTCTGATATCGTTCATCCGTTGTGGGCTAAAGATATAGAAGCCGCGCGATTTGAAAGCATGACCAGGGGCGAGAACGCGCCCCGTGAACTTGCCAAGACAACGTTTTATGCGATTGCCGCGCCGATATATTGGCTTGCGCATGACCGCAACGAGAAAATAAAGATAACGCAGGCTACCGGCAAAGCAGAGGAGTGCGTTCGCCAGATTATGTGGGAGTTTGAAACCAATGAGCGTCTTATCGCGGATTTTGGCAGATTTAAACCGGCAGATAACCGCTTAAAATGGTCGTTTTCCGAAGGCGGCATTGTCGCTGGCGCGATTGATAAAAAGAATATGAGCGTATCGGCGTGCGGTGTGCGCGGCGCGTCTATCGGCTCAAGGACAACCAAGCTTATCGTGGACGATATCCACGACCCGGACAACGTAGCATCAGAGTATCAGCGCGATAAAACTATACAGTGGGTTATGGGCGGACTTATGCCGACCGTTGTGTCAGACGGGTCAACGTTCTTCATAAACTCAAGCTACCACGAGGATGACCTGTTAAACAGATATAAAAAGAAAAAAATTACATTCAGCTACACCGACAAAGACGGCAACACAATAAACAAGGATTTCAAGATACGCACGTGGGATTGGATTGTCAAGGATAAAGATGGCAACGACACAATGCAGACTGTCTGGCCGGAGCGCCATGATTATAATAGCCTCATGCGGCGCAAGGAAGAAATCAGCAACGATGTTATATTTAACATGCAGTATCGCAATATTGTACAAAGCGAAGAAACCGCCAGCTTTAAAATGGCTGACCTTGAACTTATGCGCGATTACACCCTGTCATATTATCCGTGCGCGGATTATGCTGACGGCGCTGCACGTGTTGCGCCGTTTACAATTGACCGTAACGCGTTTAAGTTTATCATTCAGTCGTGGGATTTGGCTGTGGTTGACGATGCCCGGCGCGCCATGGAGTCTGACAGCGATTATTATGTATGCCACACAGTGGGCGTGCGCCATGATAACCGCAGACAGTTGCTGCAGACATGGAGCAAACGAGGAATCCCCGCGCCTGAAGTGTTGCGTATGGTTGAAGGGCAATACAATGCCTTTGTGCCGGACTTAATTATCATTGAATCTAACCAGTTTCAGAACTGGCTTGCGGACTATTCAACAAGGTTTATGGGCCTGCCGATAATTAAGAACGTAACAGTTCATAAGGACAAGGCAGGATTATCGCTTAAAAGTTCTGTTCTGCATGTTGCGATATCGTCAAAATGGTGGGTATTCCCATACTGCACGCCCGAAGACCAGCGCATAACAGAACGCACGTTCCGCGAACTATTCTATTTTGGCAAAGAGCGGCACGACGACCGTGTAATGTCTATGTACTTTATAGAAAAGCATATCGGAAATGTTAATCGCGTTGTTGCGGAAGGCATGCAGTCGCAATCAGAAAGCCACAGCATTGATGTAACAGAATTAACTGACGGCGTTGATGTCGGTCAGGACTATGACAATCAGGAGGTATTTTTATGAAAAGATTTATTGTAATTGCAATGGTCTTAATGTTTACAATTGTTTCAAGCGTATCGGCAATAACAATTGCCAAGACAGAGCAGGGGCCAACAAGCATTAAGATTTCAAGCACGGGCTGGACAACTGTATTCCAGGCTAAAAAGATTTACGTTGACGGTGTTAACGTGAAGAATTTTAACACGTTTTCAAAAGGAACACAGATTGCGGAAATTTCGCTGACATCCGGAGTACACAATATTTTTGCAATGGAAGGCGACACACAGAGCAACACGCTCACGGTTAAGATGCTTAATTACAACGAAGCTATAGCAGACAAAAGCAAGGGCATAGCGCAGCTTGTTGGTTATGATTCAAGCGGCAACATAATATCGGGTGTTGATGTTGACAGGGTTGTTAATGCGCTTGTAACACAGGGCGAACTGCACAGGCTTACGCATCTTGGCAAACTGTTTAATGCAGGCAACGCGCAGACACGCACCGCGCTTACATATTATATGGTGCAGGCAAAAAGTAACACAGTCCATGCCCGTATTACTCTTGGAGCAACGGCTGATAGTTCCGCGTCGTTATATGAGGCAGGTACTGTTTCTGCGGCCGGAACAACGATTACAGCGCGTAACCAGAACAGAAATGTTTCCGATACTCACGGAATCGTTGAAGTTTATGCGCTGCCAACTGTTACGGCAAACGGTACGCTTTTGTATTCTGGCGGTGTTGGCGCCGGCGGTAACTTGCGGGTTGGCGGCGAAGAACAGACAACAGAATGGATATTAAAACCGAATACCACTTATCTAATAGGTGTTACGCCATCCGCATCCGCAGAGTTGCGGTTTGGAATTGAGTTTTACAAACAGGAAGATTACGATTAAATAAAAATAGCATCCGACGGCGCGGCTGATATCTGAAAGGACACCGCCTGCCAGATATGTTGCGCCCCGGATGCGACCAAAATATAGGGGTGATATATGTGGCCATTCGATAAAAAACAAAATGAACAGAAACCGCTTGAATTAGAACTTCCGTTTATGGCTCCGATTCTGCCGGATAACGAAAAAATAGCACTGGTATTAATGGGTGGCGGGGAGCGCGGACGCTTTCAGCTCGGGCCTTTAAAATGGCTTGAGCAGATAGGGTTGCTGCAGCAGTGTAAAATATTTGTCGGCACGTCGGTCGGCGGGCTTAACACCCTTGCGCTTTTAAAATGCTGGGGAAAGGAAAACTTTGTTGATTACGTGTTTGCTATGTGGGATAAGATACGGCAAAATAGCGATATCTATGATGGTAAGCTTGACGTATTTGGATTTATCAAGATGCTGACAATTAAATGCAAAAGCATATTAAATCAGCAGGGGCTGTATCGCATCCTGCAGAAAAATTTTAATGGTATGACGCTGAAAGATTTCGGCGTTGATTTGGGGATAACCGCAACGAACTTAAACACACGCAAAGCGGTTGTGTTCACAAACCGCACGCATCCCGACTTTTCTGCGGTGCTTGCCGGTAAAATCACATCTGCGATACCCGGCGTATTCCAGTATCAGGAATGGCAGGGGGATAAATATTGCGACGGCGGCGTGCTGAATAATTTGCCAATTGAAACCGCGATACAGATGGGCGCCACCAAAGTGATAATGATAGGCACGGGTCCGCGCAACCTTGACAGGCAGGAAGTCAAGAACGACGGCATCAGCGTACTGCTTGCCACTCTTAATGTATTGCTGGACGCCCCGGAAGCCGATATGTGGCGCGACATTGACGAGAAGTACCCGGAGGTTGAAATCCTTAAACTTTACGCCGACGGCGACACGGGGGATGCGGTTAAGTTTGGGCGCATGGAGCTAAGGGATATCGGCTACAAGACGGCGGTAAAATACATAACAGCAGAAAAAGTTACAGAGTGGGCTCGGTAAGCACCCTGCAATATATTTTATAAAATTTTTCATTTTATATTGCCGCCTTCCAGCCATCCTATAAAATAATTAATTGCATCTCTTACAAATTCTGAAAAAGAAGTGTAGCCGTGTTTCTTCCTAAATTTATTAATTACTTCGAAATTTTCAAACTTTATGTGCGCCAGCTTTTTCATTTTCTAAAACCTCCCTTTAAATTCAATCAACATATATACAATTGTATACATTTATATTAACATAAGAAAAAGCACCATTGCAACAAAAATTATTCAACCTTGCGGCTTGTAGGAATAAATAGGCATATCACAGCTCGGTTAATCAAATATGCTTGATATCAATTTTAATGTTTTTCTGCGTGTCGGGTAAAAACAATCCAACCTATCGGCAGAAATTTTCTGCGCTTTCGTAACTTTTTCAAAACACGCCCTTATATATTATAATATGCTTGTAATATAAACTGTATAATTATTATATGGACAAAATCAAAAAAACATATATATATTCTTGGTTTTAAAGTGGGGGTATCGGTTTTTGATGTTTTGACCGGACAGGATTTGTTTTTGAGCAAAACCGCGGCTCAAAAAGTGAAAAAACCGATACCCCCTTGCGTCTTTCTGAAATATATATATAAATCCAGTTGTCGCGCTTTCGTAAAAGCCCACTTAAAATTTATACGGAAATTTGTAATAAAATTTATTATAAATTTTGCTTGACAAATTCTGCGTGATGTTGTAATATTATTTTGCGAGGCAGAAAGACCGCAAATGCGGACAGGAGGCAATAAAGTGAGGATAATGACAGCACAGGCACAGCAGTTTGAAAAGTGGCTAAAGGAAAACTGCAAAGATTACGGCGGCGGACAGGCAGAAAAAATTATCAGCGAAAAAGTGTGCCCGGGTGATTTGTTTGAACTCGGCAAAGCTGTACTGTATTCCTTTGAACCATTTTTAAAATGGTGTATCAATGCGTTAAATAAAATAACAGGAGCGAAAAAATGACCGCATCAAAAATCAAGGTTAAGACTGTACCAATGCAGATACCAGTAATGTTACTGCCTGACTTCCGCGCGGCGGCAATGGAAGCCGGGCAGACATTATCCGCGTTTGCTGTGTCGGCAATGCAGGAACGCGCCAAAGTTATCAACGCCAAGTTTGACGAGATTGACCCGGAACGTGAAGAGTACGAATCCGCGGCGCGTCACCGTGAAGATTACAAGCATCCGGATAACCGTTAATGGAAAATATCAATCTTAAAGAGCATCAAAAAACTGCTATAAATTATAGCCGCGAGCAGGACGCATACGCGTTATTGATGGACATGGGCACGGGAAAAACGCTGTGTGATATTGTAGACACCATACAAAGCAACGCATACCCGTGGCTTATAGTTACGCGCAACGGCGTTAAAATCAACTGGCAGCAGGAAATAACCAAGTGGACGGGGCATACTGATATACAGATATTGAAAGGCACACGTGCGCAGAAAGCCCGTGCTTTAAAATCTGATGCCAGGTATTTTATCACGAACTATGAGAGCCTGTATTCCCTGCATTCCGATATTATTAAGCGGCAATGGGGCAAGGTGTCGTTTGATGAATCCAGCAGCATTAAAAACGCAACCGCCAAGTGCACCCATTATGCGTGGGTGATAAGGCAGTCAGCGCGTCGGGCCCGGCTGTTGACCGGCACACCGATTGGTAGAAACCCTCTTGACTTGTTCTCGCAGTTTTACATCCTTGACCCGCGCATACTTGGATTTTACGCACGCCCGAAGTCAAAGAAGCCCATAAGCTCGGCGTTCTTTGGATTCCGGCATAAATACGCCGAGATAGAGTATCAGTATCACTATGGGCGCAAACATGAAGCCATAAAAAAGGATGATAACGGCAAGCCTGTGTTTAAGAACATTGACGAGATACGCAGATTAATTGAGCCATACAGTTATATGGTTAAAAAAGAGGACTGCCTTGACCTGCCCGAGCAAATAATAATGACACGCGAAATCACTATGCACGAAGATCAGCGGCGCATATATGACGAGCTGGTGGCTGATTCTGTGGCAGACATCCCCGAGCATGAAATAATGTCGGTGCCGAACGCGCTGGCCAAGATGTGCCGTTTGCAGCAGGTGCTTGGCGGTAACGTTGTGCTGGATGACGGTAAGGGTAAACGCCGCGTGCCGGAAAACAAAACCGAGGCTGTGTTTGATATCCTTGAAGAAATCGGCGACAATCGCGCGGTTATATGGTGCCGGTTTACTGATGAGATTGCATATTTAAACGAACAATTAACACGCGCCGGGTATAACGTAATTACCTATTACGGCGATACCGAGGACAAAGACGCCGTGTATGCCAAAGTTACGGCAGGCGATTATGATGTGCTTATCGCAAACGCGCAGTCAGGCGGCATCGGGCTTAATTTCACCACGGCGAATTATTCGATATATTATAGCCGCTCGTGGAATTTAATTGAGTACCTGCAGAGCCGCGACCGTATATACCGCATGGGGCAGACAAACAAAGTAACGCAGATAATATTAACCACATCCGACACGCTTGAAGTAGCGCTGCACAAATCGCTTGAAGGCAAAAAAGAGTTTAGCGACTTTTTTACCGCTCCAAGCAAGGAAGGATTTTTAAATATACTGAAAGGCAATATATAAAATTTATATAAATTTTACTTGACAATTTCTGCACGATATTGTAATATTTGGGTGAGGCAAGCAAACCAAAAAGGAAGGAGGCGATTCAATGAATTTAAAAGAACAGGTTGAAGAATTAAGACGGTTGTATGACTTACAGGCGCAGCACGCAAAGGACTATCTTGACACCGGGGATGCAATAAAAAAAACCACATTAGCGATAAAAGAAACCATGGACAACGAAGGGCTTGACAGTTTCGATTGTGCGGTCGGAACGCTTGAGATTGAAAGCAAAGACACGTTTGCAGTTGCGAAAGAAAACAAAGACAGGATGATTGCGTATTTTGAAGCAGACGCAACACTTGCGCCGCTTGTAAAGATAACAAAAGGCGTAAATTATCAGACAATGCAGAAAACGTTTCGCGACATGTACCGCGACGAAAATGAAGTTCCGGACTTTGTTAAAATTGAAACTTACACGGAGCTGAAACCAAAATTTAACGAGTTTAGACAGCAAAAAGAATGGCTTGACAAAATCAAAAAGAAGCAGAAGAAAGAGGCAGACGGCGAAAACGCCGAATAAAAAAAATAAGAGGTGCGCAGAAATGGCAAAAGACAAAGACGGAAGAGAAACTGGTAAGGAAGCACAGAAGCAGGCAACACCGCCTGCAACATCAACAGAAGTGGCAAAGGTAACCGCAACACAGGCAGTCAGCAAATACGAGATGCCGGAAGACTTTCAGGAAGATAAACTGGCGGCGGATGACCTTACGATACCGCGCGTCAAACTGCTGCAGGGGTTAAGCCCTGAAGTATCTGCCGGATATGGGCAGATTGGCGACTGGTTTAACGATCTGTCGGGCTTTTCTTACGGGCGCGAGATAAGCGTTATTGTGTTGCGCATAATTAAAGGCTGGGCAATGTACGGCGAAAAGGATACAGAAGACAGCGGAAAGCTGCTTGCAAGGGTGTTTGACAACCCGAGCAATCCTGCGTTTCATCCGGAGTTGATATGTAAGCCGGAACTTGATGCAAACGGTAAGGTAATACCGGGCAGGTTTACAAACGAAGTACGCGAAGACTTGCTTATATGGGATGACGCAAAAGGATTGAAGCCGCGCGTTGGTAAATTCTTTTCTTACCTCGTGCTTGTCAACGGCGAAGATTTCGCGTATATCAATCTTAAGAGCAAGGCACTCAAGGAAGCCAAGCGCTTAAACTCAATGCTGAAAATGAAGCTTGACGGCCCGCGCCATGAACAGTATTTTGAAAACAAATATAAGTTTTCCGCAAAATACGTTGATGAAGGCCCACAGAAGAAATACTGGGCGCCCATGATTACCGCGGCCGGAAAGACAGACGAAGAAACAAAGGCCGTCTGTTACCAGTTTGCACAGTCAATCAGCGGCAAGAACGTAAAGATGTACGAAAAGGAAAATGACACAGAAACATCAAGCGAAGATAAACCCTTTTAGTTAATAACCGCCCGCGCGGCGCTTCCCACCCCCCTCCGATATGCCTCGGTGCCGCGCGGGCTTAATAAAAGGCATATTCATAAACAATCAAGGGGCGCAATTATATAAAAAATGAGAGAGGGAAAATAATAATGGCTAAAAAAGAAAACACGCGCAAGTTAATAAGCGTTGACGATATTATGCAATCAATAAATTACGAGGATGTATACGGCAAACTTGGGGTTGATATCCGCGTAATTAAAGGCGATGAGATGTCGTGTATCTGCCCGTTTCACAACGATACAAAGCCGAGCCTGAATATCAACGTGCAGACAGGGCTGTGGAATTGCCTTGTTGGATGCGGTGGCGGCAACGTGCTTACGTTTATCGGCAAGAAATATAATATCAGTATGAAAGACGCGGGCTCGATATTAAAGGCGCTTGCATATCCGGTGAATTTAAGTTTACAACAGTTATCATATACGTTACGGCAGAACAAAAGCGCCATGGCTTTTTTAACTGAAAAGCGCGGGCTATCTGTTGAAGTAATTGATAAATACAAACTTGGTTATAACGGCGATAGAATAACAATACCGGCTTATATTGGCGACAATCTCGTCAATGTAAAGTTTTATAAGTCCGGCGCGCAGCTTAAATTTTATTCACACTTTGAAGATATCGGCGAAGACAGGCGTGTGGCTTATGGCGATGCTCGCCTTTATCCTTTTGCGCAGATACATAACGATACATTATATCTGTTTGAAGGTGAGATGGACGCGCTGCTTGCCATATCACTTGGATTACCGGGGATAACAAACACAAATGGAGCCGGCACGTGGATGTCGGAGTGGTCGCACTATCTGCGCGGTAAGGTTGTTAACATATGCTATGACAACGACAAGGCCGGACAGGACGGCGCAGTAAAAGTTGCGCGCGCGCTTGTGGGTGTGGCAAAGCAGGTTAAAATTATCAATCTATTTGCGGAGATACCAGAAGCGCAGAAAGGCGATGATTTTACTGATTACATCATAAAACACAAACGCACTGTGGCTGACTTTATGGCAATTGTAGATGCAGCGCAGCCAATAACAGGCACACTTAATAATGAACTTACATTTAATGAAAATACAGCGACTACGCGTGAAGCGCCGGAATCCTCTCTCTCCGGCGCTTCCGCGTGTCCTGATGCCGCGCCTGCGCGCAATAAGATAATTGCAACCAGTCTGCGTGAATCAAGTAAGCCCGAGTACGTTGGCAAGCGGTTGTCAATGCCAATAATGATAAGCGGTAAGGACCTGACACCGTTTATTGTACCGCGCAAGTTTTCGGCGCGATGTACCAAAATAAACAAGAGCGACAAAGACTTAAAGGGCCGCTGTTACGCCTGCAATTTAAATTGCACATTATCTGAACAAATATACGTATTGGATGAAAAACAGCCGATATTGCTAAAACTTATCCGCTCAAATGATTTACAGAATAAAGGGTATCTGCGCCAGCATGTCGGCATTCCTGAATCCTGCCATTGGTGGGAATTACAAATCGTTGAAAATCAGAACGTCGAAGAAATCCGCGCTATACCCGACCTTGACCTTGACAGGTTTTCCGAGGAAAAGGATATCGAATACACAGCGCGCATACTTTACTCACTATCACCCAAGGGTGACCGTATGCGCACAAACGCCAGTTATAACATTGAGGGCGTAGCAACTCCAAGCCCGACAAACCAGTATGCTACAGTGATGTTCAGTAACTTTGAAAACAAGCTGGATGATATAAAACACTTTGAAATGACACCGGATATAAAAAAGAAACTTGAAATATTCCACCCTTCCGTGCAGTCAATAGACGGACTTACGTCTAAGATGGCAGAAATATACAAAG
>ERZ795049.5872-NODE-5872-length-11050-cov-15.935425_pt1 | contig 11050 bp, 14 predicted proteins | sample MGYA00375133_ERZ795049 | MGnify/ENA primary metagenome ERZ795049 (study PRJEB30178, sample SAMN05720147) | activated sludge metagenome | isolation source: anaerobic digester from wastewater treatment plant | place: Japan | collected 2015-04-20 ...
TGCGCAGACAATCCCTCATCCAAGACAATGCCATAGCGGGAGAGCGTGGCGGTGTTTCCAGCAGCGGCCTTTCCCACCATTTGAAACGCTGTCTGGAGGTCCATATTGTACGCAGCGGCCAAACCAATGGCGGCCTTTTGCGCGGCGGGTAGTTGTTCAGCGCTTAGATTGCCAATGTTCTGAACCAGCGCAGTCCCGGCAATGATTGCCTCGTCTGCGTATATCGTCATGCTTTGCAGGGCGCTGGCGTTGTCCCGGAGTGCCTTGCTAAAGTTGTCTGAGTAAATCCCGGTATTTGACAGGGCGGCGTTCAGGCTAATGACCGCCGCTTCCTCTTCCTTGACGTTATCAATGACGTATTTGATGGCTTTCGTGGCGGCATAAATGGACACGAACGCGCCCACCATGCGGCCTACCGATTTGCCTATGTTGTTGACCGTGCCGCCCAGGTTTTTTAGCTGACCTTGCGCTTGGTTTACGCCGTCAACAGATACCCTTAATTTATACTCGCCCGTAGCCATTATTTCGCCTTTATCTTTTCGCTCTCAAGCGAGTTGAATTTGTTGGCACAGGCCGACATCAGGCTGGTGAACCAAGCGGGTTGATCTTCCCAAGTGCCTGGCAGGGGATAGCCCGGCACGATCTTTTGTTCCGAGTGCCAGCGCATTATGTATCTGGATAGCGGCGATATTACAGGCATAGAATCCCCTTTTTTGCAAGATTGGTTATAGGTGCAATCGGCACAGACAAACGTTCGCAAGTTTTGCAGCCAAAAGCGGTCGGTGGAGTCGGTGTTGTGAAAAACAAACTCCACCGCCTTCATTAGTTTTTTTCGGTGTCCTCAATGATCTCAGCCAGGCTGTTCTCGTGTTCCTGGATCGCTTGGAACAGATGATCCCGGACAGGCTCGGACAGCAGGCCGATGTTTTCCAGATTCAGCTTGCGGGGCAGTTCCCACGAGGTCAGGGCTTGCAGGATGGTGTGAGACTTGAGGGCGTGGCTGTTAATGTCAATGTTCATCTCGCCCTCTTTGCTATTGAACGATTTGGTCATGGCGTTGCGCTCAATCGCTGAGCGGTCTTTGGCCGACATGGTGTGGCCTTTGGCGAGCAGTTCGCCGTCCATGTAGATGTCGTAGGTGTAGAGCGAGCTTTCGTCAATGAAGCAGCCCTTGAATTTACTTGTATCAGCCATTTATTCCTCCCTATTAATCGGTTAAGCTGGTGTGACTGTCCGCAAGACGGTTGCGGCATGATCTTGCCAAGCAGGGTGTTAAGCAATACGAATGGTCACGGGATAGGCAAGGGGGTAATAGCACAGCCGTTCCGTGACGCTGTTCTCGAATAATGCCTGGCCTGGATCGGCAAAGGTGTAGCTGGTTAGCTGGCCGTTGGTTTCTATCTTCCACGTGTGGGTGGTCAGTCCGTCCAGCATTATCAAGCTGATTTCTTCGCTGATTGCGGTTTCGCCGTAGAGGATGCTTTGGCGGTCAGTGTCCAGCGTTCCGGCGGTGTCGTAGTTCGTGACATAGGACAGCTCGGGCGTGGCTTTCAGCGGGATCGTTTCCAGACGGGTGTTGCTGTTTTGGAATGACGTGGCATCGTCAGCGATCTCATAGCCAAGCGTCAGTTCAAACGATTTCAGATAATCGCCGGAGCCGTAGCTGAGGTCTGCGGTTACATCGCCGAAATTAAAGCCTTTCACGCAAGGCGTTCCGGGGTCGTCTGTCGCGCCCTGCTTAATGCTGATAGTGGTCTCTGCGGTGACGCCCATCGACTGAAATGTCGCCTCGTAGCGCACCATGTCGCCGCTCCTGCCCATGATCTTGAGGCTGGAAAGCTGGCAACCAACGGCCTTGTCAACAGTATAAGTGTGGGCAGGGCTTCCGGTCAGGGCATCAGACCACAGCCGGATAATGCTGTAGGTCGGGAACGTGGAGGGTAGCTCTTTCAGGGTATAGGTGCCAGCGGCGTAATCGTAGCCAAGACCCTTCAGCAAGAACTCGTGCTCATGCGAAAGCACCCCGGTCAGCGTGACGGTGGCGTTTTGATAGCCGGGTCGGTTTTCGCAATACGTGGCGAGGCCGGTCCCGGTTTTGCTATTGGTCTTGATCTGGGCGACTTCCTCGCTCATCTCCACGATGTCCGGGATCAGATGCCAGTTGGTAGGGGTGCCCCAAGCCACAGCGGGAGTTGTGCCAGCGGTGACTTCCTCTACCACCAGCACCCGATAGTTATTGCCATATCTGTATGCCATTATTTATCTCCTAACAATCATTTGACTTGATTTCAGCGTAAGCCGCCGGGTCCGGCTCTGGCTCCGGCTTGGGCTTGGCTTTCTTGGGTTGCGGCTCGGCTTCGAGAACATCCTTGTAAAATTCTATCACTTCCGGCGGATATGATTCATAGCGGTTGGAGTAAAAGATAAACTGCCGCCCGTTCACGTTCGCCCATAGTTTCTGACCAAAACTGGGTTTCAATCTGTATTTCATTATAACCTCACAGCCTCGAATCTTCAACGAGGCAACGTATTTCAATTTTGCGGTAGGTGGCCGTCTCTGAAAAGCCGGGAAGTGCCGAGAGGTCTGATCCCGAAACGAGGCCGCCCATTTCCACGCGCACCGGGTTGCAATTCATTACCACGCCGCCGAGATTGGCGGTGGCAAAGAGCGCATTAAACGCGGTCGCCTGTAAATTATTCATGTATTGCATCCGATTGCGCAAGACATCCGAGACAAGCGTAATCGACAATGTAAGTTCGTATTCATAGCGCTGGCCGCTGCACAGGATAAACTCCTGCGCTTCCTCTTTGATAAGTGCGAGCGGGTAGCGGTTGCCAACATTCTGGATAGCCTCCGGCCAACGGTAAACCGTGTTTATCCCCGCCGCTTTGAGGTTGGCGGTAATGGCGGCAACGATGGTCTCAACCTTGTTGGTCATTTGACCCGCTCCAGTCTGGCTTTCAATACCAACGCCAGCGCATCAGTCAGCTTTTTTAGTTCCGCATCCGAGAGTCCGAAAAATTCACGCTCCGGCATTTCGCCAAGTCCCTCATTATGAATCTGTGCAACAGCCGCCCTATCGCCGACAATGAAAATCTCACCCGCAAGCGGATTGGCTATGCCCCGCGTCTGCATCGATGTCCCAAGCATATCGCCGTGAAAGGTCAGGTTGACCGGGCTTTCCCGGCGGCCTTTCTTCACTCGATAAGCGGCATAGCTGGGTGAGTATGGTTTGAAAGCTGTCCCGCTCACGTCTGCGCCTTTCTGTGTCCTTTTCTTGATTATATCCGCAGCATCACCCGCAAGCCGGTGCATATCCTGCTGAGTGGGCGGCATCTGCTTGGCAAGCTCCGTAAAGTTCGGTTGCTTTACCACGTCAATCTTGATCATCTGGACAGCCGCCCCATAATCTCAATCTGGTAATCCGTTGTCGTGCCGCTTGGCGTGGACGCTATGTCCATACGCTTCAGACCTTTGGCAAGCTCGTCTTGATAGCGCTGGCTGTAGATTTGATATTTCTGGACAAAGAGCTCATTGAACCCGCCGGACAATAGGTCTTGATAAATGAGCGACAGGGTCAGGTAATCGCAAGCGACAAGGAAAGTTTCGGGGTTCGTGAGTAGGTCAATAAGGACCTCGCCATCCTCGTAATCCACAGTCAAGCCATATTCTTTCAGCTTTGTGGTGATGTCGTTACCAAGCATTTCTTTGGCGAGGTCAATCTTCTCTTGCCAGCTATAATCGCCGGAGGTGCTGGTCTCTGTCCACCCACCGCCATAGCTACCGCTGCTGTCGGTCAAGGTCAGGGTCTTGGCCCCTGTGCTATCGTATAGCGTGGCACCGTAGCCTTCATTGACCGGAAAGCTGAACAGCAGATCATCAGAGACATCGTAAAGGTCGATTCCGGTTATGTATTTGGCAGTCGGCAAGGCAATCTTGTCTGCGGCGACATTGACCGTTGCGGTGCTGCCATCGGAATAGGTCAATATCGCATAGGTGCAAGTGGCGAACTCGTCACTTGGCAGCCAGACATTCAGGCCAGCGGCAACATAGATCGCTTTGCGGGCTGTGCTTCCGGCTTGGATATTGATTTCCTTTTCATGCCGAGCAATCGTTTCAGAAGTGCTAAGGGTGGTAGCTGACCAAGACATTCATTCTCCTAAAGTGGGGTGGGGGCGGTTGCCCGCCCCGTTCCCCGATTGGGTTATTCGACTACGAGGTAAGCCTCGATATAGTCGGCAGCTTCATTAGCAGAGCAGGCCACATTGATGTCCATGTAATCGTAAGCTTTCGCCAGACGATCGGAGATGTAGAACTCGGTGATGATTTCGCCAGGGGCCCAGGTCGAATTATCCGGCAAATCCTTTGTGGTGGCGCTTCCGGCGGTGTTGTTCAGGGTGATGTCGCCTTCCTTGATCTCAATGGTTCCCATCGCGCGAACCGTGCAGGCGTTGGCGGCTGTTCCGAATAGCGGGGTAATCCGCAGGGTGGCGGCTGAGGCCAGCTCAACTGTGGTTGAGGACGCACAGATAACGACCTTGAGCCGCCCGGTTCCCACAGATGGGATTTGGACCGTATTGGTCAGGGCGGCGTTGGTGGCGTTGGGGAGTGCGTAGTCCTCGCAGATGATTTGATCAACGGCGAATCCGTATTTGTTATAGCGTGCCATTCATAGCCTCCTTAGGGTGTGTCGAGAGCGGAGGTTTCGGCGCTCGAAATGTTGGTATCCAGGATGATGGGGACGCCGCGCCAGGTGGTCAGGCGGGTGTTGTAGTCCATCGTTTCATTGTATTGGGACAGCTTCGTGTCTTTCAGGGATTCAATGCAGGCACGGCCAAGCTTGTTGCAATAGATCACGATGCGACCGCTGTTGGCCTCAACAGCATCGATAAGGTTGTTCATTTCGTTTACCGTTGGGCAGTTGGAAATGTTGACATCCTTGATAACGGCCACCGAAGCGGCAGAGGGGACAACGAGGGTGAAAAAGGCGTTGATCCACCAACTATACACTGGAGCCTGGGCCATTGTGCTGGTGTTGGTCACGGCCAACTGCGGAGCCTCGTTCATCTCCACTACATTGATCAGGTTGCCATCGCTATTGCCGTTGTAACGCAAGCTGGCGCCATTGGCTTCATCCCAGCGGACCGCAAAGATCGAGGTGGTGGCGCTGTCATCGGTTCCGGCGGACTGGACATTGCCGTTTGCATAGGCATACTGATGCAGCCCCATGAAGCCGTCAGTCCCGCCAAAGGTGGGGTTCGTGCCATAGATGATCTGTTTGCTGGCGGCCTGGCCCATGCCCTCAAGGAACGCGCCAAGATTGGCTTCAACCCAGCCAGCTTTGCCACCGGGGTGGGCGGCGATCTCCTGGGCGTCTTCCTGCATGAGAGAAGATAAATCCCACAGGTCGATAGCAGCACGGTCTTTGCTGATAGCGGACGGAACGATCCCGGCTCCGAGCGCACGGAAAGCGGCGCTGGGGAGGGCGTTCCAGTATTTGTATTTGTGTTTGTTCCCGAAGTTACTCGGTGCGACAAGTGCGGTCTGCAAAATCCCGCTGGACTTTACGAGGTCAACGATGACGGCGGGATTATCCCGAACGCCCCATTCGACAGCCAGGTTTTGCAGTTGTGGATAAGTTAGAGCCATTATGCTCTCCTTTGATTAGGTTTTTTTGTTTCCGTATAGTTGCGCGGCGATAGCGGCGCCGGAGCTTTGATACTGCGGCTGTGCCTCGCCGGGTTTGCCCGGTGCTGGTGGCTGTGTGTTCGGGGTGTGGTCTTTCGGTATCTCAAAAACCCCGGTAGTTTCCAACAGCTCCAGCTTTTCCAGATTCGCCTTTGCCTGTTCAACGCTCACCTGATTGTCGCCCTCGGCAAAGTGGAATTTGGGGCGGAGTGATTGGATCGTGGCGTGGCGTTTGTCCGTTTCCGGGACGTCAAACAGCTTCGCCTTTTCCAGCCACATATTGACGATTTTCTCATCTTCAGCCTTTTTGAAAGCATCGTATTCAGCCTTGACCTTGCGCAAGGACTCAATCTCGGCCTTGAGCTTGCTTTCGGTCTGGGTGAAGTCCTCTTTGCTTTCCAATTCGGCTTTGAGTTCCCGGATTTGTTCTTTGCGGGCCTTGCTCTCGCCGTTGGCCGATTTGAGATCGTCAATGATAGTCTGTGCCTCTCTCTTGGCATCTGCCAACAGAGCCTTTGCTTCGCCGGAATCCTCCGGCAGTAGATTGGCCAGCTTGTTTAACAAGTCAGTAATGGCCATTCAGTCCTCCTTGCCCCATCTGGGGCGTTGCGTTTTATCTAAACTGGTGGAGGTGCGGGGAATTGAACCCCGGTGCTTGCGGTTGCAATATGCGGCCTCAAGTCGATTCACATTCACCCCCGATTCTCTTTATATGTTGCTTCTGAAACTAAATCAAAACTATGTCGGCAATTATAGGCTCTTTCGTCTGCCGTCCTGGCCTCTGCCTCTTCCCGCTCCGCATCGGTGAAATAACCTATCTCCAGCAGTTCAACGCAAGCGTCTCTCGTAACATCGTCAAGCGGGCCGTTGTAAGCCCAAAACCGCTCTTCTTTCGGTATGTTCTGAGCGGCCAAATCGTTCGCCATTTGCAAGGTCTGTTTCTTGGCGGTGTTCGCATAAGTCCAGGCGTAGGGCTGCAATCTGGTCTCAAGCTGAGAGCGGATAATGCCAAGCCCGTCTTCGAGCCTCGCGCCCGCAAGGACGGAGTTCATCACGGTTTGCCTGATGGCCTCCATTGCGTTAGTGCCGATGCCGTAAAATTCGCTGTTCTGCATCTGAGCCAGGGCGTTCAGCGTGGTGGCGTCTGTTTTGGTATAGATCAGCTTTAGCGGGCTGTTTTCCCGGACCGCACGGAGCAGTTCCGCATCTCCGGCCTGGAGGTTCTGCACCGCGTCCAGATACCCGCTTTGAATCAAGGCCTGTTCCATTTGCGGCTGTAGCTGCGCGAGATATTGAAGATTGAACGGCGTTTTCGGTATCTTGCCGTTGACAATTTCGAGCTTGGTCAGTAGGCTGGTCAGTCTTTTGTTGAGGTTGGTCATTGCCCGGCTCAATTCCCGCTCAAATGCCGCAACCTGAGCATCAGACAGTTTCGCCAGTTCCGTTGTCATCCTCATCCTCAACGCCCAAAGCGGCGTTTAGGTTGTCCATCTGGTTTACTGCGTTGCTGTTGCGTCTGGCGTTGCGCTCCTGTATCTTGGCAAGCTTTTCTTCCGCCATCTCTTCCGTCAAATCCGGGTTCTGATTCATTAGGATTTGCACCCGGTCAATCGTGCCATTGGAAAGCCGCATAGCGTAAAGCTGCTCTTGCTCAAGCGGATTCGATTCAAACGCAATATCCGCAAAGTCGATAGTCACTTCCGGGTTGGGCGGGAAGCGGAAGTTATTGTTTATGCTGTAGCACTCCATCATCAGGATGACCAGTTCCCGCACCGATTCACGGTAAAACTCCCTTTTCAGCACGTTGCGGTTGATTATGTCCTGCTTGCTCAGTTTCAGTTGATAGCCAGATGTGAAGCTGCTGGCATCACGGGAAAACGATTGAGCGGACAGGCCGTTAAGCCGGGCAACATTCGTTATATACTGATTCGTGATTTCCCAATACTCGGTGATCTTCGGGCTGGGCGTGATATACTCCGCTCCGCCCATCATGTCCCCGCTGGCGGTGTAGGGGATATTGAGCCGGTGCGTCACGCCCCAGGGTATGGTCTGCGATTCCGGCAATCCCTTCGTGACCAGCGTCGAAAACGCCTGATAGTCAAGCATGATTTGCAGATTGGTAAGCCGGAGGTTGACAACCTCATTGGCGGCCACTATGCTCGACCCGTTGTCCGGCCAGAACTCGTCAAGCTCGGCGCTCGTGGTGAACCAGGCTATGGGTATGCGCTTGTATGGATTCGGCTCTGCCTTGAGCGTTTCGCCTATCTCCTGCCCGTCTGCGCCAAGCCGGACCTCCCGGTATTCCTCAGCAGTCCAAACCGCCCATCTGCCTGTGTCGTTACCGTTCGGCGTGTTCTCCATTTCGCTCAGGTAATAGCTTACCTTGAGGGCGCGGGCATGGTCTTGCGGGTCCTGCTCCACAATGCAGCGGTCGGGCGTGATGAGATCCAAGACAATATACTTTTGATCCGTATGCCAGCGGGGGCAGATGCCGACCTTGTTTAGCAGTTCGGCATAGCGGTCGGCCTGAATGAGGCGGGTCGGCAAATGGCTCTGATCTATCAGCTCAGCCAGCTTGTCCTGCTGCGCATCGTTGGCCTCGATGCTGATGTCTGCGGGGGTCTGGAACACGAGCGCCATGTCGTCTATCAGCGCAGAGGTGAGGGCGTAGGTCGTGGCGTATTTGGACATCATGTCCCATTCTTTGGGATAGAGTTTGTGCAGGATGTCGCTCAGGTGTTCGCTTTGGTTGTTCCTGTAATAGTCAATATAGCGGCTTGCCCGCTTCCTGCGCTCCACATCCTCAGACCACTTGGCCGCTGCCCGCTGTTTGCTAAAATCAATCATTGTTCTGCCCCTGCCGATACCGGGTCATTTAGTTGGCGTGGAGGGTGATATACACGTCCCCGGTTCCGATAGCGGCGATCTTGCAGCCTTTCGGAATGATGAGATAGTCCACCATAGCGGCGGGCAGATACATATCGCTGGTTGTGGCAGTTGGAGCGGCGGCAATGGCTATGTGCATGGCGGCGGTGGCAACGATCCGCACAAGCTGGTAATCGGTGGCGTTGATCACGGCGTCAGTTGCGGTTGACGCACCGCTTGGGCTGATCTTAACTGTGGCACCGGGGCAGAACACCGGGATCGGGGCGCCGTTAGCGTCTCTTAACAGAACTTCGTCAATCATTGTATCTCCTAAACATTGTTATCTAATACCCCACTTGCCGGGCTTGTTCTCCAACGCCACAGCCGCATAGCCTAAAGCGTCTGATATGTGGGTAAGCTGTGAATCTTTTTCTTTCGCCACCCGGCCGTATTCGTTCGTGACTACCTTTTCGAGGTCATTTATCAGTCGCTTGCACTTCGGGTCTATCACAAGCCGATCCTTGTCGAATAGGTTGTTCACGATGTTCAGCCTCGCCCGCTCCGTGATGTTGCGGCTACCCAAGACCTGGAATCCGTGCTGCTTTAGGATGTCGATGTCAGTGTAATCGGCAGATGTTTTCCTGGCGCCACCCGTCATGTCGGGGCAAATATATACGGCATATTGCGACCAGTCTGCGGCGATTAGTTGTGCCATCGCGCGGGTGTTGCTGTTCGGCAGCCAGTATTCGCGCAGCGCCCTGTATAGGTTGCCCTCGATCTGTAGCACCACAGCCGTCATGGGATTTACGTTGAAGTCCATGCCGATATAGACGGGCAGGGCAGGGTTGAGCGTCTGCGGTGCGCTGTGCTTGTCCCGCCGGAACATATAATACGCCATCGAGTTGTTGAGGTTGACAAACTCACCCTCAAGGTATTGCTGTGCCAGCAGCGAATCGTATTGGGCCACCATATTGTCGATATAGTCGGCGGGCAGGAAAGTGTTGTCCCGTGTCTTGGCCTTGATCAGCTTGAAATTCGGGTTGTCTGCGTTCCGCTCTTTCCACAGCTCGTAAGTATAGCGAAAGCCCTCCGGCGTGGTGACTGCGGCAACCGTGCCATGCTCATATTTGCGGGTTCTGGCGATACACTCGTTCCAGACATCTTTCTGGTTCTGGATGCCCGTGATCTTGTCAAACTCGTCAATAATGGCATCGCTTATCGTCTTACCCGTCAGGCTGGACGGCTTGTCGGCAGAGCGGCACATGGCCACGAAATCTATCCCGTTGAGCCGGATAACGAAATCGTGGTTGCTCTTGTGATAGCGGTGCTTTATCCCGTGATCATTGAAAAACTCGACCATCTCCGGCACTAACACGTCCCGCACCATCTGATAAGTCGGCTCAACGATCATCAGCCGGGCTTTGCGCTTCTGCTCCCTCGCCCGCCAATCTATCAGCCGCACCCAACGCAAGGGGATTGACCGGGTCTTGCCGCAGCCAAAGCCGCCCACGATAGCGGGATGCTTCACAGCGTCAGGCGGCGCGAAAGCAAACTCGTATTGGTGACAGAGGGTGTTATCGGCGTTGACTATCATCTGGCATTATCAGGTGCTTGGCTATCACCCATGTATCGTTGCCGCACTCAATGTCTATCATGTCCGTTCCGTCCCATTTTTGCCATACGCATTTGAGCCGCATTTCTTTGCCCTGTGCCCTCGCAAGCAGGTCGGGGTTGGTCAATATGGCGTTGGTTATCTCATCCATCTATCTTGACCACTTCGATGTCGGGGTCGAGCTTCTGCATCCTGTCGAGCGTGATCTGGCAGTATGTGGGGTTTATTTCCATGCAGTATGATTTTTTATTTAACTGGTGTGCCGCCACCATCGTGGTTCCAGACCCATTGAAGGGGTCATAAACACCAGAACACTCGTGGTTGCGGATGGGTCTTGCCATGCACTCTACCGGCTTCTGCGTTGCGTGGTTGGTTTCGTTCTTAAGATTTTTGTCTATATCCCATACGGTTGTCTCTTTGCGTGAGCCACCCCAACGGTGATTCTTGCCCTTCTTGACACAATACCATACTGGTTCGTGCTTGTAGTGATAATTCCCTCGCCCAATGACCAGACTGTTTTTATTCCATACAATCATGGACACCATATCATATCCAGCAGCCATAAGCGATGTCGCTACCACTGGCGAGTTTATGCCTCCGTGATACACATAAGCAACATCGGCTGGGCTGTTCACCCATGCCGGAGTCCAGTCGGCGTTGTCATCGTTATCGACCATCCCCGTTGCACATCCTAATCCATTAAGCCCTGCGCCTATGCGCCACTTTGGATCATAGTTGACACCATATGGCGGGTCGGTGACCATAATCTCCGGCGTTGCCCCGCCCATCAGCCTATCCACGTCCTCTTTCTTGGTTGCGTCACCGCAGAGCAGACGATGGATCTCTTTGCCGTTCTTGCGCAGCGAAAACAGGTCGCCCAATAC
>ERZ795049.5874-NODE-5874-length-11045-cov-5.305914_pt1 | contig 11045 bp, 15 predicted proteins | sample MGYA00375133_ERZ795049 | MGnify/ENA primary metagenome ERZ795049 (study PRJEB30178, sample SAMN05720147) | activated sludge metagenome | isolation source: anaerobic digester from wastewater treatment plant | place: Japan | collected 2015-04-20 ...
GCAGAATGAGATGACCGATAAGAAGGTGCAGTCGCAACACATACTCCATTGGTCACGCTACACGTCCAATCAAATGCTTTGTCCCAAACACAAACCGGACCTAATCCCGTCTGTAGCCAATAACAACTTCCAGTATCAGTCTTAGTAGAACAGCTACATTTTTTCCCCAATATAGAATCAATACACTCACAATATGTATAGGTTGCGCTCGGACTACCGGTACACGTATTAGCCACCAATACGGTTGGATTAAAACCAAAAATAATAAGTAGTAAAAACAAAACAAAAAATAATCTTCTCAAAACCATAAATCATTATATAACCTAATCAGAATCAATAACAAGAAAAACCAAATACCAACCCTAATCAAACTAATTATTTACGTCATTACAAGTAAGTGCAAATGTCACTGGAATATCATTTTTACTTTCTACATAAGCATGCATTCCCGCCAAACTATTTATTTCCACCAGATTCGTATTGATTTTTTTAATTTTATCAAAAATCTTTATGTCATCTGTAGTTAGATCTTTTTTATCAGGAAACAATAAACCAGATAAAAAATCATTATTAATTGGAATTGTTGACTCTAAATAAGCCTTATAATCTGAATACTTCTCATCCACAGCTTCGGTTATATGATCGCAAACAAAACTAAAACGAAACACCTCACCAGTCAACCCCATCAAGTGCTTTACAGCCTCTTCTTCACTATCAAAATACAAATCCTTTTCCATATTTCCATCTTTAACTCCCACTCGAAGCAACCCTACTTCAGACAATAACTCGCTTGGCCATTTAACCGTCACTATTTTTCTTTCCCCAACCCGGTCTTTAACTCCTAGGGCCAAATATTGACTTTCATCACCACCCTGACAATGTAACAATACTCCTTGAACCATACAACTGTATCCAAGAGCAGTGCCGTATAAGCCTAAATCCACCAGTTTATTATCCCGATACATCATCTTTCTCTTGATTTTTTCATCACTATATTCTCCTTCTCCATTCAAAAAATCACTAAACCTTTGATTTACTTCCATTTCTTCTAATTTTTCTAATTCTTCGCTTTTGTTTTCTTTAATTACCACATCAGAAACACTAGTAGATGGTTTTAGGTCTTCTGAGGTTGTTTCTTTAGAAGATGCTAATCCACCACTAGGGATCATCATATTTATACCGGCTAACAATCCAGCTGCAGTTTTCTTAAACCTACTCACATAATTTTCTTTTTCCATATTTTCTAATTTCTCACCGTTACTGCTGTTTTAAAATTCTGACTATAACTAACCCCCACCGTCGTCGCCCCAATATCAAAACTAAATATAACATTGATCACCGAACCAGAACTATCTTTTTCACAAGTCACAAACCCACTGCAATTATTTACATTCACCTCGCTATTGTTTAACACATATTCTTTAGTGGCTGACGCTGAAGCAATTTTGTTAGCCCCTTTATTACAACTAATGGTCGTTTGACTATCATCAATATTGTCTTTCAACTGAATCGACAAACTATCAAGATTACAAACGATTTTGTCCTTTTGACTATTAAAAACACTTTTTCTTAACTGATCGGTTATCCAAACTCCATTTTCCATCACTTTATTAGTTGATTTAACCCTATTCTGAGCCCTAAAAGTTCCCAAAATAACTCCTACCATCGCCGTAATAATAATCCCCAAAGATCCTACCACCACCACTATTTCAATCAATGTAAAGCCAAATTTTTTATGTCTCTTTTTAGAGTTATTTTTTTTATTTATCATCATATTTATAATATAAATTTACATTCTTCTCGAAAAAAATCTTTTTACGGTTAGTTTTTCATTATTTCCCCAAGTTACCTGAATTGTTGCATCAGCGCACTCAATCACCGTGCTGCTACAATTATTTCCCGTAACTACGTCAAAAACTACAGTGTAACTGTAACCGTCATAACCCTGTATCTGTGACGGAGAAATATTAACCAACTGCCAAAAATTATCCGGATTATTAGTTTTATCCTCTAATAATTTTTCTACTACTACCCCCGTCATTTCGCTGGCCTTTTTCCTGGTATTAGTTGTGGTTTTTACCGCCGTAGTTTTTACCATCAAAGAAACTACCCCCACAATCACCGTTATCAACACCCCGATCGAAAATATCATTTCAATTAAACTTTGACCGCTGCTTTTAGTTTTCATCAGTAATTATTCCCAAACTATTAATTCCAATCGAATAGTTGCTTGATCCTTCTACCACATTCAAAGTTAAGGGATTGTCGCTTAAGTTTCCATTATTATCTGTCAGTTTTCCTGAAATTCCATCAAAGCCAAAAGCTGAGATTGTCCCGTTATTAATTGTTGTCGTCGCTCCCTTAGCCTCAATTGTTTTGGAAAAATAAGGCGCTGCCGTAAACACGCTTCCACTTTTTGCCACTCCCACGACTGTAATTGTCATCCCTGAAATTGTCACTCTAACATATTGCAAATTAGTCGTCTTATCCGGCAGCTGATTAGTCATTGCCAAATTTCTCGCTAGTTTAACCTGTGTTGTCATTTCATCCCTGGCTGACATCACCTTTCTTGACTGAGTGAAGCCGCTAATGGCATAACTTCCAATTCCCAACAATACCATCATTATCGATACCGCTACAATCAGCTCAATTAAAGTAAAACCACTTCTATTCCTCATTAATTAATCATACCTGTTTATCCAGCAGGTTACAAATCCAAAAAAAACACCCCTACGGATTAATCACCCGATAATTACACCCCGTCATTCCGCCAGACGGATAATTAGTTGAACCCACATCTTCCATAGTTGAACAAACGTAATAAGTGTAACCATCAACTCTGGTATACGGATAAGCCGCTTTAGTTTTAGGATCAACCGGCTCTCTGTCCAAAAATTTATTAGTCACCAAATAAGTGACTGAAGTGGGGTAGGTGACTCCAACTTGTTTAGCTGTCTCCAGAGCCACTCTAATTTTTTCCAAATCAGCTGTTCTTCTGGCATCACGACTCTTCTTGTTCATCCCCCCAAAACTTACTACTGCCACCGCCGTCATTACCGCAATAATAGAAATACTAACCAACAACTCAAACAACGTAAACCCTAATTTATTTTTATATCTATTTTTCACTTTATGATTAATTTTTAATTAAAATTTATTGTTGACTGCCCACACAATAGTTAATTGCTCCCGCCGAACCCACTGGTTGAAAATCACACGGCACATAACTAGTTTGATTAGCGTTACCGTATTTACCTGATTCCATCATTGTCGAACAAGCGCAAAAACCGCCCACTGCCGCATTATAGGTATAAGTATAAGCTTCGCCCTTCGGACCTAAGGGAAACGACTGCAAAATCACATTTGTATTTACTGTCCACGGTGTCACTTTACTGGTTGGATAACTGCCTCTGAGTAGATAATATTGTTCCGCCGCATTTTGGATTGCTTTTAAATCAGCCACTCTTCTCTGATCCCGACCATTTTTTTGCGCTCTAGAAAAATTGACTGATAAAACCACTGATAATATCGCCACTATCGAAATCGCTATCAATAACTCTATTAAAGTAAACCCTGATATCTTACAAAGCCTGCTTTTATTTTTTTTCATGGTAGAGAATTTATATTTGCATTTGAACTGGTAATCATATAACAGCACCCATTAGACACAGTGTAATCCGGACATGTCAAACAATCTTTATCATCGCTATTTTCTAGGTTGGTATACAGTCTAAAAGACTTTTGAGTTGAAGATACTTGATAATAAAACTGTTTAACTGATTTAGCCGTTTCTGTTGGTATTTTTTTTATATAAACCACATTTCCACTAACTAACTGACCTCCATAGGTTATTGAACTAGGAAACAACCCCAAGTCTGAGTAATACATATTCAAAGCATCCGACAATGACTTTAGGCTTGCTTTTCTTGATGCATCCCGGGATTTTTTCTGAGCGCTGATAAAGCTGCTTGAAGCAATTACGGTCACAATCCCAATAATTGCGATTACTATTAACAATTCCACTAATGTAAACGCGTTTCTTTTATTTCTTTTAGTCATATTTAATAAGCGCATACTGCATAAACTTTATCTATCGGTGTTGCCACTCCGCATTTTGATTGCGAATTAATATCATCGTTACCGGCCCCACTCTCTAATCCCACCGTCAGCAAAAAACCATTATTACTATCAACCGCCGTATAGGTATAACCCACCCCAGCCACCCCGCTGGTATAACTTGACAATACTGAATTTAAACAAGTAGTACAACCGGATCCGGGTGGATACGATTGATAATCATTATAATAAAGTCTCAAAGCACCCTTTAGACTATTTAAGTCCTGTATTCTTTGTGAATCCCGACCTCTTTCTCTAGCCCCCATCAAATTCATCATCAAAATTGCCGACAATACTCCAATGATTGAAATTACTACTAATAATTCAATCAAACTAAAACCACTTTTATTTTTCATAACTAAAATAATCATACTCATTTATTTTCCGTCTTGCAAATGAGAACTTTATTTAATCACTTCCGCCGCTAGCACATCCCGATAACAATAATTTTTTCCACCACAATCAAAGCCCTTATTCTTACAATCAACATCACTCTCATCTTCTAAATCCGCCAACAAAGCAAAACTTTTATTTTCCTCCACAATACCGTAACAAAATTCATTTTTTCCCCATTTTTCACTGGGAACACTTTTCATATAAACATAATTTCCATCCACCCACTCCTTTCCCCATAAACTGTTTACCAAGCTCTCATCCGGTAATTTTTTGTAGTCTTTGTAATAAAGCCTAATTACTTTTGAGATTTCATGTAGATCATTTTTCCGACCTATATCTCTTGATCTGGCCTCTGCTAATCTAAACTGACTAAAAGTAATCCCCCCCAACACTAACAAAACTACAACTACTATCAATATTTCTTTAATAATTGTTTTTTTCATAAATTAATTACATCCTGCTCCACAGCAGGGGACGATACAAGCAGAACTGTTACAAGAGTTAAGGACTGTGTCCCTCAAATAACATTCTTTCCCATCCCTATTTGTATTGCAACCAGTCACACTTGAGGCAATATTACATTCCGATCCAATATAACAAATGCCGCTATCACAAAAACTAGACAAAGAATTGCCGTACCATAATATATTTAAACTCGAAACTCCGTAATTTACACTCGATTTATTAAAGCCGCTATCACTATAAGTCCCTGGATTATACCAACCCGTCGGAATATCTTTGTCTTGTTTATTCTTTAGATTTGTTACTACCTTAAACCAACTAGGATCAACAACAATCTGATACAACTTTTTATCCGGATCACATGGCCATGTCCGCAAATAATGTTTCAAGTCCGGAATACTCTTGTCGCAATTAGACATCCTGTTCCAAGTGTTAATTTCATTTATTGTCGGATATCTGCCTTTATCACTAAAAAATTCCTCAAACGCCGTCCTAATTTTATTCAAATCACTTTTTCGTTTTGAATCATTTGCTTTCCCCATCAAAGCATTTGGATTAATAATTCCCACCAAAATTATTGCCAATACTACCAAAATTGTCATCACTATCAAAAGCTCTACCAAAGTAAACCCTGATTTCTCTCCCCAAACCCTTTTTTCTCTATTCATTAGCTTATTTTATACTATCCAAAAATTAACCGCCATAATTCATTTCCCCACCACCACGAAACTACTGTTCCCAATATCAAAAACGGTCCAAAAGGAATCAGACTTTTTTTAGTTACCCATTTTTTTATTATCAAAAATAAACTGATTATTGCTCCTACCACAAAAGCTGTATACATTGCTATTACTATCTTGGGGTATCCCAACCATAACCCCATAAACACCGCCAGCTTTACATCCCCCCAACCCATTCCTTTTCCCTTGGTTATTAAATTCAAAAATGCCAACAATCCCGCTGCCGCCGCCGCTGATACTAAATAGGGGACAATATTATTTGTATCAAAAAAAGTCAAAATTAAGGCTGATACTATCAATATAATCACCGCAAAATCAGGCAAAATCATATATTTATAATCAAAAGCTGCCAAAAAAACCATTAGTGTCAACACCATCATTCCCAAAATCAAATATCCCCAACCAAATTGCCACCACGGATATTTTAAATTAAAAATTAAAAATATTATCCCCGTTCCCACCTCTATGATAGGGTAGAGTTGTGGAAGTTTTTTTTGGCAGCACCTGGTTTTGCCTCTTTGCATCAACCAGGATAATACTGGTAAATTTTCTCTCCAGGTTAATTGCCGACCGCAAAAATCACAAAACGACCTACTGCTTTTAACTTTATGAATTTTATAAACTTTTAAGTTATATCTAACTGCCGTTCTATAAACCAGCATGTTGACAAAACTACCCATACACAACCCCAAAACAAATATTGTTATATTCATCAAAATTTCCATAAATTATTCTAAATAATTTAAGCTTGTTGTCAAAGAGTCAAAAAATATTTTCCACCAAAAACCCGCCTCATCGGCGGGCTTCATCTATCATCCACAAATAACCTAAGGCACACATTTAAACAATGATGTCGCCGGAGTTGTGAAACTCCAGGTTGCTGAATTCGGATAACCACCACTAAAATCAGTTGCTGTTGTATCTACATACTGAGTCGGGAAATTGGAAGCATCCACTGCTAAATTTTTTAACTTAGAATTAACCGTTCTATTTGCCTTTGCCTTGGGAATAAAACAAACATGGATTGAATTACCCCTTGCCACCGGATCCTTAACTAAATAAAGCATATCAGAAAATAACGGCGGCTGTGCCGGATTATTTGGACTCTTGGTGTAATTTTTTTCCAAAAATGAATCCTTTAGCTCGGTGGTGCTGATTAACAAACCTGGAGCCGTTCTTGGAGAACATATATTAGATGGCGCTGCCACTCCTGCCGTCACCGTGCACAAACCAAATCCCGCCACTGTGCTATTCAACATAATCGGCGAATCAACCGTCAAAGTTGAAGCTGCCACCGCGTCAATCCACGGATAGGATGCTTGTGCCGCATAATAACGCTCATAGGCATTCAATACTTCGGCAGCGTCATTTTGCATCGTCGAGTCCTTTGCCTTATTTGACTGTTCAATTGGGTTAATTGTAGCCAACACCGCTACTGACAAAATTGCAATCAAAGCGATGACTATCAATAGTTCCACTAATGTAAAACCTTTATCCTTCATTTTTCTTAAAGATATTTTTTCCTTCATTTTAAATTTTCACTAATAACTATATTCATTATTTATCACTAAAATTGAGAAGTCAAGTTATAAATCGGCATTACTACTGCCATCACCAAAAAACCTACTCCTAAACCCAACACAATCATAATCAATGGCTCAATTGCCGAAGTTAGTGATTTGACCGATTGTTCCGCTTCACTAGCAAAATAATCGGCCACTTTTAACAACACTTCATCCAGTTTTCCCGTCGCCTCGCCGGTAGCCACCATCTGATTAACGATCAGTGGAAAAACCCCGGTTTCTTCAAATGAATTAGCAATCGAAAATCCTTTTTGTACTCTTTCTCCAATTTTTAAAAATGCATCCATATAAACTACATTTTCGGCGATATTAGCTACTATTTTCAGCGCCTCTACCAAAGGAATTCCTGCTGACAATAACATTGATAATGTCCGAATGGTGGTTGCCAAAATATTTTTCTTTGTTAAATCACCGATTATGGGAAATTTTAATTTAAAAGTATCTACTCTATAACCAAACTCTTTATCTTTCTTACCCGCCCAAAAAACTGCCCATATTCCAAATCCCATCACTGGCATCAAATACCAAAACCTCCCCATAAATGTAGATATTGTCATCAACACCCTGGTCGAAGTCGGCATTTCCGCTCCAAAGTCAGTATACATCGTTAAAAGTTTTGGAATAACAAACACCATCATAATAATCACCACTGCCACCATTCCCACAATCACAATTACCGGATAGATCATTGCTCCTTTTACCTTACCCTGGAACTCATTCTGTTTTTCCAAATTTTCTGCCAATTTTGTCATAATTTCATCTAATACCCCCGCTTCTTCTCCCGCTTCCACCGAGGCAATATATGCCTCTCCAAATATTTTTTTATATTTTTTCAATCCTTCAGCCAAACTGCTTCCTTTTTGCACTGTTTTTAAGGCATGGTCCAAAATTTCATACATCAAAGACTTTCTGTCCATTTGATTTTTTAACAACGCCAACGCATCTGTCAACGGCAACCCTGAATTCATCATTGTTGACAACTGCCGAGTAAACACACTCACTTGTTTTAAGCTTACCCTCGAAAATGTATTTTTATAAAACTCCACCAAAAAATTTGCCCTTTCTTCCGCCACAAAAATTGGCACCAACCCGCTGCTTTTTATTGACTCAATCACTTCTTTTTGGTCATGAAAATCTCCCTCACCTTTTACCATCTTTCCGCTCCAATCTCTGGCTTTATAAACAAATTTCATAGTTTTTTATTTTTTTCTTAATTTAGTTTGAAATTCGACCAAATTAGTCACATAATTAACCGCTTCTTCTTCTTTTACCTTACCCTCTATCACCAATTTTGCCAAATAAGTGTCCAAACCCACCATTCCCACATCAGCGCTGGTTTGGATCACATTATCCAACATAAAAGTTTTTCCTTCCCGAATAATATTTTTGACTGCCGAATTACTAATCATAATTTCAAATGCCGGCACCCTGCCGCCGGCAGTCGCTGGTAATAATCTTTGAGATATAATTGCCGTCAACACCGACGCCAGCTGAATTCTAATTTGCTCTTTAACATTTCCTGGAAACACATCCACAATTCTGTCGATTGTTTGAGCCGCCGAATTGGTATGAAGCACTGAAAACACCAAATGACCGGTCTCCGCAATTGTCAATGCCGACTGAATTGAATCTAAATCTCTCATCTCCCCGATAAACACTATGTTCGGATCCTGACGTAGACACGATCTCAAAGCCGACGGAAAATCATTAGTATCTCCCCCCAACTCCCTTTGGGAAATAATTGATTTTTCCGGCTTTAATAAATATTCCACCGGATCTTCAATCGTTACTATGTGAGCATTTCGGCTTTTATTAATTTCATTCAAAATTGACGCCACCGTCGTCGATTTTCCATGACTGGTTGGTCCTGTCACCAACACAAATCCCTGTTTCATTCCAATAAAATCCCTTAATATATCCGGCAGATTCAATTCCTCAAAAGAGGGGATAGTCGTCGACAAAATTCTCAAGGCGCAGGCAACAGTTTCTTTTTGCCAATAAACATTGGCTCTAAATCTGGCTTCATCGGTTTCAAAAGAAAAATCCACTTCTTTATCCTTTTCTAATTTTTCCTTTTGCTTTTCGTCCAAAATTGACTCAATCATCTCTCGGGTCAAATTATCATCCGCCTAATCCAGTTAGGTGCCAACTGTAATTCGCTATTTATCCTAATTTTTGGCGGCACCCCCATCATCAAGTGAACATCAGATGCCTTGTTTGCTACCGCCAATGATAATAATTCTTTTAATTTTGTATGCATTTATTTTTTAATTATTAATTATTTATAACTAATATTGCGCCACTCTGACAACTTCGTCCATAGTTGTTATTCCTTCCAACACCTTGACATAACCATCCTGTTTCATCGTCAACATTCCTTCTTCCATCGCCTGCTTTTGAATTTCCGCTGCAGTCGCTTTTTCAATAATTAATTTAGATAATTTTTCACTTACCGGCATTACCTCATAAATAGCAATTCTTCCCAAATAACCAGTATTATTACATTTTTCACATCCAACCACTTTAGGCAAAGTCATCTTTTTACCCTCTTTTTTATATTTATCTTCAATCAAATTATAAATCGGCCCCAAAGTCTTTTTTAGCTCTTGTTCCTGATCTGCCGTCATTTCTATCTGAGACACACACTCCTTACACACCCTCCTTAATACCCGCTGACCTACTACACAATTTAGCGAAGATACCAACAAAAACGGCTCTGCTCCCATATCCAGCAGTCTTGGCGGCACTCCCGAGGCATCATTAGTGTGCAAAGTTGAAAATACCAAATGACCGGTCAGAGCCGCATTAATAGCCAAATCTGCCGTCTCCGAGTCCCGGATTTCTCCAACCATTATTACATTCGGATCCTGACGTAAAAACGATCTTAGTGCTGAAGCAAACGTCAATCCCGCCTGAACATTTACCTGAACCTGATTTACCCCTTTCATTTGATACTCTACCGGATCCTCAATCGTGACCACATTTACTTTTGATGTTGCCACAATATCCAAAATTGAATATAAAGTTGTGGTTTTTCCTGAACCTGTCGGACCACAGACAATAATTATGCCGTGAGGTCTCTGAATTGAACTCATTAAATTTTTCAATGCCAACCCTCTTAAACCCAAATCCGGCAAACTTGGTACTTTTTGCGATTTTTTCAGTAACCGCATTACTACTTTTTCCCCATAAGTTGTTGGTAAAGTTGAAATCCGCAAGTCTACATCATTTCCATCGGCTGAAAAAAAGAACCGCCCGTCTTGAGGCACCCTTTTTTCATCAATCTTCAGGTCCGACAAAATCTTTATTCTTGACACTACCGCATCATTAACATTCCTTGGCAACAGATACTTTTCCTGCAAAATACCGTCTATTCTATACCTAACCCTTACATTATCCTCTTGCGGCTCAATATGGACATCGGAAGCTCGGGATTTAATAGCATATTCCAAAATCGTCGACACAATTTTAGCCACTGGCGCCTCTACCGTTACATTTTCCTGGACTTTTTTAACCACTGTTTCTTCCGCCTTTCTTTCATCCAACGCCTTATTCACCTCCGAAGTAATACTTTTCTCCCTAATATATTTCTCTTTGATAAACGAATCGATCTGCTTTTCTGTCGACATGGCCGCATTTATCTTTAGATTTGTCTTTTTTTCCAAAAATTCCAATGTTTCCAAGTCCAACGGGTTTACCATCGTCACAAACAACGTTTTTGCTTTGGTGTCAAACCGATAAGCTACTA
>ERZ795049.5879-NODE-5879-length-11043-cov-4.673826_pt1 | contig 11043 bp, 12 predicted proteins | sample MGYA00375133_ERZ795049 | MGnify/ENA primary metagenome ERZ795049 (study PRJEB30178, sample SAMN05720147) | activated sludge metagenome | isolation source: anaerobic digester from wastewater treatment plant | place: Japan | collected 2015-04-20 ...
GATTTGTTCCTTTTCTGCCTTCATAGCGTTTATCTCAGCCTGAACTTCGTCTTTTGTACCTTCATAGAAAGCATCGTTCAGTTCTTCTTCCGGGAAATTCATTTCGTCTACCTTCTGCTTACTTTTTGCTGAGACTTCAGGTGAGACTTCTTCTTTGGAACTGTCAAGAGCTTTCGGTATCTCAATATCGTGTCTCTCCATGAATGCGATCATTTCCTGCTTTACCGCCGCCTGCTCATTTTCGGTGAGCGGAACAGAAACGAGGTCGCCTTGCTCTTTGGATTCCAGTTCAGCGTGGATATCGCTTCCGTTGTAAGCCACGAAATTGACAACGATGCCGGAATCTTTTGTATGTGCGTTGAACACTCTCATTTTTCCGGCGTTATCAGGGCAGTTTTCAGCACGGCTGAGAAGTGCCTGCACAAGTTTCGGGTTATCATCTTTGTTGATATCACTGTAAGCTACCACAGTATTTTTGTCATCGGGTGCTATCCACAGATAGCCTTTATTGTCACCAGCAACAATATGCTTTGCAAGGTCAACTGTATTCTGGATCTCGCTTTCAATAACACTTGATCTGCAAATCTGGTTTCTGCCATGTTCCTTTGAGAAATAGAGTGCCGCATCAGCTTTGGCAAAAGAACTATGGAAGGAAGCTAAAACGTTATCTTTGTCAGCTTCATAGCCGGTCTTTCCCTGAAACTCAGCCACACCGCCTGATACGGTAATAGGAACTTCCTTGCCGCCCACGATGATAGGAGAATTCTCAATAGCTTTGCGGAGTCTGTTTGCTATATCATTTGCCTTTGATTCATCAACTGGAATGATAACAAGCATTTCCTCACCGCCCCAACGGAACACGCCGCTGTCCGCTGACTGCCTGATATTCTCCTGAAGGACGGAAGCTACTTTCTTCAGGCATTCGTCACCTACATCATGACCGTAGGTATCGTTGAACTTCTTGAAATGGTCTATATCAAGGAGAATAACCGATACCGGCTCGTCATGTTTTATATGTTCCAGAGCCTCAGTCTTGATAAAACCGAACATACCCTCACGGTTTGCAAGGTGAGTAAGAGGATCAGTCGTAGCCTTCTGCTGAAGAGCCTTGTTTTCAAGCCCCATACGGAAGGCGTTGCCTATCTTGCCGTCTTTCAGGTCAAACGCCTTAATATCTTCCTCGGTGAAGCCACCGTCCTTGCCTTTTGCGTAAACAAGTCCGATAACCTCTCCCTGCTGATTTTCCAGAGGCACATAAAGTGCGTTGTTCTTTGAGCCGTATGTCGTATTGTCGATAAGAGCAAGCTCTTTATCAATAGCTTTCTTGATAAGACCGCCAGTGCCTAATGACATATACTCACGCTTGCCGCTTTCATCAACGGTAAAGAGCTTGCTCTTATCGAAAGCATCTACGCTGTAGATCTTGCAGTCGTCAGCGCCTATCTCATATTTGCCAAGCTCGCCCATTGCCTGCAAAGTCTCTTCAATGCTCTGCGAAGCGTACATATGCCCGAAATGGAGAGAGAAGGACTGCATCTGTTCCTTCATAGACCTGATCTCGTTCTGCATACTTTCGATCAGATTGAAAAGCGCACTCTGATTCTGAGCATCAGCTATGAGCTTTTCATATTCTTCTTTGGAAATAGTTACCTGTTCAGCCATAATTATTCTCCTTAGATATCTATATCATGGTGAGCCTTTTTCTCGTCTGCATCGTCCTTATCATCAACTTCCGGAGCAGGAGCGGCTTTACCGCCTCTCTGATTTTCAAGCAGGAGCTTTACGGTATCTCTGTCAGGCTGTTCCGTGAACTTCATGGGCTTGCCGTCATCGTCCTTGATGAATTCACTTTTTTTGTCAGTGACAGTCTTGACAAAGTACACATTTGTCTTTTCATTCTTGCCGATTGTGAATTCGGTCTTATCGTCTTTCCACTGGTCTGCGATAAGGACTTCTGTTCTGCCAAATTTAGTGTGGCTGTCCTTGTATGCCTGCTTTTCGGCAGCGGCTTTGGCAGCTTTTTCCTCATTTTCTTTCCTGATAGCCTCACGCTGGGCTTCGATGTCGATACCGAACGATTTGTCGAACTCCTTAACGAACATATCCGAGAGCTTTGCCGCTCTGTCAAATGCCTGCATGAACATTTCACGCTTACCAATTGTTATGTGTTCTCTGGAAAGTGCGCCCTTATCGAATATCTCAGCGAGCTTCAGACCGGCTTTGTCGCCTGTTTCAATGCCGATATGCTCAGAGATCATGTATGCGGTCATAACAGTCTCTATCTTGTGCATATCGCCTTCAAGGGGAGTTGCGCTCTTGATGCCGATAACGGATTCCGGCTTACTGGAAAGAACGGCATCGGCATAGGAGAGAAGTGCCTCGAAAACATCTTCCTGCTGTCCTTTTTGAGTAATGGCTACAGTAAAAGGAGCGAGTGTAGCGGCTTCCTTCATGGATTTAAGGACTTCATCATAATTTGCAAGATTCGCTTCAAGGGGTTTATTCAGATTGATGATCTCCTGAAGATTATCCTTAGTAGGATCATTCGGAACGGTCTGAGAAATATCAAAAGTAGTGCCGAGTTTAAATCCAAAGTCAACCTCTGCTTCGCCCTTTTCATTGAGTTCCTTCATCAGTTTTTCTTTGAGCTTGTCAGCTTCAGGACAAGTACCGTCCGGCATTACCTTATAGAACTTAGGGTAAAGAGCCTTCTGCTTTTCGATATAATCATCAATAGCCTTTTCGGACTTCTTGATTCCGGTGCAGGGCTGCCATATAGCGATACCGTGCTGTCCGCTGTCTACATGACGATCAAGTTTCTTCCAAGCGTTAAAGCCCATGACTGCTTTTGCATCAGGTTTCTGAGCATAGATAAGACAGATGTTATTGTGGGAATATTTCTGAAGGGTTGCACGGAGCTGAAGGAAGGACTGATACTCTTTGGAGTGCATCATATCCTTTACGCTTTCATACGCCTGCTGAGTGATGATATCCTTTTTCTCTGCCGGTTTAGCTGCTTCATAGCCTGTAGCTCTTACGCCTTCGATACTGAACTGCTTGTCAACAGCGGAGAGAACGGCAGAAATGGAAGCTCTGCCCTTGCTGTCAACTGCCGTATCTTCTATCTCGACAACTGTTTCTTTCGGCAGATCGTGAATATTGAGCATATACTTAGATGTAAGGTCACTTATCTGTTTCTGAATATCAGAACGTCCCTTGTTTTCCTCAAAAGGCAGAAGATAGTCAACATCTTCCTGAGACTTTATCCTTTCTCTGAAAGAGGTATAGTCAGTGATAACGTTGCTTTCTCTTAGCAACTGCTGAAAATCCGCAAGAATGGACTCTTCGTCAGTGACGTTTCTTTCGCTCAACGATGTCTGGAATTCATTGAACGCTGTTGTGGAAACACCGTCAGGCAGGATATTGTTTTCTGTTGCTGCGGAATAGTAGTCCTGTATCATCTGTACATACTGCGCCTGTATATCACAGTCAGGAGTAATGCCTAAATAGCGCCTGTAATCGTTTTCATCGGCAATATCACCGTCTGCGATCAATTGTGCATATTCTTCCTTGCAGAAGTCCTGCTCTTCCTGATAGTCCTCACGGATCTTTTCTTCCGCAACACCTTTCGCAATCTCATAGGTATTATTGCGGTCAAACTCAAAATGTATATCTTTTACAGCTATCTGTTTCATAATTCAGTTCTCCTATTTGTAAATCAGACTATATCTTTATCAAGGTCTTTAGGCTTTTCCGGTTCAGGCTCAACGTCCTTGTCAAGAGAGCCGTTCAGTGGATGAATAACATCGCCACGGTTTAACGTACTGCCTGTCTTCATAACGCCCTGCCACTCATATTCGCCCTCTGCGAAATTCTTCTTTATTTCACGGAGCATGAATTTAAGGTCATCGCCGGTAAAGTCAGGGTGGATATCCTTTGTGCCTGTGCCGTCATCGCGAGGAACAGTGAAAGCGGTTATCCTGTTGCTTCTGATGTCAAAAGTAACAGTCAGATCGTCAAGCGATTCGCCGTGGAAGTGGGAGAGAAGTTCGCTTCTTGCCTTATCCGGCATATCCTCTGTAAAGATCTGTACCTTGAATACTCCAGTGCCTTCTTTAACAAGATCGCCTGTGTGGTCGATAAGGCTGTTGCGGAGAGCTTTTCTGTCAATGCTGTAATCAAGGTCTTTCACGAAATGATGTGACATTTCCATCATGTATTTGATTGTGCAGGCGCTCTGGTTGAAAACGATGTATTCATTATTCATCAGTCCTAAATGCGGATTCCGCTTGCTTGCGAACACACTGTTGCAGCCGTTAGGGAGATCTCTTTCCCTGAAGTTTGAGCCTAATATCCTGCTCGGCTCATAGGCTTTGCCGAGGGCGACGGAGAAGATAGCGGTATAACCAGTTTCCTGCTGACCGCTGTTCCACCTTGCACCTTTAACGTCCATGTAGTTCAGGGCTTTTCTGCACTCAGGGGCGAAATACAAGCCCTGTCCGAACATCTTTCCTGTTGTTCTCGCATCGGGATTGAGTGAAAGACCGGACGACATGATAGAGTACCAGTTCTCTACTTTTGAGCCGTGATAGAACAGCTTTACGCTTCTTGGAGAAATATGATGATCCTTCTTGTACTGCTCGTAGTTTTCCCTTGTTTTTTGGTTTTCGACTGCAAAGGCACGAACGAAACGTCTTTCTACATCGCCGTGATAGTCCTTGCCTAAATGGTCTATGATGCGGTCTTCCTCTTTGTAAGTGACCTGTCTCATAGTCAGACCTCGTGCTTCAAGAACAGTCATATCCTTGCTCTTGTCTGGAGCTACCGCAGGTTGAGATATCTGGATAGCACCTTTCAGGTTGTCAAGCATCTGTCCTTCACGCTGAATGATCTTGTCGAAATCATCAGTAGACTTCGCCATGTAATCACGGACGTTGTTCATAGCTCTCGGAATATCGGTGAACAGTTCTTCCAGAGCCTTATTGAATTCATAAAGGGCAGCAGGAGAGTTGCTTTCGGCAATGCTACTCAGTCTTGACAAGTCGTACTGCGCCTCGTCAACCATCTTCTGAGTAATCTTATCCGCTGTGATGCTATAGTTCTGGCTGATGAACATACGGCTTGACTCTATCATTCTGTCAAGTGCAGCCTGTACTACCGGATCTTCAACCGGCTTATAAGACAGTTCTGCAACTTTATCGGAAGAGACTTCCTTCTTCATGTGCAGGGCAGTAACGTCCCTGTAGCCTTTGCGTTCTTTTTCGGACTTCAGACCGTCAAAAGTCTTTTCCCACGGCTCGTAATGGTGGTGTATAGCCGTTTTGTCTACTCTGCCGTAAGAACAGTCGATACTTCCGTTATCGTTTTCAGTTATTTCATAAAACTTATTGTGGTTGCTTCTGCTGTCAACAAACACAAGATAAGCGTAGTTCTCAGCCATAATTCATCACCTTTCAGCAGGGACTCTCATAAATTCGTTCTTACCGGAAATGAAGATAAGCTCATAGTCTTCATCGAACATCACAATTTCTTTGAGGACGTAGACTTTGTTTCCGTCCTCGTCAGTGCGTGTTCTGAGTGCCTTGACAAAGTTCATTTCATTGCCGTCCTCAGAACGGTAGAACGCTTCCCAATCTATGTAGTCAACAAGCGGATGTTCAGCGTAGGACTTCAGGAAATCAAGTTTCTTGTCTCCCGGCAGTCCCTCATAAAATTTGCTGTTGGTAATACCCATAAATCATTTCTCCTTATCGTTTTCCTTATCTTTTATCTCGATGCTTTCAGCAAGGAATTCCTGTTCATGCTCGCCAAGAGGAACATCAATCGTTCCGTCCTTTGTTACCATTTCAAGGCTTGTGGGAAGATCACCGCCTGTCGAAACGATTATCTCCTGTACCTTTTCTGCTTCTGCCTTGTACTCGATAACCGGAATATCAAGTCTCTCAAAGATTTTGTCTAAAAGAGCATCTATGCAGTCTTCCTTGATAGCATAGGTTTTTCTGCCGGTAAGCATTTCAGGCTCGATCAGAATAAGGTCATCGTCTTTTTTTGCTTTAGCCGGTTCAGGGACAGGCTCTTTCGGCTCTGCATGGCTCGTTCCTTTCGGAGCAGGAGCAGAAGCAGGGGGCGGCTCTGGCATATAGTAGTCTTCCTCATAAGTGGGGAATGCGCCCGAATCATCAAAAGGTGCATCCATATAGTCAGGTTTTTCCTGTACAGGGGGAATATCAGCATCGTTTATTTCCCAATCGTCCACTGGGGGTGGCGAGAATTGTTCCATTCTCTTGAAAAACTCTTCTTCGCTTTCTTCCTGATACACATTCGCTTCACGTTTGCCTTCCATGATGTCAAGCTCTTCATCAGAAGGAACGTAGATATCGTCATGCGGCAGCGGATTTTCTTCTGGAATAGGCTTCTTTTCCTCTACCGGAGAAAGTTTCAGTTTAGACAGTCTCATAACACTCAGCCTTTCTTAGTCGTATTCAAATTCGGCATCAGGATCGTTGTAGTTTTCTATTACATGATCCCAGCTCGTTGACCTGTCCTCGTTTTCGATGTTGTAACGTTCTGTTTCAAGACCGAAATCATTAAGAGATTTAGCTACAGCCTGCTCGATCATATCTTTTGCATCTGACTCGTCATATGTGTCAACAAGATCGGCAGGATCATCGGGAATGTAATAATCGTATGAGGGAGAGCCTTCCTCGAACGTGCCATTCTGAAAGCCGTTTACGGTCACTGTCAGCGTAGCGAAACAGTCATCCGGATTTTCAAGCGCCTGCTCCCTTGTGACCTCGTTTCCGTTGACATCGGAATAGTTGTCAAATTCGGCTTCGATAGTCAGGTCAAAATCGGAGTGACCTCTTTTATCCTTTTTATTGAGTTCAGTTTCAGCCGCCTTCATAGCTGTCTCATACATCTGCTTTGCGTTCTCGGCGTTATCATAGCTTTCAAAAAGACCGGAACGGTGAGATCCATTTCGATCTCTCTGGTAATGTCATGCTGCTCTGCCATATTCGATCACTCCTTTTCGTGTTCAACAGCAGGAGAGTTGTGACCGATAGACTGTTCGATACCGTCTGCAACAAATCCTGTTGTGTTGTATATCCGTGATACAAGTTTGCTCTGCTGTTGTTCTATCTGATAATCTGTAGCATCTGTTATCAGCTCCCATTCATGAAAAGCATCCTGTGCTTTCCTCAGAGCTTCAAAATCGACCAGACCGAAATCCGGATTTTTGGAATTGATGCCGTTGAGATATTTGACTGACTGACCGCCTGCTTCCTTCCATGCGTAAAGGTTAGGGTTGTAGTCGTCTATGAGAACGGATATATCAGCATTGCCCTTGATGAACTGTGTCTTATCAGCACCGATAGGAGCAAAGAAGATGTTTTCATCTTCGATAAAAGGAAGGTGTTCTTTTATCCAATCGTATTTATCAGGAATAGTGAGAAGGTCTGCCGCACTGATTATGCAAACATCAACGCCGTCCTCGTGAAGCTGCATTGCGAGATTGATAGCAAGGTCATCCGGCTCGATTTTTGCAAAATAGTGATTACTCAGGTCGAATATTTCTTCCATAGTCGCCTTGCCGTTCCACTTGCCGAGAGTGCCGTCAATGTCAAAGTAAACAGAAGGTTTATCTGATACAGTCTGTGTAAAAGATTCCAGTCTTTCCCATTCTGCTTTTGTGTAGTTGGAACAGTATTTATTGATGAATTCATTCGTGGTAAAATCTGTTCTGCCACGCTCATTGATAAGCCTTAGATCAAGTCCTGTGATATCGGTTATTTCGTTGCCGTCCTTATCACAAATGCCTTCAGCGTTTATTTTCGCTATAGCACCGAAAGCATCATCAGCTTTAATAACCTTATTTACTTCACCGTTAATTTTCAGCGTAAAATCCATATATATCACCTTTTGTACTGTAATATATCCGTTATTTCCGGACTAAAAAAATATGATACTTACTGCGTATCAAGCGAGAAAGTGTATCAAGATATATTTTCAACTCATTTCTTTGTCGTATTCCTGCTGGACTTCCTTCTTGTCCGGTGTAATTTCCGAATTATAGAAAAGTTCAAGACTTTCCTGCTCTCTGGAAGTGAGAGTGAGTTCTTCGCTTCTTGTACTATTTGAGCCGTAGAGCGCCCTTGCTGAAATCGTTTCTTCCTGATCGCCGTACTCAGCGTAAAGAAGTTCGATTTTAAGACCAAGCTCTTCAGGCTTACGCAGTTCTCTGAAGTCCTCAAAGTTCTTGACTTCCACACCGTCTTTCTGAAGGTCAATATCAAGACCGGCACGTTTCATAAGATTGAACTGGAATCTGTCACTTACTTCTTGATTGTGGTAATCATCAGCAAGTACGGCGGTATAAACTGATGCACCGTCGCCGTCACGGTCAAAGGAAGAATCTTCAATAGAGATAGCAGTGAAGTCCAAGTGGAACGCCGTTTCCCTTGCGGCTTCTTCAAGAACAGATGAACACTTTTCATAGTTTACATAGGCAAGATTGCCGTCTTCGATGTCATTATCAGGAAGACCATGCTGCATATCTATACTGATTGCTGTCTTTTCAGCGTTTTCCTCCGGGTCGCCAAAGATCTTGATGTACTCATCACCGTCAAGGTGCTTCTCAGCCCATTTCTGAGCCTCCTCATAAGTCAGAGGCTTGATCACGCTAGTCAGAGGCTTGATCACGCTGCCGTTGTATGTTGTGAGCGCTCCCCCCACACAGTGAAGGAAGTGTTCGCCAGTCCTTTTCTGATATAGCCCCTCGTACAAGTACGAGAAGTAGTTTGTCAATTTCCCGTTGTCGAAATATCCTAAGAATTTCGCAGTGAAGGTGTCATAGAGTTTCCCGTTTATAACCTTTTTCATGATTTTCTCCTTCTCCCCGTCTCGCCGATAGGTCAGCGGATTGATGATAGCTTAGCGTGTATACTCGCAATAGTGGCCAGTGAAGTGGGCTTTCCAGTCATCATCACCAACTGCAACTTCTTTAGCCCATATATGCACCATAGGACGGAGTGTATCAGTATCGCCGCCACGCATTCTGCTGATATCGGTATCAGGGTACTCCAATGCAAAGTCACTTGCTGTAAGAGCAAATCTTTCATAAGTTCCCTTATCATCAAGCTCTACGATGAAAGCTCTCATAGCACTTTCGCTTTCAATAACTTCATCAGGCGGCGATACAAGCTCGTCAAAGTCAAGTCCGGTAAGACCATTCTCTACCATATCGAATATATCCTTATACTGTTCCGTCTTGAAAATCGTCTCATGATTATGTAATCATGAATTCCCGCATTGATGGTGATAAACTATTTGTTACCCCCCACACAAAACTTACATGATACTCGTTTTATTCTGAGGGGCATTGAATATATGTTTTCACTGCGTGGAAATGAATACGAGTTGAGAAAACTTTCAAACACATATAATGCTAATGTTATTTTCTCAATCAAACAAAAATCGTCCCGCGGTTTAAATGACGAGGACTTTATCCGTTATTTGAAATAATTTCGTCGCAAAACATAACATATTTTTTTATAGCCAAACGGTAAGTACTCATGTAATACTTACCAATCGGCAGCTTTGTAGCAGCGATTTTTTTCATTTCATCGTTATCGCCATTATTATTAAAAAGACCAATTAAATATTCACATTTATCACTGCGATATTGTTCATCGATATCGCAGTGATTTAATTCTCTCTCGATTCTCTTTATTCTGGAAATGTGGTCTCCAGCAACTTTAGGTGTGCAGCCATTTCCGATTAGCCAATTGCGGAACTCCACTTCATTCATTATATCTACCTCTCAAAGATTCTCCAATCTGAACTGCTATAAGCTGCAGAACATCGATTACAACAGAATTACCAAACTGTTTGTATGCTTGATTTGCACTCTTGCAAATTTTATATGAATCGGGATATCCCATAATCCTTGCACACTCTCTCGGATGTAGCTTTCTTGTTTTCCCGTTTATTAGGTAGCCACCTGTTTTGGCAAATACTCCACCACCATAAGCTGATAGTGTAATCGCAATACCCTTAGTGCTGTAAATTCTTTCACCCTGGCCACCTTTATTGACAATACCAAGTCTGATAGATTTGTTACTATATTCATTATCTTCAGTCTCGTTGAAGTAAGTATCTGGTCTATCAACATATAAATCTTTTACCATGTTTTCGTCCTCCAACAAGAAATCTTCAACATGACGCGTTAATTCAAAAGGCTTAGGATGCTTAAAAGTGGATATATTCAAATCATTTCTAAAGCATACCATATAGATACGTTCTCGTTTTTGCGGAACACCATAATCAACAGCATTCAGAACCTTTTGATAGAAGGTATATCCTAACTCCTCTATAGTAGATTTAACAACGGCCAAAGTTCTACCTTCATCGTGTGTAGCAAAATTTTTCACATTCTCCATAAAAACAATTTTTGGTTTCTTTGCTTTTACAATTCTTGCAACATCAAAAAACAGAGTGCCTCTACTATCCTCAAAGCCTCTTTGTTTTCCACTTATTGAAAAAACTTGACAGGGGAAACCCGCACACAAAATATCGTGATCAGGAATAGCATTCTCATTAACTTGCGTTATATCTCCTTCAGGAGTATCACCAAAATTATCAGCATAAACTTTTTGTACTGGTTCATCCCACTCGTTTGAATAAACACAATTTGCACCCAGAGACTCCAATGCGATTCTAAAACCGCCAAGTCCGGCAAACAAGTCAATGAAGGTCATTCCTTCGAGCGTTTTCTCTTTAATTTCTATCATGGATTAAATCTCCTTTGTTTATTTGCCTTTATATTATAGCGCACAGCGCTATAATATTCAATAGGAATAGTAGATAAATCTTCTGCAACTCAAATTAAATTTTTGATTATGTTATCCACTCAAACCTACACAAAATCATCTTATCCACTCAACCTTGCTCGTTTTCAACCTGTCAACTCAACCCTCGTTTTTGCTGGGTTGGAATTGTCAAGAAATGTGCAGTCAGGAAATACCCAAAATCTTGGATAGGCCG
>ERZ795049.5880-NODE-5880-length-11043-cov-3.419094_pt1 | contig 11043 bp, 8 predicted proteins | sample MGYA00375133_ERZ795049 | MGnify/ENA primary metagenome ERZ795049 (study PRJEB30178, sample SAMN05720147) | activated sludge metagenome | isolation source: anaerobic digester from wastewater treatment plant | place: Japan | collected 2015-04-20 ...
CCCATAAGCCATTTTGAGTGATATTAGAATCTAACATCATTCCCATAGGGATAAAGTACATATTAGCGACACTGTGCTCAAATCCTGAAGCAACGAATGCCATAATTGGCATAAAGATACCCAATATTTTGCCAGGAATATCATGAGCTGCAAGAGCCAACCAAACTGCAAGACAAACTAACCAGTTACACATAATACCGCGTACAAAGATTTGCCAGAAGGTCGCACCTGTTTTACCAGCAGCGATAGCAACAGCCTTATCAGCGATTACGCCAGACACCAAGCCTGATTGGATCATCAGCCATGCAATTAATAATGAGCCGATAAAGTTTGCTATCCAAACTACAACCCAGTTTGTCAGCATTTTACCGATAGTTGTTTCACCTGCAAGCACAGACATGAAGATAAGGTTATTACCTGTGAAAAGTTCTGCTCCTGCGATAACGACGAGCATGAGTCCAACGCTGAACACTGCTCCACCCAAGACCATTTGCAAGCCTGGGTCAACGACATTAGCCATAATACGTGTAGCAAGCTGAGCTCCAAAAGCGATAAATGCGCCTGCTAAGATTCCCAATACAAGCATTTGCCAAAAAGACAGCTTGCATTTGCCTACTCCGACTTTTTCAATCACTGATTGAGCGATTCCTTGTGGTGCATTAAAATTCATGTATCCTCCATTAAATTTTATTACGAGTGAAAATAACAAATATTTGATTAAGTGTCAACAAAAAAAAACACAAATTGTTTGCTTTTGTTATTAAGTATCGTAAATATAGTCATATAGCTATTATGAAATAATTATTATTGCCAGGGCATATTATTGGCGAATATGCTATATTTTATAAGATTTCTCCATTATTTAGTAAAAATGGATGATATTTTATCTGTCCTTTTATAAAAAAAGAATATGATTCAAAAAAGTGCTTGACTTAGAATGCAATATTGATACGCTTGAATCAAATTCATTTAATGGAGGGAATATGAAAGTCTCTAAAATGGCATTGTTAATAGGAGTATTGCTGATAACAAGCAGTCTATTTGCTGGAGGATTTGCATTGACGGGTGTTGGATCGCGTGCAACTTCTATGGCTGGAGCATTTCGTGGTTTGGCTGATGATGGTTCTGCGGTATATTGGAACCCTGCAGGTCTTGGTTTTATTGAAACAAATTCTTTTGATTTAGGTGGCACTTTTATACTACCTGGCAGCTCATGGAAAAATACAGGAACATTAACCACTACGGGCGAGTGTATTCCTGGTTATGAGCACAAAGAATATGAAGCAAAGAGCATCTTACGCAGCTTTCCATCTGGGTCTATTGTGTATGCACAAAACCCCAAACTGAAGCTTGCTTTGGGTGTTTTTGTACCTTATGGTCTTGGTGCGACCTGGGATGCATATCAGCTTCCAAGTGAGTTAGTGACTCCTCTTGGAAATGTTCCCCTCAGCTATGCAGATGGCTTTCCTAAAGAAGAATTGATGAGCTCTCTGGCAATAGTAGATATTCATCCAACCGCCGCATATCAGTTCAATGAGCAAGTTTCAGGCGGGGCAGGCATGAGTATTTATTATAGCACCATTCAATTGAAGACAATTGATTTTAACCCAGGTTTGGGCGCTGGTTATCAGTATGCACCAATCACCACAGATTTAAATGGTGGTGGCATTGGTTTTGGCATGAATTTTGGTTTACTTTTCAAGGCAAATGATGTCTTATCTTTAGGTTTCAGTGGCAAAACACCTGCTAAAATAGAGCTTGAAGGAGATGCTAAAGTACTATTATGGAAGCCTGATACAAGCAGGCTTGGCGGCAAATCCGATATCAAAGCAGACTTAAATTTACCAGGCGATATTGGTCTTGGCTTATCATATAAAGCAGATGAAAACTGGGTAATTAACATGGACTATGCTTTAACTTTTTGGAAAGCCATGAAGACCATCAAAGTCAACTTTGAAGAGCCTGTACCACAACTTGGCATTGTAGAAAAAGAGTTGGACTTTTTATGGGAAAATACACATAGAGTGAGCCTCGGTACAGAATACAGAAGTGGCGCTAATGCATATCGTTGTGGTATTTTCTGGGATCAGTCACCTATTCCAGACGAGACTTTTTCACCTACCTTCCCAGATATCAATGACAAGCTAAGTTTTAATGGTGGCTTTGGTCATGATTTTGGTCAATGGACTCTTGACCTAAATATGCAATATGTAGCATTTTCAGAGAGAGAGATTAAGAGCCAATCTTTTGTTGATAATAATAAAAATGGCGTTTATAATGCAAATTCTCTTTCTGGAAATATCGGTTTAACTTACAAGTTTTAACATATAGATTCTATTTTTTGGGTAGCTCTTTAACAGGGCTACCTTTTTTTATATGCTTATATAGGATAAATTATTAAATATTAAAACGCATTAAGATAGGCAAATAATCAATCATCAGCCTTTATTTCTTGATAAGAAATAGCTTCGATGGAGCGTTTTTTTAGATCTACAGTCATGATGAGATGCAAAGATTTATCATAGTTCTCAGCTCTTATTTGTGCAATATCTTCATTATAAGTGATTAGAGTATAAGTGGCATTCTCATTAATATATACGAGGTCAATAAAGTTTAGATAATTACCCAGAGTTTGGATAGTTTCTTTAGAGCCTAAGGCGCCTCCCATTGAAGTGGGTGTTTTATGATAGGCTTGAATTTGGCTGGCGAAGAACTGCAAATCTGCTTGAGTATGTTGTCTCATTGTATTTCTTTCAGGAGATGACATCATGCTGACTCCTGTAGCGATGGCGGCACCGACAATAATAAATGAAACGACAACCATCAGTATTTGTTGCGTGCCCATATGAACTTATATTTTACATTCCTGGTGTTTTGGGGCTAATCATAGCTACTTCAGAAGAAACAACAGTCAAGGCAGTAATGACAATACCGATAAATGCACCGATCAATGACTGAATAGACATAATGAGGCTTTGCATTTTATACGTTGTCTCTTGTTCATAAAACTTGGCAATTTGTTCAGCAGATGAAACGACATTACCTGTCTCAGCGCCGGAGCGTAATCTATTTAAAGTCGTGCGATTAAATACACCTGATGCTTGTAAGGCAGGCACCAGCGCAGCGCCCTCTTTGAGCATCATGGGGATAGCAATTTCTTTTACCCCTTTTTCCATATACTTATTACGGCAAGCTTCTGCTGAAGCGCGTAGTGTCTCAATATTATTCTCTGCACCAGAATAGATAGCAGAAAAGACTCTAAAAAAGATTTCTATACTTGATTTATGTAGCAAAGGTCCTATAATAGGCAAGTTGATCAGCATTTTATCGCGGGCAACCTGCCCCACATCTGACCGCCAATACATAAAGACAAATATGGGAGGGATAAAGATAATAAGCAAAATCCACCACCAATGCACTGCCATAAAATCGCTAAATATCAAGGTACCTTTTGTCATGGGTGGCACATCCAAACCAAAACGTATAAACATCTTCGCTGTGGTAGGAAAGATACTAATTAGATAATAAAAAACAGCCAAGAGCATGGCAAAGACGGTAAAGGCAGGGCTCATAATCGCTTGTTTGAGAGACTTTCGATATTCCATATCTCTCTCCATAAACTTTGCTGTAGCATCATAAACTTCAGCCATATTACCTGATTTGGTCGCCAAGCCAAGCATATAGGCAGGGAACTTACCAAAGACATGTTCATACTGTTTAAAGACTTCTTCGCCTTCGCGTCCTTTTTTCAGTTCATTTTGAATATTCTTAAGTGTTTCTTTCAATACAGGGTTAGATTCTTCATCAGCAAGCATTTCCAAGATCTTATCATAAGTCATCTTCTCTTTGAGCATAAAAGCGGAGAGATTAATAAACATCAATATTGCTTCAAAAGGGGGCTTTATTTTAAAATCAAGCAGAATTGGCTCGACCTTAATCTTCTGATAACCGAGCTTTTGCAATGCCAATTTGATTTCATCAGCAGAAAAGGCACTTTGCCTACCCTTTACCTTCTTCTTATTAGACATGGTAATATAGTAGAAAAAGTCTCTTTTCTCCAAGATCTTCTTGACTGTTAGCTTATTTTTCTGTGCAATTAATGCGATCTTCTTCTTTGCTTCAGCCTTATTATTTGCTTGAACAATACCCGTTACTTCCTTACCAGAAGAGTGAACTGCAAAATATTTAAATTCTTTAATAAATCACCTCAAAAAAAGGGGAGGATAGCCTCCCCTTAATACTATATAAGTATTGCATTAATTATTTGGTTGTTGAAAACGTGATTTTAATAGCATCATCAGCTTCTTTAGTTACATCAATTTCACCTGTAGCAGTAATTTTGTCTTGAACGCCTGTGATTGTTGCAATATTAGCATCAACGCTTAAGGTGTATACTGCATTAACGTTTTCAAGGGTATAACCTGTACCAGTAAAACCTAAATATTGAGCAAGGTTGGACTCTGCTGCAGCCAAGTTTGTTGCACCTTTTCCACCACCCATTGAGGTTGGAGTTCTTTGAAATGCTAAAACTTGTGCGCCAAAATTTTGAATATCAGCAGCGATTGCGTTTCTTTGTGCGTTTGTTGCTTGTGTATCAAACATCTGAATACCAACAGCTACTGCTGCACCGACGATGATAACTGATAATACGATCATAAGGATTTGTTGTGTTCCCATTAGGATCCTCCATTCTTTTTTTGTATTGTTTAATTATACTTGCCATTTCTGTGCCAACATTAAATAATGCATAACCCTTAATATATAAGGCATTGTTTTTTGCTAAAAAGTATATATTAGTTTAATGCTCAAAGTGAATCTCATGCATAATGGCTTTATAAGCACACTCATCTGGCTTATAAGCAAAACCTAATTCATTACAATAGCAAAACAATGATATATCATTTGTCATAATAAAATGACAAAACATCTATGAGAGTGTTATTAATACATGACATTAAGAGGATCAATTCTCTTTTTTTTAATTAATAAAAAATCTATCTCTCTTTAGTAAATCGCCTTCGAGAGTGAGAACTTGAGTAAATTCTTTATCTATTAAGAGAAATTACTTCCTATATTTATCAGGTTCGATAAAATATTTCTTAAATTTCTCATAGAGGTTTTGTCGTGCTATACCAGATTTACTTGAAGCTTGAGTAACATCACCATTTGTGCTTTCGAGCAAGTTAGTGAGGTATATTTTATCAAACTCATCTTTAGCATCAGCATAGGCGAGATTAAAGAAATCAGAGAGTATGGGCTCTGTTTCATCTTTATTCAAATAGCTGACCAGATAAGCGGGCAAGTCTTCGGCAGCGATGATATTCTGATTTGTCATGATCACTGAGTGTTCAATCGCATTTTTTAGTTCACGTACATTACCATTCCATTTATGGCTAATCAAGATTGCAGATGCAGAGGGCGAGAGCTTTTCTACAGCTTTGTGGTATTGATCGGCAAATAGTTTGATAAAGTGATGGGCGAGCGTCTCGATATCTTCTGGTCTTTCATTTAATGGTGGAATATGGACTTGTACAACATTAAGGCGATAGTATAAGTCTTCTCTAAATTTATCTTCTTGTACAAGTTGATAAATATCTTGATTGGTAGCAGCGATAATTCTCACGTCTATGGGTATATCTCTGGTGTCGCCAATACGTCTAATCACCCTCTTTTCTAAGACACGCAAGAGCTTAGTTTGAAAAGCGGGGCTTGTCTCAGATATTTCATCTAAAAAGAGCGTGCCACCATCAGCCTCTTCAAAATAGCCTATCTGATCTCTAATTGCTGAGGTGAAGGAACCTTTTTTATGCCCAAATAACATACTCTCTAAAAGAGTCTCGGGTATAGACGAGCAGTTAACAGTTACAAACTTCTTGTCTTTTCTGGTACTATTGCGATAGATCAGTTCGGCAAATACCTCTTTGCCCACGCCTGTTTCGCCAGTAATGAGCACAGTGCTGTCAACTTGGGCGATGCGCTTGACTTTATCTAAAAGTTTTTGAATAAGATAACTATTTCCTATGAGTATGGAGCGATCGAAGTCCTCATTGAGCCTTAGTTTTAGGCGTTTTAGCTCGTCGAGATTCCATTGATTCGTCAAAACTCTATTGACGATAACTGAGAGTAAATTCAAATCTTCTACGGGCTTTTCAATGAAGTCAGAAGCGCCCATTTGCATAGCCTGAACGACCATTGAGAGTGAGGCATTACCCGAAATCACGATCACAGGAATTTGTGGATACTTTTCTTTTACTTGGCTCCGTAGGTCAATTCCACTCTTTTCAGGCATAACGAGATCAGTTAAGACCAAGTGATATATATCTTTTTCCAAAGCAGCCATTGCCTTATCAACCGACGAGGCAGTCTCGATTTTATACTCTTTTATTAATTTTCTGGAAAATATCTCCCTTGTCTCATCTTCATCATCGACTATAAGTAATCTAATTTCATTTTTATCGATCATTTTAGCCTCCTTTATTCTTATTAACAAATCGACGCATTGTTGTCAATCTTTTTTTGTAGAGTTTTTCAAATATACCACAAAATTCTTGAATGTTTTCTTCATAATCTGCATAAAAAAAAATGATATTTTGTTAAACAAATATTTGACAAAAACAGCATATCTGTTTATATTATCTTATAAGCTAAGAATGAGTTTTATTACTCAAGTTAAATATCTACAATAAAGTCTATTACATTCCCTTTTGATGTCCTTTAGATCACCTTTAATTCTCCAAGATAGCAAAGGGAATGTCAAGGAAATGAAAGGGGAAAAAGGAGGAGATTTTGATGAAAATTTTGGATCGAAGAGCGAGTTTTCAACATGTCTTATTTATAGAGTATTTATCAGACAAGAGGAATAGATTGTGTATTAGGATTATTAATCAGACAAGAGATAGTGGAGGTTTGTTTTGAGAGTATTTTTACAGGGTGATCATAAGTTCCCTAAGAGGATAGATGACAATATTTTAGCATATTATGCGAATAATAGTATTGTGATCATGCGTAAACCAGTGAAGAGGGCAATATTGCCACAGAATATTAATATAAAGAATAATCAGCCCTATCTATGTGCATTGTGGAGTGAGATGAGTCTTGGAATTAAGGCAGTATTTACCGACTATGCAAAGGCTTACAAGATTGATACCAGGCAAAAAAGAACGCAAGGCGTCTCTTCATTTAGTATGTTTATTTATTTCTTATATAGACTGCAGGGGCGTTATCAAGTTAAGATAAAGGATATGACGGTAAGTTTTGTGATGGATATTTTTAGTCAGTTTAATACAATAAAAAAGTTGATGAAGAACTCCCTCTTATACTCATTAAACAGAAGGTTTTATCTACAAAATAGCAAGTTAATTGATAGAGTAAAAGAGCCTGAATTAGTCGAAGAGGCTGGGATAGAAAAATTTGGAGAAGAAATATATAGGAAGAGTAGCGAAGAGGGTTTTGTTCAGGTTTTGCTTCGTGCGAGAGACTTTGCTTTGCACAGGGTAGGCATTATTACTTCTTTAAAATATCCCCCTTCAACTTTTTATACATAGACAGATCAGATTTTTACTTCAAAAACAGCGCCACCATGCTCATGATTATAGGCAGTTATTTCACCTTTGAAATTATCAACAAATTGTTTTACTATGGCTAAACCGAGCCCCATACCTTCTCCAGGCTGTTTTGTAGAATAGAATGGGTCAAAGATCTTTTCTCCTATTCCTTCTGGCAAGCCAGGTCCATTGTCTTGAATTTTAAAGAGTGCTTTGTCTTCACTTTTTTCAATAGAGACGATGATCTTTTTATGTTGCTGCTTACTCTTATCGAGTGCGTGCATCGCATTGAGGCAAAGATTAATGATGATTTGCTCCAAGTGAATTATATCGCCATGTAGGGTAATGGCGGCATTATCTCTAATGACTTCCAAAACAATACCATGTGAGCTCAGTTGCGAATTGATCATATCTAAAGCATTGTCTAAAGCATTATAAGCAGAAAACTCGGTAATTGAGCGTTGTGCACGTGGCATCCAAAAAGAGCGCATATGCTTTATAATAGAGTCGATTCTATTTACAGCTTGGGTGATCTTGGTAATTTTATCTAAAAATGTTTCAGGCAGGAGATTGGGGTTTCTTTTATTCCAAAAGAGAATTCCATCAGCCATTATTTTTATTGCATTTAAGGGCTGATTAATTTCATGAGTAATACCACCCGCCATGACGCCAATAGAGGCAAGCTTTGAAGAAGATTCGAGCAGCTTCACCGTTTCCACGCTGTTCTTTTCTGCTTCTATCCTCAATTCTAAGAGCATATAGCGTTCCCAAGCATTGGCAAACATATTAGTAATAGTATTAAAGAGTCCATAATATTTCGATGTTTTAGGGTCGATAATGTCAGATTCAAAGAGCAAGACACCGCAGATATTACCAGATATTTTGATGGGTATAAGTGCCATCAGGCTTGTATTTCTACTCTTTAAAAAGTCCTTTGTCATTTCAGTTAGATCGTTTTCAACAGAATAGTAGATCGCCTGATTGTTTTGCAACGTCATCAGCATAGAGGCAAAAATCTTTGCATAGGGGCTATCTGTTTGATTGGCAAAAAAGTCAATATTGTACTCTATCTCTTTTGTATACTCAGCTTGAAATGAGTGAAATCCTGCATTTGTCAGATGCATCGTATCCATAATGATCTTAAAGAGATTGTCTAAAACGTCAAAAAACTTATCAGTAGAGTTTAAAATTGTGGCAATAGTTGACAAGAGCATTTCGTGTTTCAATGCAGTTTTCACTTTATTATGTTCTTGCAGTAGTAGTTTTTCCACAGCTTTCTTTTCGCTGATATCCCTGATATTAGTGAGAATAAGTTCTTTTTCTCCAATATCAATCTTTTGCAGGAATACATCAGTTTGGATAGTATTTTGAGTTTTTGGAGATAGAATAGTCCATTCAAAAAAGTGATTCCCTCCTGATAGAGCTTTATTCCATGCGGCTTGTAAGTCTTCTTCATTATTAATAGGCGAGGAGATTTCTTTGATACTCTTGATATTTCTGAGCTCGTGAATCTCCATTTCAACCATTTCCAGTATCTTTGCATTGGCATTAATAATCTTGCCATTAAGCTCCTGCAAAATGATACCGTCATAAGTTGAATTGAAAATAGTTTTGAATAATTCTTCAGACTCTCTCAGTGCGTCTTCTGAGTGCCTGCGCAATTCTATTTCATTCTTCAGTTGCTTATTGACTTTGGAGAGGTTTGCGGTGCGTTCGATCACCATATCTTCCAGTTTATTTTTATAATCCCAATTTGCCTTTTCCATTATCTTTCTTTTGGAAATATCAATAATCACGCCAACGATGGCAGAGGGATTGCCTTCTTCGTCCAGTAAAAGCGTTTTTCTAAAAATAACTTCTTTCTTTTCGCCATTCGAACGTGTCACTTGCCCTTCATAAACTTGAATATGTGGGCGCTGTAACAGCTCATTATCGCGTTGTTCATATTCTTTGGCTTGGTTAAAAGGAACCACTTCATAGACAGTTTTGCCGATCAAATCATGCTCTGCAATCCCCATAAAATCAGTAAAGTCGGGGTTGCAGCCGATAAAATGCCCATGTGTATCTCGCAAAAACACAGGAATAGGAATGCCATTTACCAGCTGCCTAAGGGTCACACAACCGCACAGGCTGATATTAATATCATCAGCATTAATGGTCTTTAATTCCCAGTTTGCAGGCAGATCATCATCAATTTTGGTATTTGTAATAGCTAAGATTTTTTTAGTGTCAGTATTATCAAAGGCGGTTATATTGGCTTCTGGTGCGTCAATTTGGTTTAAGAAATCGGGTATAAGCTTTTTTATAATCTCAGGTGAACATAATATATAGTCAAATTTATTCATCTTTGGCTCCTTTGATAAAAACATAATGTAAATATGCTTTTTCGTCAATGAATATTTATTAAAAAGTAGTAATTAGATGGCTAACAGTTGTACGATCTTTTCACCATAAGCGATTTTTTTATCTTTGTCAAAGTTTGCATTACTAATATCAATAATGAGTTTGAGAGCCTCTGTATTTGTCGTATCGAATTTGAAAGGATACTCAATTTTTGGGACAATCTTCATCAGTTTAGCTCTATCTGGCAAATTCTTTTTGTCATATTCACATACTATAGAGTTTGCTTTTATTTGAAATGAGCTTAAGCCTATTTGGATAGAGTACATACGCAGGCGGTAATATTCTAATGTGCGTAAAGCAAGCGGGGGAATATTGCCAAAGCGATCCTTTAATTCAGCCTTTAGTTGGTCAAAATCTTTCGTATTTTTGAATGCTATCATACGTTTATAAATACTGATTTTTTCTTTTTCATTGCTAATATAATCAAAAGGAAAATAGAAGTCGGACTCAATCTCAATTCTACGGATATCATTTCTCTCTTCTTCATCCCAAATGCCATTGGGGTTCTTCTCTTGGATATTCTTAATAGCCTGTTCCAAAAGTCTATTATAAAAATTAAAACCGATAGTATTAATTGCACCGCTTTGTTTTGTACCTAAAAGCGAACCAGCACCGCGAATCTCCAAATCGCGCATAGCAATTTGGTAGCCTGAGCCCAAAGACTCATATTCAGTGAGCGTTTCGAGCCTCTTTCTTGCATCAGGCGTGACGTGATTTGGTATGACGAGATAAGCGTAAGCACGACGATTACTGCGCCCCACACGCCCGCGTATTTGATAAAGTTGAGCCATGCCAAACATATCAGCCTGATTGATAATGATCGTATTTGCATTGGGAATATCAATGCCAGACTCGATGATTGTGGTAGCGACGAGTACATCAAACTTATGGTCCGAAAAATCGGCTAAAATGCTCTCTAACTCTTTCTCTGGAAGCTGCCCATGCCCTATTCTAAAGCGAATATTTGGCAAAAGCTCTTGTAAATCAGCAGCTATGCTATTAATTGATTCAACACGATTGTGCAAAAAATAGACTTGTCCGCCACGATCAACCTCTCTGAGTATAGCCTCTTTGATCACATCTTTATCATATTTCA
>ERZ795049.5896-NODE-5896-length-11025-cov-3.904011_pt1 | contig 11025 bp, 6 predicted proteins | sample MGYA00375133_ERZ795049 | MGnify/ENA primary metagenome ERZ795049 (study PRJEB30178, sample SAMN05720147) | activated sludge metagenome | isolation source: anaerobic digester from wastewater treatment plant | place: Japan | collected 2015-04-20 ...
GAACGCCGCTGTCGCTCTGGCCTTGGAGTATAAGGACAAAGCTGAAGCCGGTAAAATAACCGACTTGGAACTTAAAGCGATATACGATAAGATGTGAGGATAGTACGCTCACAGCGTACTATTACCCTCGAAGCTGAACACTCGCAGATGTAACGTATAGCTTCAAAACACTGCGATGTCGAACAGAAAAAGGACTCCACTCGTTCTAATGGGCTGAGCGCGAGTCCTTTTCGATATTACAGATTATATGGCTCCCCGTTTGGCTTATTTGCAGGTGGGGTGCTGTCCTTCGTTACCGGCGGCTGAAGCTCGACATATATGACGTCACCCGTAATCTCCGGCTCTGCAGGAGGAGCGGTTGGCGCACTTGCGGACATTCATCACCGTTCATGATTACGATTTTGTTACCATTCTCATACATATCATCGGCAACGATTCCACCACCCATTATCCCGACCTGCTTATTGATGTCTCCGTTGCTTCCTACGGTCGCACCGCCCATAATGCCGGCCTTGTTGCCGGTAAGCTCATCTCCTGGGTTGTCGACCGTCGTTCCGATGTTTGCCCCTTCGTTCTTTAGCCATCCGAACCCAAGGAGATAGACTTGTTTTTCACCATCTACGACACGAACATCCCCATTGTGAGGTTCGGAGGATGACGCAGTTGGCTTGACCTGTTGCGTTGTCTGTGCGGGTGCGGATTTTTGTGTTTCTTTTTCTGCTGTTATCTCCGTTTTCGCCGAGTTGATTTCTGTGACAGTCTCCAGTTCAGTCGCAGGACTATCAGCAGAAAGAAAAATTTGCGACATTTCTTCTGTCCGAGCCTCAATTTCGGCGCTCACGGCGTTTTTTACCGGCTCGGCGGGTAAATCCTCGACCTCAGCGTTCCAAGGCTACATAGCGGCACACAATGCGACACAGGCGATAACGGTGATCCCAACGATTATTCGCTTTTTCATATAGGTCATCCCCTTTCAGCAACGACACCACCACAGTTTTCAGGAGATAGCTATCAGAAAAAGCACAAAAAAGTGATATTTAGTTTATTTGTGCGATTAGGAATGTTTTTAAAGCGTCCACTGTGATATAATTATAAAAAAATTATGCTCAGACTAATGTATTGAGGTGAATGGCGTGGCGGTAAGTTATAACAAGCTCTGGAAGCTACTTATCGACAAAAAAATGAAAAAGAAAGAGTTACAGGCTGCCGCAGGCATCAGTTCCAGCCTTATTACAAAGCTTGGGCATGATGAGCCTGTAACAACGACCGTACTTATGAAAATATGCGCAGCTCTGCAGTGCGATATTGGCGATATCATGGAAATCATTCCTGACGGACAGAAAAAATCATGAGAACTGTAAGGATAATAATTCAGGCTTGAGAAATATCTCGTCAGTCGTGAACCATCCTGCAGTATATCAAAGCGCCGAAAGAAAGGTATGCCTGCACACAAACTCGGACGGCAGTGGCGATTTAAGATTTCCGAGGGTGATGAGTGGCTGCGGTCTGGGACGGCGGCTGATGCGTAAGACGAAAAGAGCGAATCTACCTAAGTGATATCGACATAGAAACATCATTCTACTGAAAGGAGCGTTGTGAAATGCGAAAAGCATACGATACATTCCTGTTATCAGAAGTGTCCGCAGGCTTAGCTGCCGAAGCTGGTAGCTTTGAACCGTATCGTTATGAGTGCGCACATTGCGGAGAAGAAGTTCGTCTGGCCGCAGTAGATAGCACCAGTATGGTTCCGCATTTCCGGCATCGGAGTGGAAATAGTGATGTTGAGTGCGAATATTATCTTGGTCAATACGGGGCATTTAGCACGGACACCAGTTCGCGGAAAAGCAAGAATGAAAGAGCTGAATTCTACTTCGACAGTAATACAAAGATGTTTTATCTTGGTTTGAGGTTTAGCGAAGATGAGATATCTGCCTATGAACAGCTTTCTACCATTTTCGAGTTGAGAGTTGCGTCTCAGGCGCAGCCGTTCTACACATTGCGAATTAACGGGAAAAACTTTTCCGTTGATACTCAGAGACTGATTCCTCTCGATAAATTCTCTTACAGCTATTTTTTGTCAAACACACTAAATGGTGTCAAGAGAAAATATGAGGTGTTCAATAATGTCGTAAACAACGCAGCGACTTTCTTTAAGATGCAAGTGGGTGATAGCGGCTATCGAGCTAAATTAGTTCGTAGTTCATTTCTTTATACGAACATTCCTTACTTCATAGCTGTTCAGAGCCAGTATTGGTCGCCAGTAGATGTTCGTCTGCCAAGCGAAATCAAGGTTGAAAACACTTTCAAATTTGAGACTATGGGGAGAAAATACTTAGGAAAGGTTCTGACCATAACTGAAAAAACAGCACAAATTAATTCGTTATTATCCTCTTGGGGATATCAGTTGGAGGCCGCAGAAACGCTGACCTTGCTTTGGCCACCAGCAATCCTTTCAGAGGATAAATCACTAATTAATGCAGATGCGGCGTATCTTTATTCAACATTCGAGCTGCAGGCACACGGCAATATCAATGTCCACTCAGAGGACATTACGAGGATTACTGATGAGGTTTCAAAGGTTGCCGTTAATCCCAGAATCAAGGTTTATAAGATGAACGCAGAACTGATGCTTGAAACATGTGAGCAAGAAACAGATGCATACATCAACTTACCTGTGGCACGAAGGGCTGAAAAGAACTACCGAGTTTCCGACGATGCGTCCTTTATGTTCAATCGTTCTGGAGTTTTGCCGTTGAACAAGGGTGTGACTGTCCAGATGACTCCTGATAGCGAAGTTAGACATTATACGAATGGGTATTTGGATGGGATAGTTGCTCCGTCAGAACAAATTACGATGTCTGGAGAATCATTGCTCCGAGATGCTCTTATACATTATAAAAGAACCGAAACACTAAACTGGGATGATTTCAAGTCGCTTGACCTTAGCCAGACCGCTTTTCAATACATCGAAACATGCGAGAAGACAGGACTGATTAACTCTGCGGCAAAATACTTCATTGAGGAGGGGCGGATATGAACTACCTTCCCACGATGACTGAGGACGAAATCCGCTATGTTTGTTCAGTTATCCCTCTCCAAGATTCTGTGGGGTATTTCAAGCATTATCCAAAAGATTTTGCGAAAGTTATGCCGGGTTTTCGAGCTACAAGCCTAAAAAACCAAGAGCAGGTTAGCGGTATTATGTTCCGAAACCGCAACCAGCACTTTATCTCATCATTTATTGAGAAGCACATCAGCCAGTGGCTTGATGAGATTGGCGTGGCTATTAATGAAAAGACCGAAGAAGGCGAAAGCAAGGAATCTGCGTTACTTCAAACTTTGCCTCATTGCTTCTTTGTGGACAATATTGGGTTATACTTCAAGTTGACGGGTGAGGAGTATACAGGGGAATTTCTTTCTATTCTCAGCGCAAGCATCAGGTTTATTAAAGATGCCGACACAGAATGCGAACGCACTAAATCCAAACTGGACACAAAAACAACCGAAGTCAGTCGTTTAGAAGCGGAACTTGAGCGTGTTCAAGCCGAACAAAGCAAAATGAGGCAAAAGCTGAGTGAGTGCTTAGACGAAATTAAGACACTAAAACGCGCTAACGCAGACCTTGAAAAAAGCAAAGGAGTTATCGCCTCGCACGAACAAACAATTGGAAGTCTGAAACAAAAAGCGCAAGAACGGGAGGATTACATACAACAACTGAAGGCTGCATTGTCTGTTGCAAGAGAGGAACAACAGCAGCTTGAGAAAAAAATCAGAGAAGAAATCGCCAAGCAACAGGAAACGAAGAAATATCGGCAAGATACCGCTCAAAAACCTAAATGTCCTAAAGACCTCGATGAGTTTAGGGATTATTTGGGATACAATTTTGAAAACATCGGTGTGCCAGCAAATTTGGACTATTATCCGTTGCTCAAAGACTACCTGAGCGAGATATTGTTTCAAGGGAAACCGATTATTATCAGCAGAAGCACAGGATTGTCTTTGATGAAATGCATTTCAAACACGCTTGTAAAGACTCCTTTAGTTTCAACTTTAGCATTCGCCGATGATGTCACAGAAAAATTAATAGACGACTTTTTGTCGCAGGACAAGCGTATAATCTGCTTAGACAACTTCATTGGGAATTACAATGAAACTACGCTCATAACCATTTGTGATAGGCACAGAGATAAGATAATTTTCTTGACTGTTGCTTATGACCACACACTCTGCTTCGTTCCAGACGAGTTAATGCAGTATTGCCATTATCTAAACCTAAATCGAGTTGAGGCTTTTACAGGCGAAACAGAGCTGACAGAAGACCCATCTGTTGTGGATGAAGTAGAAACAGTAGTTACTTCAATTGTACCAGATGTTCGTTGGACTGTCGCCTTAAAAGAAATGCTTGAGGAATTTGGGGTGCGGGGTGCTTTGTCTGCATATAAGAGTTCCCTCGTTGCTGACGAGTTGAGCCTTTGCCGTCTGTTGGCGTTTGATGTCTTGCCATACTGTACGGATGTTCTTAAAATTGCTCCCTTCAATGTCTCCGAGCGATTGGTTAAATATGCGGGTTATAGCGGCAGATGTCTTTATAAGGATTTGTTCAGGAGGTGGTTCGCGTGATGAATGACCTGCTGAAAACGATGTCGAACGATATGAATATTCCCTGTTATCGCAATGAATCAGATGAATCTTTCGTTTATCGCCTCTGCTATTCTGCGTTGGGGCAATGGTGTCTAAGCACGGCGATGAATACGACAGGAGGAGCCGTTGGTACTACGAAGCACAACCAAACCATTGTGCTTAATGACCTTTTATCACGGTTCACCAAACTGTTTCCTTATATAGCCGATAGGTTCATTGACTCCAGTAATCAGCAAACATCTTTTTCGATCAGCGTCCGAAGGGCTTATGAGGAAACAGGATACCTATTGACCGATAGTGACAACCACAACCGAATCGCAAACTATGGCAGAACTATTCGGGTGGGCGATAAGTTTTTATTCTTTGGGCTACCCTGTGAACATTGCGAAGTTAACGGACTTGGGGTGTTTGCGAACCCTACGGACTACTTGGTTGTTTTGAAGGACTTTCTCATAAGAGATTCTCTGCCGAGCGAGGCGTACTTCAACTCGCGGTTTGACCCAATTGATTTTTACCAAAGGGACATTGAGTTATCCGAGTTGGAATATTTCAATCCCAAGTCGAATAATGTACCATCTATGTCATGGGGTAAAAAGCCTGAAACAAATTGTACTGTGGCGAGGAAAACCGAAACGGGTCCGTTCTATCGGATAATGAAAGTAACTGACAATATACAGTTCGCCGATGAACCGGTTGAACAGCAAAGCGATATTTTTACATCGTATGAATACAGGAGACTGTACTTTGCACTGAAATTCCATTACGACAATCCTCTGAAGGCAACCATCACGAAACTCGATGAGTTGTATTCTAAAATTCGCATAGGAGGGCACTTGCCGAATCGCGAATACTACCTGCTGTTACTTTTGTCGTGGCCGGAACGCAATGCCTTTGACAAAGTGAACTTTATTATAAGAAACGACTTACTTGCAAGCGCAACTGATGCGCTTGCAGACATTGGGATAGAAATTAAGGGAGGGCAACCAAATGTATAATCCTAACGGGGTACAGGAGTATTATCAGGCTATTCGGGATAGGCTGAAGAACTACATAAAGTCCGACTACTTGGCAAACAGTGAAACGCTATTGCTCTATGTCGACGACCTTCTCGGTGAGTTGTGTTCTGAGTACACGAACATCGCCCGCGAGCCGTATATTGAAACCGCTGCTTCTTACAAGAAAATACAGGACGGAATTCAAAACTCTTCCCGAATCAACCAAGGAGTAAAAGAGTCGTTGCTCAAATTGGTAGCCAAAGGCCTTGGCATTTTCTCCGACCCATTTGAGCATCAGGTAAAGGCACTGGAATATTTCCTTGCTGGACGAGACCTGTTTGTTTCGACCGGTACTGGCTCCGGTAAGACTGAGTGCTTCTTTTGGCCGATTATTGCAAAGTGTTTCGATGAAGCAAAGAATCACCCCGCGATCTTTAAGAACGAAGCGGTTCGCACACTTATCATTTACCCAATGAACGCACTGGTTTCAGACCAACTGGCTCGTTTCAGAAAAATTATCGGTAGCCCGGACTTCAAAGATATATTTACACGCGATACCCGCGCAACACGGATACCTCATTTCGGTATGTACACAGGCAGAACTCCGTACTCTGGTGATGCCAAAAAAGTAAGTAGCCAAGAACTGGCGATGACTTTCCGAGAGAACTACCTAATTGACGAAACTGCCGATGCCGACACGCAAAGAAGGCAAACGAACAATATCAAAGGACTTAAAAGCATCAACAAATATCCTGCGCGGTTTGGTGAAGACGGACTTCGTGTCTTTATTGAGAATTTTGAAAAGAACATCCACAGGCCGTCACCATATGATGCCGAGTTCATTACGCGCTTTGAGATGCAGAATTGTCCGCCTGACATTCTTATTACCAACTACTCAATGTTAGAGTATATGCTTATGCGTCAGCGTGAAGCAAACATTTGGGATAAAGCAAAGGAGTGGCTTGAGACCTCGGATGAGAACAGACTGCTTATTGTTCTTGATGAGGCGCATATGTACCGTGGCTCTGCCGGAGGGGAAATTGCGCTCCTGCTGGAAAGGCTGTTCTACCGTCTGGGAATTTCCTCAGAAAAGGTTCAGTTCATCCTGACAACTGCGAGTATGCCCCAGAACGAGCTAACCGCAATTAACGGTTTTTATACCGGCCTAACTGGAAAAGTTGCTTCTTCTTGTGAATTTCTCTTTGGGTCAAAAGAGGAGATTCCTGACGAACAGGAAATAAGAACGGACATAGAAGCATTAGCCTCGATAGGTTCCGACCAAGTCCAAGGAGAAGCAATCACTAAGCGGATTGCCGCTTTTGCATCTTCCGTGTTTAAGACGACCTTGCCGTCTGACATTAGTCAAGATAGCGCACAAGAGTGGCTATACGACAGTCTTCCGAAGTATGAGGCTTTCGTTAAACTGAATAGACTCTGCCGTGATGGTGCGAAATCATATAACGAAATAAAAGAAGTTATCTTTGGAAATGTAGCTACTTCCGAAAAGGCGCTTGATACCTTGTTGGTATTGGTTTCACTGGCCGCGAAAGGCGGTAACATTCTGTTCCCTGTCAGGCTTCATATGTTCCTTCGCGGCTTGCAGGGACTTTATGCCTGCTTGAACCCCAAATGCACCTGTGCGAAACACTCAGAAAGTGAAAAATTGCCGCTTGGGAAAATCATCTCTATTCCGAAGGATAAGTGCGAGTGCGGTGGCAGGATATACGAACTCTTCAATCACATAAAATGTGGGGCGTTATATATTCGAGCATTTGTTCAAAAAAACGAGGGTCAGCCATACTGGTACGTCTTCCCGCAAAAGGGTTTGGACGGGGATGTTAATTCTTTGCAAGAACTATTGCTTTACATCGTCCCAAAACAATATCAATGCGGGAAGAATGATAAGATTGGCTCCCTTGACCCATTCACAGGTAAACTGTATCTGACCCCGCAGGATGACGAAACTTTGCTTGATGTTGTCTACTACAATAAAAGTGAAAAAGGTAAAAAGACAGATGCTAAAGGAATGCCTTTTAATTTTGGTGTATGCCCAAAATGTAAAAAGCCGATGCCGTTAAAAAAACCCGTCGACTTGTCAACTAAAGGAAATATACCGTTTTACAACTTGACTAAGGCTCAATTCGAACTCCAACCGCCTAAGTCAGACCTTATTAACCGAGGGAAAAAAGTGTTGCTATTCTCCGATTCGCGTCAAAATGCAGCTAAACTCGCATTAGACCTTTCAAAATCATCAGATGCGGATGCTTTCCGCCAAGCAGTGATGCTTGCTTCACTCTTGTTAGAGATAGACGGTAAAGAACACTCCTTGGCTGATTTGTACCCTGCATTTCTGGACGTGTGTATTCAGAATAGCCTTGCTTTCTTTAGCGGAAAGAGCAAAGAAAAGTTTGCTGACGATAAGCGCAAGTTTAGTGACTCAAAGTCGCGGGCAGAAAGGCGTGGACGTGCTGTCGATTACGCCGCACTTTCGACCGAGTACCGTTCTTTGCCCGACGACTACTATGAACAGTTGCTCACATTTTTCACGGAGAGCCCGCGCTCTTTTAAGGACATCGGCATAGGTTTTCTGGCACCATTATCGTTTGTCCTTGACGATTGTTTGTATGATTTAGAGGACATCGGAATAAATATAGACAAAAGCACGTTGTATCAATTGCTTGTGCTGATGTTTTGGGATGTTATGGATGATAGTGCTGCTTTGGGAGAAACCATCCAAGATGATGTGCGAAAAGGGCTGCCCGGACGAAGCAAGAACCAAACATTCGGACTGAGCTTCGACTTTTCAACATCACTGGATAAAGGACTTCTCCAGCGAATTCAGGAATTGTTGAACCTTGATACCACAACAATGGGAAAAATCGTAGATAAGGTACGTGACTTATTCTTTGCCTCTTCGTCTGCCAATCGCTACTACATTAAATTGAGTGCGGTCAAAATCGAATTGGCAGGCGAGGATTTTGTGTGGTATCGGTGCGTGAAGTGTGGAAAGTTGTCTCCGTTTAAAATTGGTGACTATTGTGGCGCTTGCTTTGATTCGGCTGATTTAGTTCCCATTGGCGAGGAGGAATTGTCACGCTTTGACTTCTGGCGCATACCTGTTCTAAATGCACTTAAAAAGATAGAAAATATTCACACGATTGATACCGAAGAGCATACGGCGCAGCTTTCGCACAAAGAAATCTGTAGCGACACATGGAGCCACACGGAAAAATATGAAATGCGCTTTCAAGACATTAACACTGGAGAACACGGCGAAGATGCGATTGATGTTCTCAGTTGTACAACAACGATGGAGGTCGGTATTGATATTGGCTCTTTGACTGCGGTCGGGCTTCGTAATATCCCGCCCATGAGGGAGAACTATCAGCAACGAGCAGGACGTGCTGGACGTAAGAATGCAGGGATATCAACTATCGTGACTTACGCCTCTGGAGGTACGCACGACAGCCACTACTTCCGGCACCCTGATGAAATGATTTCCGGTGCACCGCGTAAGCCGTGGATAGACCGCAGCAATCCGAAAATTAAACAACGCCATGTAAATATGCTGACACTAAACGGGTTTATGTCCACGGAAGCTATGAGAACCCAATTTGATGGGATTGTTGATATAGGGATTATTAAATTCTGCGAATTATATGGGGAAAACTTCATTGAGTTTGCAGAGCAATTTTCTAAAAACTCCGGGCTGTCAACGGCTAAAACAATAGAGCATTTCCGAGAAATATGCGGGCTTGTTTTAGCAGAGGGCAAGCGTGACGAGTATATAAACAATGATAAAGAAACGCCTGTGTTTGATATTTTTTACCGCGAAGGCTTTATTCCGTCTTACTCGTTCCCCAAGAATGTTGTAAGGTTCTTCGTTGAAAAGGAATCCGAGCGAGGCAAAAATGCGCCAAGGGATATTCAGTATGCACCCGAACGTGACATAGCCGTAGCTCTTAGCGAATATGCCCCTGGCCGCTTCGTGACCATCGATAAGAAAATATTTAAGAGCGGTGGGATTTACGCTAACCCTCGTCCCCGTGGGTTTGAAACCAATCAAGCAGAGTTTTACTTCAAGAACACTGATTACTACAATGACATCTTTATCTGCTCCGAGTGTAATTGGTTTGGGCTTCAGGAAGATACAAACCTATCTCAATGCCCATACTGTGGCTCGGAGATTGTGAAAAACAAAATGCTGCGTCCTTGGGGGTTCTCCCCTGTTAAGGGCGATGAAGTAAAGTTCGAGGATGAGGACGAGCAATACACCTATGCCGAAGCCCCGTACTATTCTTATGTCCCTGAGGATACGAGGATGGACAGCTTTGGGCAGAGCAAAATCCGTTTCGCCAATTTGCCCGACCGCAAAGTGCTGACCGTTAATATGGGTAAGAGTAAAAACGGATTCAATGTTTGCAAAAAATGCGGAGGAGCGGAGGTTACTGACGCAAAGGGAAGCGCGATGTATTCGTTTTCTCAGCCTTATCACGATAACCACCCACTCTGCCGACATGAAGGAACCGTTGCCCACGGCATTTATCTCGGATATGAGTTTCTTACGGATATGTTTATGCTCGATATATCTTACGATTCAACAAAGTTGGTGGGAAACCGCAGTGCTGAAGAGAAAAGCATCCTTCGTGCGGCTGTAACTACTTTGCACGAGGCACTTAAAAAGGCCGTATCACTCGTTTTGGATATCGACTATAACGAAATCAGCGGGGGGTGGCGTCCGAGAATTAAGGGAGACGGGAACTCGCACATCGAAATGTTTTTCTATGATAATCTGACAAGTGGTGCTGGGTATTCATCGCTTATCGGCTCGATTTTGGACGAGGTACTTGAACGGGCGCGCATTATGCTGACTGGGTGCGAATGTTCACGTTCCTGTAAGAACTGCTTGGATAATTATTGGAATCAGCGAAATCATCAATTGTTCGACCGACATCTTGGCTTGCAATTACTTGATTACGCACAATTTGGACAGTTGCCCGATGACTACGAAGTTAGCGAGCAAAATGAATATTTTCAACCACTGCTGAAACTGATAACCGAGGACGGCGGAGTACCGCCACTAGCATTTGAAGTTATCCCTGCTATGAGGAAGAAACCCGACAGCACACTAAGCAAAATGTACCTCAATCCATATGATTTAAAGGATTGGCTTCCTAATGCGTTTATGACATATAAAAATCTGGTGAGTGAGGGATAATATGGCTAAATCGCTTTCGCCGCTTCGTTATCCGGGCGGTAAATCAAAAATATATGAAAAAGTTAGAAACCTAATCGTTGCTAACGGCTATGAGGGCAGAACATATGTCGAGCCTTTTGCCGGAGGTTTTGGTATAGGCATTGGTTTGCTATGTGAAGGCGTAGTGAAAGC
>ERZ795049.5897-NODE-5897-length-11025-cov-3.068551_pt1 | contig 11025 bp, 5 predicted proteins | sample MGYA00375133_ERZ795049 | MGnify/ENA primary metagenome ERZ795049 (study PRJEB30178, sample SAMN05720147) | activated sludge metagenome | isolation source: anaerobic digester from wastewater treatment plant | place: Japan | collected 2015-04-20 ...
TAAAAAGAAAATCATTGAGTATCTCCATGCTTACTTCATTATTGTGATTCTTTTTGCTATCAGCATCGCCATTTTAAAAATGATTGAATTTGTGAATCTCTTTATTTATGAAGACTTCGACACATGGCGTGTGCTCGGCAAAGCGTTGATTTATTATTGGATAGTTTATAGTGTGTTTGTTGCGATCTTGTTTCCGTTATATGCTCTTCTTCACATAATATCAAAAAAAACCGCCAACATTACATTATCAATTATATACGGAATATTGTGTTTATGCGAAATCTCTTTATCTGTTTACGCAACCCTTTCGGGTACTTTATTAGACAACGAAATCATCGTTCGTCCGCTTTATGAAACATTGCTGACGATTAAAAATACCGTAAACATTTATCTGATAGCTGTTCTTTTTGTACTTGGGCTTAACGCATTTGTTTTTTTATGTCTTTACATGCAAAGAAAAATTAAAACAAAAAAAACGATAAGCATTATATTGAGTATAATCATATTAGCTAGTTCTTTTTTTGTATTAAAGATAAATACACTAAAAATATCTAACACCAAACCGGTTATTGCCTATTTTAGCATAAACAAAACATGGTATTGTTTACGTTCGTGTATGGATTACATCCGTTCCGAAAAAATCAGCTTTACCGATGCCAATGCCGAAATTCCTGTAAATAAAGAACACATTCTTTCTTTTTTGGCCGACAATCCCGACCGTAACATCATAGACAGTCTTTATCCCTTGGAAAGAAGGGATAATATCCCGAATGTATTAGGTCCCTATTTCAATGAAAGCAAAACACCGCCACACATCGTAATCATAGTGGTTGAATCATTGGGGAGAGATTGGTTTAGAAGCGAATATGACAATGTTTGTTATATGCCGTTTTTAGATTCTTTAAGCAGGCATAGCTTGTATTGGAAAAACTGTATAACCACTTCCTCCCGAAGCTACGGTGCCGTTCCGACCATAACCGGCTCTTTACCACACGGATTAAAAGGATTCCAATTCGGTAATATGCCTGACCACAACACCTTGTTTTCCGTATTAAAAAATGCCGGCTATCAAACCAATGCTTTTTATAACGGACTGTTTTACTTCGACTGCATTGCCGAATACCTGATCGAACAAAAAATAGATTATATGTCGCCTTTTTATCAAGACTATGAGAAACAATCCGATAAAACTAAAGGCAGCTTCTGGGGTTATCATGATGAATTCCTGTTTCGTAAAACCATCGACGTTTTAACGACAAATCAAAACCGGAAACCACAATGTAATCTCATTATAAGCCTAACAACACACGATGAACTCGACCTAAACAATCCATACTTTACTAAAGCATATGAAAAAGCGAAAACAATTGTCAAAGGAGCAAAAGGTCCTACAAAGAAAGTCCACGAAAGATCCATAGCCCGCAATGCAGGATTTGTGTATGTTGACCAATGCTTAGAAGAGTTTTTTCAAGCTTATGCCAAACGTCCCGATTTTAACAACACCATCTTTGTTATCACCGGCGACCATTCCTGCGGCAACCGTAATAAAAACTTTTTATCGTCCTATCATGTACCTTTAATCATTTGGTCGCCCCTATTGAAATCGCCGGAAGAATTCCCTGCACTTATCACCCATAACGATATTACTCCATCCCTGCTTTCGTTGTTAAAACATACCTATCATTTACCCCTACCCGAAACCGTACATTACATCAGCGACGGATTAAACACTTCCAATACTTTCGAAACAAAATCGAAAATGCTGTTTTTAAAATACTCTCGTCGTATTGATGATTTCTTATACAATGAATATATATATCACAATACAGGTGAAGTGTATCGCCTGAACGAAAATCTTGATATGATACCCGAAGCATCTTCAACCATAAAAACTCAATTATCCAATACATTTTCCATCTATAAATACATCAATCATTATGTATATAACAACAACAGATTAAGTCAAAACCCTATTTATAAGAAAGAAAAAACTCATATACTGAAAACCAATGTCAGGAGTGATTCCATTGTTTGCCAAACACCTGAAAACCGCAACTACGAATGGCCTCAATATTATTTACTGGATACTTTTGTTATTCCTAACAAAACGGAAAAATGGAATAAAATTAAAATCACCTTAAACGCTGACATTAAATTCCTTGATAAATTGGAACAAGACGAATACATGGATTTATATTTCGGATGTACCGCCGATAATATGAATTATCCGACTTTTTATACGGATAAGATCGTTAAATTCATTACTTCCGAAGTATTCGAAATCAACCGTTGGGAAAAACTCAATATTTCCAAAACCTTCCAAGTGAGTAATGCCACTAATATAAATTGTTTTGTATATATCTATTATCCTCATTGGAAGGAAAGCAATTCGGCCATCGTGAAAAACATACAAATAAAAGTGGAAGGTATAAAATAAAAATCATAATCAATCAATAATGAAAATAAATCATTGCTTCATCCTCTTGTTAATTATCAGCTTAATAAGCATCTCATGCTCATCGAAGAAAAAAGATTCACTTCGTCCCGACTTGAGTAATACCAATTATATATATATAGATAATAAAACATTTAAACATAAAAACGACACTTTCTTCCCCATCATGCTTAATTATGTAATAGCATGCCGAAGCATTGACAACAAATGTGTTATATCTCCCATTAAATCCTACGAAAACCCCAACATTTATGAATCGAACACGGAAAAGGAAATACAACATCAATTGGCGGGACATTTTCAGTTAATTCACGAATTAGGATTTAACTGCCTGCGCCTTTGTTTTGATCGGATTTCACAAGATAAAAAAGGACACTATTTCTATCAAGCAGATAACAAAAAATATTACATCAAAGAACATGCAACTGAAATCATACAAGGATTTAAACAAGTGATCAACATTGCCGGTGAAAAGAATTTGCGAGTAATGTTGTTGATAAAACCTCCTATTCAAAACAAAGACTTGGAAGCATTTACTATTAAACTATTAAAAACATTCAAAGACAATCCTGTAATCTTTGCCTACGATTTTATGAACGAACCCTTATATTTTGATCAGAAAAAGAAACGAAGTAAAAAAGAAGCTGTTAAGATAGTATCACAATGGCGAGACCTGATGAGAAAACATGCTCCCAATCAACTGTTTACTATTGGATTCTCGGAACCCATTGAAGTGTTTGAATGGGACCCGCAATTGCTACCTGTTGATTTTGTACAATTCCACACCTATCATCCCTTACGTGTTCCCAACGAAATATATTGGTACAGTCATTACATCGACAAGGCTTGGATGATAGGTGAAACCGCACTCCCTGCTGATGGCGATTCCATCAGCTATGAAGAACAAGCACAATTCATGCTCGATGCATTTCATTATTCGGTCGATTGCGGCGGCAGCGGCTTCGGATGGTGGGAGTTTCAGGAAATTCCCGGCAGTCATTTCGAGGCCCAATACACCGGTTTGTTAAATCATCAAGGTATAACCTTTACGACCGATAGTGCCCACATTATTCTAGGCACATTAAAACCGGCTGCACACTTGGTAAAAGAACTGACAAATTACAAAGCGAAAAAGCCCGTCCAAGCCGTGAATTATTACAATATGCTTGGATTTAATAACATTTGTATAAAAGGAAAAATTGTAGATAAAAAAACAAAACAAGCCGTAGAAGGAGCTGTTGTGCGTGCCTGGAACGAATATTGGTCGGTCGGTATAAATACCTTTACCAATGAGAAAGGCGAATTTACCCTTTATAGCAATGATGAATGCGTTCATTTTGAAATATCGGCATCCGGTATGACTAAAATCAAATTCGACAAAAAAATAACATATCATCCTGTTTCAGGACAAAAAGCAGACATTCATCAACTGCCAAACAAAGACCTTGAATACCAACGCATCAGCTATAAACCGTTTTTATTGCAAAGCAATACCGCTCCCTACCCTCTTTTTCATTTCGACCCGGAAAAGTTTAATCAGGCAAAGTTTACGGGAGATATGGGACCCTTGTATTTAAAAAAAATAAAATAAACAACACCCTAACAAAATGAAAGAAACGGCACAAGAACGTATACTGGCATATTTTGAAAATGCAGCAAAGAAAAGAGACCGTTGGAAACGACGCAATCGGTTTTACCATAAAACCATTGAAAAGCAGTTTGCATTTATGATACCAGAAGGTTCAGTAGTTTTGGAATTAGGCTGTTCTACCGGCGATTTACTACATGCCGTTAAACCTTCGAAAGGAATAGGTGTTGATTTTTCGAAACAAGCAATAGATATTGCATCAAAAAAATACCCTGAACTTCAATTCATCCATGCCGATGTATTGGATTTTGATTTAAAGGAAAATATCGATTATGTGATTATCTCCGATCTTTTAACCTCGCTGTGGGATATTCAAAGCTTATTCAAAATAATAAAACAATATATAAATCCCGAAACAAAAATCATTATATCAAGCTATAACTATTTATGGGAACCAGTATTAAAGTTAGGGGAAATTTTCAGACTCAAAGCCAAACAACCGCTTCAAAACTGGCTATCAGTTAAAGACATTGAGAACTTATTACATCTCGAAGATTTAGAAATCATTAAAGTGGAAAAGAAATTACTTTTACCAAAATATATACCGGTATTAAATGCTATTGTCAATACTTTCATCGCTAATCTTCCGGGTATATGTAAATTAAATTTAATACAATTTATAATTGCTCGTCCGGTTCAACATATACGAAAAGATTATTCGGTTTCCATAGTAATTCCTGCACGTAATGAAAAAGGTAATATTGAAAACGCTATCGTTCGTACTCCTTTGTTCGGCACCCATCAAGAATTCATATTTGTTGAAGGCCATTCATCGGACGGCACTTACGAAGAAATCGTCAGAATTCAACACATGTATCCCGACAAAGATATCAAAGTAATTCAGCAATCGGAAAAAGGCAAAGGTAATGCTGTGCGCGAAGCCTTTGAAATAGCTCAGGGAGATATTTTAATAATACTTGATGCCGATTTAACAACACCTCCTGAAGATATGCCGAAATTTTATGAAGCACTTTGTTTACATAAAGGAGAATTCATCAACGGATGCCGATTGGTCTATCCCATGGAAAAAGAAGCTATGAGGTTTTTAAACCTGATAGCCAATAAATTTTTCGGATGGTTTTTCTCCTATCTGCTAGGGCAAAGACTTAAAGACACCCTTTGCGGAACGAAAGTATTGTTTAAAAAAGATTATGAAAAAATCAAAGCCAACCGCAAATATTTCGGTAATTTCGATCCCTTCGGCGATTTCGACCTTTTATTCGGTGCCGCCAAATTGAATTTGAAAATCGTTGAAGTGATTGTTCGCTACCGCGACAGGACATACGGTTCCACGCAGATTAATCGTTTTGCTCACGGGTGGTTATTGATAAAAATGAGCTTGTTTGCCGCACGTAAAATTAAATTCAAATAAATCATGAAACTAAAGACATTACACCCTGTATTATGGATACTTCCCATTTTTACTTTGGCGTGGGGAGTTTTTATTTTGTTTTATTTCGATACTTTTTATTCACGTAATATCGACCCTGAATATCCTTATCTAATCAACGGATTAAATGCTGCCTTGCTCAAATTTAATCAGATAGGGCACTACGACCATCCGGGAACACCCTTTCAAATGCTTTGTGGATTAATTATACGGATTACTCATTTGTTTACCGGAAAAGGAAGCATCTCGCAAGATGTTATTAATCGTCCGGATTATTATTTATATTCAATCAGTCTATTTCTCATTATTCTACAATCAATATTAGTTTACATTATTGGTTTCGTTGGACAGAAGCGAGGCATCAAAAAAACTCCCCTTCTACTCTTACAATCCGGCATATTATTAAATTTTATATTGTTAATGGTGTTTTGCAGGGTATATCCTGAAAGATGGTTGTTTATTACATCCATTTTATTCATTATTGTATACCTAACCTGTGGTTATAACAAGCAAAAACCATTAACTTTTGCTATTGCAAGTGGCATTATTATGGGCATGGGACTCGCAACAAAATTCAACTATTTACCTTTATTGATATTGCCTCTATTATTAATGTGCGACTATAAGCACAGACTTATCTATATCGGCACTAGCATTTTATCTTTTTTTGTTTTTATATTACCAATAATTAACCGATTCAAAGATTATTGGAATTTCATTATCGGTATTGCTACTCATGACGGCATTTACGGAAAAGGACAAGAAAGAATGTTCAATCCCGATATCATCAATGAAAATATTATTCAGCTTATTAAAGCTGCACCCGAAGTTTTGTTCTTGTTAATTGCTTTGCTCATACTCCTGATTATTGTGATTATCAAAAGAAAAAAAATTCGCGGAATTAACTATACATTGTTTTTTAGCGGAAGCATATGTCTCATTTTATTTCAATTGGTGATGATAGTAAAACACTATAAAGCAGATTACCTAATACCACTACTTTCTATTTATCCTTTGTTTTTATTTATGATTTACCGTTATTTTGAAGATTTATATACCGACAATAAATATAAATTCATTCCTGTTTTGCTTCTCTCGCTAATTTGTATTTTCTTTTCCGTTAATTATGCCGTAAAAGAAATTCCCGTTCTAAAGAAAGAAAGTAACCTACGTGAAGAGTTAAGATGTTATGTTTCAAAAAATATGACTGAAGATGCGATATGGTTTGTAATTACTTCGTGGAAAAGAGCCCCTTTTGTTGAAAACGCTTTTGTTTACGGTTTTTGTTATTGCCGGCATGCACATCGTTATTTACCGGAACTACTTCAAAAAAATCCGAATATCATCACCTATGAAGGACAGGATAATCCGGTGAAAATATGGAGAATACTTCCGGCTTCTTTAGACAGTGTACTTGCCACCGGAAAACCCATACACTTATATGATGCCCCAAAAAGAGACACCTATAAATTAATTAATATGATTTCGGATGTATGTAAAAAGCAAAATTATTCCTTGCAAATTGATACTTTATTCACACAAAAGGAAATGAAGGCACATATTATTCGCTATCAATTGAAATAATCCAAACTATAAACCTTCAACTTTTATCTTGATATTACGCAATGTAATTCGTGAGTTCGGCACCCATATGTCATCATATATTGGTGTAGTAACACATACCGAATACTTTAACTTTTTCATATCTTTAATAATAAACTCTTTACTTATGGCTAAATCATACCATTTATGAGCATAAACATGTTCTTCATTTAAAAATTTAACAATTTTATCTTTATATACTATAGTATAATCATTGGTTTTATCCTTACAAACAAATCGTAAGTCCATATATTGATCCTGATAAACGCTATCATTAATATATACTTCGGCAGATAAGCTGATACGTAACTTCTTATATGTTTTATCGCTGTTTTTAAACTTTTGAGGTTTTAATAGATAAAAAGTCTTATAATCAACTTCACTCGGTTTTTCCTTTGGAGTAGTACATTTAATAATATTCGGATGTGAAAAAAATGAAATAGGTTTATATTTTTCTTCGTTAAAAATTGAATTCGTTGTTAAATGATTTGTATGATAAGTATATAAATGTATGTATTTATATATCTTTAATTTATTTCTCAATAACAATAACAAGGAATCGTTGTAGCATATTTTCATATTAAGATTACTATCTATAAGATAAACAGCCTCATTTTCCCATATATTGGTATTATTATAATAATAATTGTTATAAATCATTTCTCTTATTTCTCTGGTATAATTTAAAAAAGGCATACGCGTTTGTATGCGAAAATAGGAAGCGGTATCCAAACCATCGCTGAGCCAATGAATATTAGGGGGCGTTTGTAAATGATAATTGTTTTTTAACAATGTGAGTAAAGAAGGAGCAATATCATTATGACTTACAACAGCTTTAAAAGTTTGTGCAGATATTAACAAGGGAGACCAAATAATTAAAGGCACGTGATGATAAGCCAAGACATTTTTCATATTCAATCCGGAAGCATGATCCCCTGTTATCACAAAAATCGTTTGTTCGAAATCGGGATGTTTAGCATAGGTATTTATAAATTTTCTGATGCAATCGTCGGTATAAACCATAGCTGCAAAACGTGCCTTGTGTTGTTCGTATTCCTTATGCTTTTCTTTGGGTAAACGGGCTATGATTTGTTCTGTTTGCCGGATATAATAATTTTGTTGGGAAGAATTGGATAGTTTTAATTTTTCATGCCCTGTTATAGTGATAAATAAATTAAACATCGGTTTTTTTTGTTGTTGCCATAAAACTTTCATACTCTCATCAAACATTACATGATCAAAATATCCCCACCAATTACCGAATTGAGTCTTATCTTTCGATTTTTTATAACAGACATAAAAAGGAGCCATATAATCTGTATGCTGTGCAATAAGAAATTCCGAAATGCAATCGAAAGTCAAATCACCTCCATAGAAAACATTGGTTTGGTATGCATTGTTTTTTAATATAGAAATTAAACTTTGATGATCAGGCATATTTCCGAATTGAAATCCTTTTCTTCCGTAAGGCAAAGAGCCAATAATTGACGGAATTGCACCATAACTTCGAGAGGTAGTACTTAAACAATTTTTCCAAAACAAGGATTTTTTCGATAATGAATCTAAAAACGGAGTAAAACTAACACCATCGTTGTTATTTTCATTACATTCATTTCCTAATGATTCGACAATGATTACAACTACATTAGGTTTTGAATGAATAGAACGGAAATAAGGGCCTAATACATTCTTATCTTCCGGAAAACATCTTTCCAAAGGGAATAAGCTATCATTAATCTCCCATTCCGGATTTTCATTCCTAAACATCGAAAGTAAATTTGTATCTATTTCAATATTACTATTTTGTTTCTTAAATTCATGGTTTTCTTTTTGTAAAAAATCATAACAATTTTCCAAACAATAAACACTTTTATTGATAATGTATTTATTCCCATTTTTAATCATCGGACTATGTCCCATTTGCTCGGCATGTCTACTAAAAAAAACTCCGGTAAATTGCAGCATAATTGAAAAAACGATAATGCTTGTATGTAAGTTTTTCTTTTCCAAATACAATGAAACAACAATAAAACCCCCAAACAATATCGTAAGTATTAATAAAACATAAACAACAGGAACTACACTAAACACAGCTGCTACGGTCTCATTTATAGGACGTAATATCAACTCTGCATCAACTAAATTGCCTGTTTGCCGGGAATAAACTGTGAACGATAATTCCATTAAAACAATGAACGCAAATGCAAATCCCGTTACAATCACACTTACCTTCTTCGATACAAAACGTAGTAATGCGTACAAAGGAAGTACCCATATAGTAAAAAAAGAAATAACAGACCAATAATGCAATATCATTGTAAACACAATATCAGCATTAATATATTCACTATATAAAACTCCCTCAATTCCTTTTAGGATAAAAACAAAAAGTAAAAAAAACAAAAATATTTTATAATAAGACTGAAAGAAAAGATAAATTTTTGATGTTCTGTAATTCATTTTTAATATATAAGCATTGACATTAATTATTTTCCATCATTTGTTTGGAATGTTTAAATCGGTTTAATTTCAATTTGTTTTTCACCTTGGCAAATGACACCATACTCAACAAGGCCAAGAAGATACAACTGATCGAAAAAGCTTGGGTTCGATACGTAAACCAATAATGCAAATACGAATGATTGGCAACAACAAAATACCAAACATAAGGAAAAACAGCAATAATCATAAAGAACACAAAGTTCCTCCATCCCTCTTTACGAAAGAAAAACACAACAAACAATAAAAGCGCACAAATAACCATATTGATATACACCCATTGCAACACATCCGCATTTCCCACAACTGCATCCCATCGTGTAAAAGTTTTTTCAATATATGCTTTCGGATCAAGGCGAAATAAAAAGGTTTGTATCGCATCTTCAATCACGTTTCTATTTGTTGTTAAGGTAGCGATAATCCATTTACTCATCCACGTAAATCCATAGGCAACACCCCATAAGAGAGAATGAAACGTGATTTTTTTTAGACCTTTTATCAATGAAATCTCTTGTTTTTGATGTTCGTAAATCATAAATAATACCGTTAAAGGCATGCCTAAGGTTAATAAGGGAGTGGTTAATAAATCCACATAGGCAGTTAAAGAACCGATTACAAAAAACAACATTAATATATATTGTTTATTTTGATAATGATAACACACCAAAATTGAAGCAAGTAATGAAAGTATCCATACTGGTGCAAATTGAATGGAAAACTGTGTAACAAACATATTGACAAACAACAACCCTCCCATCATAGCCAATGTTTTTACGATATTGGTTTTTCTGCTCAAAACAACGGCTAAAAAAAGTAAAAGTGAAGAGCTAATTGCATGTAATATCCACCTTACTTTTTCAAAATCTCCTATTAAAAACAAAGGTCGAAATAAAAAAGTACTTCCATGCCAATAACGAGGATAAAACGAATTCGGTTCTTTAGGATTTTCAATACGATAAAGCAAACCTTTCGATTTATTTAATCCCCACTGAACTTGATGTGCCACTAATACGAATGATTTATAAGGATGTTGGTTGTCTATACAATGTATCTGATTCAATATCATAGCATCGGTAAAATTATCCATTTGATAGGATTTTTTAGGTATAATGGCAAAAGGATAATCACCTTGATTTTTCAGTCTTTTAGCCGACCGCTCAATATTTTCATTGATTTTATGATTGGGAATAATACATGATAAAACCGAAACCAATACATATATAGCTATTAAAGAAAATAAAACAATGGCAAAACGAAGAAATGTTTTCATGATCTTTTGTTTTAATTTTTAAATGCAATACGTTTTAATTCATACATTTTACGATCTTTTTGAACGATCACATCAAGACAAAGACCGGTAAAAAAAGATTGTATACCTGCCAAAGCCAAAAAAACCGAAACAATAAGGGTCGGAAAGAGAGGCACTAATCC
>ERZ795049.5900-NODE-5900-length-11021-cov-4.709648_pt1 | contig 11021 bp, 4 predicted proteins | sample MGYA00375133_ERZ795049 | MGnify/ENA primary metagenome ERZ795049 (study PRJEB30178, sample SAMN05720147) | activated sludge metagenome | isolation source: anaerobic digester from wastewater treatment plant | place: Japan | collected 2015-04-20 ...
CTCGGCCGCGCAAATCTCGACAAAGCCCCCCGAGAACACGTCGAACTTGTACGTTTCGTTGATATGGCGATGCAAGGAAGCGCTATTGAATTGCGTCAGCACAAAAATGTTGTTGACGCCGGAATGGATGCAGTTGCTCAGCGGTATGTCCACGAGACGGTACCGGCCGCATAGCGGCACCGCAGGCTTGGCTCGTTCCGCCGTCAGCGGATACAGCCGCGCCCCGCGACCGCCCCCCAACACCAAAGCCGCCACCCGCTCCACGCTCCGCGCCACTGCCAGACTCTCTGCTTTCTTGCTCATGTTGCCTGTCTCTCTTTTCTCTGCCGTCTATCGGCATTTCCCCCGCTCGAGCCGCCGGAATCCCGTCACGAGCCAATCGTCACAATCGCTGTGGGAGCGCATAAGCATACCGGAGAACCAAACGCAAAAACACGCTCGCAGACTGCAACAACCGTTTCGTAAAAAACCGGTCCCCCCTCGCGCAAGAAACAGGCGCTCCCTGGCCCATGCTGCGCGCGCCATGACATCGCCCCGCCTGCGGGTTTTACCCCGCAGACGGGGCGTTTGCTCGTGAAAACCTCGCGCCGTTAGCGCTTTCGGCGCCTCAGGCAACGAGACCCAAAGCCGCCTATCGCCGCGCCTAGCGCCAAGAGACTGGCTATGCCCGCCACCGGCACGCCGATGGTTCCCGGAGCGTGCGGCGGACTGTCCGGATCGAGCGGGTTGGTGCCCAGGGCGATTTCGACGCCGTCCGCCACGCCATCGCCATCCGTGTCCCAATTCTGCCAATCGGTTTCATTGAGAGCGCTCGGCCATTGCATGTCGACATGGTCCCATACCCCGTTTCCGTTCGCGTCCTCGACGCTGTCCGGAATGCCATCGCCGTCGGTATCCTGGGCGGCGGACTCGGCGCTTTCCTCGAGACCCGCCAAGGCATACACGCCCCACACCTCCGCGTTCACAATGACGGAATTGCCCCGCACGTCCACGACGCTCGGGCCAAGAGGCCGCCCAGCGGCGACATTCAACACTTCGGGCACGCCGGTCACGCCGTTGATCCGGACCATCACGAGAGAGGTCTCGGGGATGCGCGTTCCGTCTACATACCCATTCTGATCCTCGTCCTTGTACCAGATTTGAATGGTTCCTATGCCGGAAGGCGCGGCCGTGAACCTCGGCGTGATGTTGTAGCAGGCGCCCGCCACCACCTTGAGGCCATGCCCTATCTCGAAAACCGGCACGCGATCGATGACAACATGCGTGCGCGAGGCCGCCGTCAAGATGCCCGGACGCACCGTGACCCGGATAAAATCGCGGTACAAGGAAGCGCCCACCATGTTGACCACGTCCCACGCCCGCGGGTCTTGGTAGACTTTCACCGATCGCGTGACCTGGAACGCCGCGTTCCCGGCCTGGTCCGTGACGTTGTACGCCACGACATATACGCCGGCCGCGTCCGGATTGACCGGGTTGGACGTAACGATGCGCCCCGTGATGTCGCCGTCCGCGTCGTCCGAGGCGGTCGCGCCGGGATCGACATACGGCACGGCGTACGGCGTGTCGATGGCGGCAGCGCCGTTCAGCGCAATGACCGGCCGCGTATTGTCCACGCGAACCTCCCCGCCTCCGGAAACCGCCGGGGCCGCGTTGCCCACCGCATCGACGGCGCTCCCACCGGCAATGACGATGCCGAGCGCGCCGTCGCCGGTCACGTTCATCAACGTAATCGTGCGGACGGTCTCACTGCTGGCCGATACGCTCACCGTGGCATTCGCCGTTCCCGTTTTCGCCAGCGTCACCATGCCCGGGGCAAGATTGATCTGGCTCGCGCCGCCATACGTCGCCACAAACGCAACCGGTCCCTGATTCGTTATCGCGGGCGTCGGGCCCGAAATCGTCAGGGTCGGCGGCGTATTGTCCACCGTCACCTCGGAACTCTGCTCGCTGGCAGGCGCCGCATTGCCCGCCGCATCCGACGCCGACCCGGCGGAAATCCGGATGCTCGCCACGCCATCGCCCGCAATGCCGGACAACGTGACCGTGCGCTCACGAAGGCCAGCGCCCTCTACCGAAACGGAGCCTACGGAGAAGCCGCTCCCCATCACGGATACATCCGCCGCCGTCAACGTCACCGCGTCCGCCCCAGCATACGTGACCGTAAAGGAAACCGGGCCGGCGCCCGTCACCGCGACGGACGGAGCTCCAATCGTCAGGGTCGGCGACGTATTGTCCACCGTCACCAAACTGCTCGGACCCGCCGCCGGAGCAGGATTGCCAAAGACATCCTCCCCGCTGCCGCTGCGAATGGAGAAACCAATCGTGCCATCGCCACGGAGATTATGCAGCGTCACAACGCGATCCGTCACGCCGGAACCCGTCACCGCGATGTCGGCATCCGCCGTGCCCGTCTTGTGCACGGCAAGATCGGCCTCCGTCAACGTCACGGTGGCCATGGCATTGTAGGAAACAGGGAAACTGGCGGAGCCCGATTGCGTCACCGCAACGCTTGGCGCGCCGATGGTTACGCTCGGCGCGGTGGCGCTGACCTGGAACGTCACAGACGGTCCAGCGGCAAGCGCCAAGTTGCCGGCGTCGTCAGCCGCCGTCCCCGCAGCGATCGCAATGCCCAACTCGCCTTCGCCCGCGATATCGGTGATCGCAACCGTCCGCATGCTCACTCCCACGCCCCACACCGCCACATGCCCCGTGGCGGTTCCCGTCGCCGTCAAGGTCACATCGGACGCCGCAAGCGTCACGTAGTCGGCGTCAAGATAGGTCACCGTATACGTGACAGGGCCGCTCTTGGTCACCGTCGCAGACGGCGCACCGATGGCGACGCCCGGCAGGGTATTGTCAACCACAACCGGCACGCTGGTCGCGGCGGCCGTCTTCCAGCCCGCAGCGTCCACGCCGGTCTCGGCGGCAATCGCCACGCGCAGCGTCCCTTCGCCCGTAATATTCGTCACCTCAATCACGTACGACGCGTTCGATCCCGACACGTTCACCGCGCCCGTCGCCGAACCGGTCGACAACAAGGTTACATCCGACGCCTGCAACGACGTCGATGCGGCGCCGCCATACGTCACCGCAAACGTGACAGGCCCCTGGGCCGTCGCGTTGGGCATCGGCGCGCCAATCGAGATCGACGGCGGCGTATTGTCGACAAGGAACGTGGCCGACGGCCCCGCTGCCGCCGCCCGGTTGCCCGCTGCGTCAACGGCCGTGTCCGGCCCCAGCGAGATGCCCAGCGAGCCGTCGCCCGTAATGCCGGACAATGTGACCACATGCGTCCCCGGTTCCGCCGCGGACGTCTCGACAACCGCCGACGCCGTGCCCGTCGCATGCAGCAACACATCAGCGCCGCCAAGCGTAATCGTGTCCGCGCCCGCATACGTCACCGTATACGTCACTGGCCCCTGACCCGTAACCGAGGCCGACGGCGCACTCAAAGTCACTCCCGGCGCCGTGTTGTCCACCACGACCGGCTGACTTGGCGTGGACGCCGGGGCGAGATTGCCCGCCTTGTCCCTCGCGGAACCGGCAAGCACCGTGATCCCCAACGTGCCGTCGCCCACAACGTTCATCAACGTGACCACTTTCGTGTTGGCGTCCGTTTCGCCGATGACGAACGAGGCGTTGGCCGATCCCGTCTTGTTCAATTGGACAAACCCCGAGGACAGCATGGTGGTCGAGGCGCCGCTATAGCTGACCGTGTACGACACGGGGCCGCCGCGCGTGACCGAAACCGACGGAGCGGATACGGCGACAACCGGCGGAATGGTGTCCACCACCTCAACGCGCACGCTCTTGCGCGTCACGCCCGTCGCGGGATACGGAACCGTATCGGCCGCGAGGAATTCGACATCGTACGCGCCCAGCATGTCGGAAGTCGGCGTCCACGTGAACGTCCCCTGACCACCGCCATGATCGACGAACTCCGCCCCATGGTCCGCCGGCAACGTCTCCGGATTGATCGTCAACCCCAACACATCCCCCTGCGGATCGGTCGCGGCAATCGTAAGCGTCAACGTCTCATCGGCCTCGACCTGCTTCGCGGCAATGTTTTCAAACTGCGGCGAACTATTCCGCGCGCGCACCGTGATGCTCACCACCTGATCCGTCGTATAGCGCTCGGCCGTGCCCGACTCGGCCGCCGTGAACTTCACGTGGAATTCGCCCCCGACCTGAGCATCGCCCGGAGTCCACACAAACACCCCGCTGCCCGGATCGCCAAGCGTGAACACGCCCATGTTCCCCGCCGGGAAATCCAACGGCTGCGCCGTCAACGTAAGCGCATTGCCGTCGGGATCCACCGCCGAGACTTCGATGCTCATCGCCGCGTTGCTGTACGCCTCCATCGGCTCGATGGGCACAATCACCGGAGGATGATTCGGCGGCAACACCGTGATCGCGATGGTCGAACTGTCGCTCAAATGCGATACCGCGCCGTTGTCCGTCACATACACCGTGATCGAATAGATGCCGATCTCGCTCTCCGCCGGCGTCCAGACAAACGCGCCTGTGCCATCTCCATTGTCCTGAACATGCGCATTGCTGCCCACCCGCAAATCGCCCGTAAACGCAAGGGTAAGCGCATCGCCGTCCCCGTCGGCCGCGTGAAGCGGCAATGAAAGCTCCTGTCCCACAGCAATAATCGCGTCGCTCAACGGAGTTAGAACCGGCGCCGTATTGATGGCCGTCGCCGGAGGCACAACGGTCGTCCACACGATCGCCTCGTCCGACTTCCGCTGATCCACGCCGCTCATGCCTGTAAATACAAGCCGGCTGGACTTCTTGCCGCCGTCCGAAGGAGCCAAGGCAAGCTTCTTCACCAGCGGGGCGCCCGGCTTATGCCACACCACCACCTGCTCCACGCCGTCAAGACTGCCGCCCGGCAGACGAAGCACTTCAACGTCATCGGGAACCGGCGGCAGATTGGCCTCAACCTCCGCCTGATTCCAATACCCCGATTTGTAACGGCCGGAAGTGTCCGGACCGCCGGCGACATCCGGAATAAGCGGCATAACTTCGTCTGCGTCGTAGGGACTGCTCGCTTTCAGCAAATCCGCGTTCGAGATAGCCCCGCCCTCAATGTAATCCGTGAACGTCGGCCATTTGCGCAGACGCAAGGCCTCGTCCATATTGGATATCCACGTGACCTTGCCCAGATAATTGTTGCCGGGGAAACCGGTCCGCTGATCATCGCATCTGACGGTCAGTCTGGACGCGTCGATGACGCTTCCCTGCAGCTTGATCATGCCGGGCGTTCCCAACCCGCCATTGCCGCCGACCCCGCCGACGCCGCCGCTGCCGCCCGCGCCGCCGCCGCCGCCCGCGCCGCCCGCGCCGCCGGAACCGCCCACGCCGCCGCCGCAACGCCCTGCCACGTCGCCCGACGCGTTCAGGGTCGCGCCCCATATGATGCTTTCCTTGGCGGTCAACGAAAGCGGCCGCTGACCGTGCAGGTTGACCGTCACGTTGCTGTTCACGTCAATGCTGTTGAAATCGAAGACGCACACGCCAAAATCATTGCGCCCAATGGCGTTGTACGCGCCGCTGATGACCAGCGTGTCGGTGTCGATATCAATCGCGCCCGAATACAACACCATGTCGCCGTCGCTGCCGTCGCTCAAGTAATTCGAATACGGGTTCCGGATGCTCTGTCCCGTGTACTGCCGCGTCAAAATGGACGTCGCCACGTTGTCATTGCCGGCGATGTCCTTCGCCACGCCCGCCGGAATCCACACCTGAACCAAACCCGGTTCAAACGGCACCAATTCGAACGTGAAGTTCGCGTCCAATCCGCGAAACACGCCCGCGCCGCTGTTCGAAGTCTGCACGTCGGGCAACCCAAACCCCACCACCGGCTCGCTGAACGTGACCGTCACGTCAAACGGGTTCTGCGTCGTGGGATTCCCCACCGATGCGCTGAGCGTCGCCGTGGGCGGCAGCGTATCGACTCGATACGACTCGCCCAGCGTGAACGAGCCATTGCCCGCGCCCGTTCCCCCCAAACGATTGCCCGCCATGTCTTCAATGGAGTCATTGTCGGCCACGTCAAGACGCAAGCTGGCATCGCCCACGCCGGTCTGCACCGTGACCGTGTACACGCTGCCCGAACCGCTCACGTCCACGACGCTCGCGCCATCCATGTTCGGAGCGGACACGGAAAAATCCAAGTGGTCCACGTTCACGACATCCTCGCTGAACGTGACCAAAAAACGCACCCGCGCCGCATTCGTGGGACTCTGATCCAATATGGCGACGGACTTGACGGTCGGCGGGGTCAAATCGGGAATGTACGGATGCAACATCCAGTCAAGGTAGTACTGGTTAATGCAATTCTGAACCAACAGCCGGTACCCGTTTACGTTCAAGTGAATCGGGTCGAGAAATCCGCCCCCGATCACGTGCATGGCCAACGGCGTATTGGGATACGTCGGATATCCGCCGGGATACGGCCAATAATTGGGCGCGCCCCCCGGAAAGGGAGCCGATCCCGGAAACAGCCACGCCGTCGGATACCCCATCGCGTTCTGGCAAAGCCCGAAGTTCTGAATATACTCGCACCGGCGAGTCGTGCGCGCAATCTCCAGCTTTTGATGGCCCAACTCGATCAACGCGCTGTTCAATTGGCCTGCGCTCGGAAAGCCCATATGCCACCACAGCGCCACCGACGTCGGATTGAACGTCAGATTCGGGAAATATCCCGCCAGCGACTCGACGAAGTTCATGTAGTCGTAATCGACGATCAAGACCCGGATATTCGGGCGCACGCTGAGAATGTGATTGACGACCGTCTGGATATTGGCGCGGATTTGCGCCCAAAACGCCGCGCGCTGCCCCGCGGACAAACTCGTGTGATAGTACATCATAAAATCGTTGCCGCCCAGACTGAGGTGGACGGTGTCGATCGTCGGGTTCGTCAACAGCTCGAACGTGATCAAATCGAGCAACGGCTGGGTGGCCCACAACGATGCCGTCGAACCGCTGAGCGCGGTCAGATCGCCCTTCTCCTCGAACACGCCCAACCCGTTGGCCATGAACATGGTCCGCACAATGCGGTCTTTCCACAAAAACTGCGTCCAGCTGTCGCCCACCAGCAACACGCGCCGAATGCCGGCATGCGCATGGAACGACGCCCCCAGAAAAATCGCCGCCGCCAGAAGCGCGCCCAATACGCGCCACGCCCGCACCGGCCGTTTCTTTCCACATTCACCGCTCACTGGAAACATCATTCCGGGCTCCTCCCCATCAGACCGTACAAGGTTTGACGCGCTGGCGTCGCGCAACGATCCCGACCGGCACTCCACATCTTACGAAACACGCATTATGATACAACAAAAAACACATCCCTCTTTTCAGGATGGTGTTTCTTTTCCCCAAGTTCCGCACAAACCACACCCGTCATGGTCTATTTTCGTACAAGGAAATAGTACAACCCCATTTCATATCTGTCAAGTGAAAAATCAGCCAAAATTCGTAATGTCCCGGACAAACCATCGGCATTTCCCCGAATTTCCGTTTAACGTGGCCGCTCCCGGCTTCCCCGGCATGCCCGGCAATCCCGCACGTCCCGCCCTGCCTCGCCATGGAACAACAGGGATCTCCCAGGCCATTGCATTACAATTCTGAGCCATTAGGACTTTTCGGCCCCATATACGTCCCGATTTTACCGTTTGGCGCACGATTTTCGTCTTTGTAGCGCCCGGTCTCTGTGCCGGGCGGTTTTACGGCAAGCGATGAGACGAATCCACACCGCCCCGGCTCAGTGCGCCCAGACGCGCCCGGCACAGAGACCGGGCGCTACAAAGACATTAACGATGGCCATTCCCATGCACCATTTCCCTCGGTCATGTAATGCGATAGCCCTGGATTTTCCCCCTTGACCCGCCTTGCCGCCGTCTAGTAGGCTATGCCTGTCACAAATCAAGGCGTTTTCGGACAACCGCAGGGAGTGTCGCGCGTCATGTCGATTTTCCGTGAATTGTTCAGTACGTTTCGTTCCTCTTTCGTCAACATCCCCCTTCAGAATCCGTTGAGTTATCTCTATGTGATCCTGAGCATGCTGTTGCTGCTGTGGGGACGCAGCGGAACCTAACGCCCGCTCTCCATCTGGCATGAATCCCCGCGCCGCACAGGCCAGACCGCGATGAGGCGCCCGCTGGCATGGGCGGCGGCGGCCTTTGTCGCGGGGATGGCGCTTGCCATATCGAATGCGCTTCCGGGCATTTTGTATCCCCTCTTGCTCTGCGTCGCGGCAATCGCGTTACCCGCATTCGTCCCCGACCGTTGGCTTCCAAGGCCTGCTCCCGTGGCGTTGGCGTTTGCGGCGGCCGGGGCGGCGTTATGGAATGCGCATCACACAGGGCCGCCAGGCGACCCGCTGAGTTGGCGGCTGGCGTCGGCTCCGCTTTCTCATGCCGCATTTGAGGGACGCGTCCGCAGCACGAGTTTGGCCATTCGCGACCCCGATTACCTGCGATTCGTGGTTGACGTGGACCTCCTCGACGATGGCCACGAAACCCTTCCTATCACGGGCGGACTCTCCGTCGGTTGGACCCGCCCCGGACGAGTCGTCTATCCCGGCGAACGGATTCGGGTCGAGGGAGAGCCAAGTCTTTCGCTGGCTCCCGTCAACCCGGGTATGGACAACGTCGAGGACGTCCTTCGCCGACGCGGCGTGAATTCTTCTCTGCGCGTCTACGGGCCCGATGCCGTGCAAGGGATCGCCCCCGCCCCGTGGTGGTCGCCCTCGCATTGGGCGGCGCGCCTGCGCCACGCGCAAGCCGAACGCTTGGCGAACGCGATGCCGGCGTCGATCCTGTCGTTTGCGCTGGCGGTGTGGCTTGGCGACCAGAGCCGCATCGCCTTGCACGAATACGACGCGTACGTTCGATCGGGGACGGTGCACATCCTGTCGGTCTCGGGCGTGCATGTGGCCATTCTGTACGTGACTCTGACGGCCCTTCTCCGGCTGCACATGCCGCGCCGTCGCCTGCGCGCGATGTTTGTCATGGCGGGCGTGGCCGTATTCGCGCTGATGGCGGGCGCTTCCGCTGCCACCTTGCGCGCCGCCGCCATGATCGCGTGCTACGTATGCTACGACCTGCTGGATCGCGAGCCTGACTCCATCAATGCCCTGAGCATCGCGGCCTTGGGCCTTCTCACAACCGCCCCCGATCTGCTGCTCGATATAGGGTTTCAGCTCTCTTTCCTGAGCGTAGCCTCCATACTGCTGTTCCACGAGCCGATCGCTTGCCGACTGGGCGGATGGCGCGCCCTGAATCCGCTGGGCAGATGGCGTGCCCCGGCATGCTCCTCCATCGGAATGACCCTCTCGGCCCAAATCCTCAGCGCGCCAACGGCCATCCGTCTGTTTCACGTCTTGCCGCTGCCTTCTCCTCTCGCCAATCTGCTGGTGACGCCGTTGCTGGCCGTCGCGCTGTGGTTGTTGCTCGTCGTCAGCATACTGAGTTGGGCGCTTCCCGCATGGGCCGCCGTGTTCGGCCACGCCCTGGTTCCGGTTGTGTTCTTGATCCGCGGGATCGCGCAGATGATGGCTTCGATCCGCTTTGCCGTCCCCATTCTGTCGACGCCGACGGCGTGGGCGATGCTGGCGTATTTCGGAGCGGCGACATGTCTCTGGCTTTTGCTGCGCGAAGGCCGGCCGTCCCGGAAAATCGTGGCGGGGCTTGTGGCCATGTGCGCGGCGACCGTTCTACTGTGGCGCCCCTGGAAGATGGAACCCGAGATCGTGTTCCTCGATGTCGGCCATGGGAACGCGACGTTCCTTCGATCGCCCCAAGGCGTGACGGCACTCGTGGACGGAGGCGACGAAAGCGAGTTCAAGCAGACGGGGTCGCGCGTGGTGAAGCCATTCTTATGGGCGCATCACGCGATGCGGCTGGATTATGTGTTTCTTTCCCACCCCGACCGCGATCACCTGGGCGGGCTACTGCCCATTCTCGACGCCTTCCGCGTCGGCGCATTCGTGATTGGGCCGGGTCATGAGGACAACGAACTGCTGCAGGAAGCCCTGAACCGCTGCGCGCAAAACGGCGTTCCGGTGCGCCGCGTCGCCAAAGGCGACACGATAGACCTTGGCGGCATGCAGGCCGAAATCCTCCACCCCGATGCCGCCTGGACGTCCGGCCGCAACGTGAACGATTGTTCTCTCGTGTTGCGCGTGATGTGGAACGACGTCAGCGTGCTGCTGCCCGGCGACATTGAAAACGCCGCGGAACAAGCCCTCATCCCGGCGGCCTCGCCCATCACCGTTCTTCTCATTCCCCACCACGGCTCCAAGACCTCGAGCGCGCCGCCATTCATCGAAGCGTTCCGGCCGCGTCACGGCATCGTCTCTACGGGAAATCAGCGGGGAAAAGAGTCCTTCGCCCCCCCCGTGCTGCAGCGCTACCGCGACGCCGGCGCCGACATCCTGCGCACCGACCGTCTGGGCGGAATCCGCATGACCCTCGAACACGACGGCCCCTTGCTCCTCCCTGCGCGAACCGCGCGCGGCTACCCCGTCCTTGCCCCCACGCTCGACGGACCGCCATGAAGGAACCGCCTCAGAAGGGAACGTCGTCGTCCTCCATAAGGCTCTCAATGGCGTCGGCGGGATCGAAATAGGTGACCGGAGCCTCCTCCGTCGCGCCGGCCAACGTCAAATCGCCGAAAATCTGAACGTCCCGATCGAACATAAGGTCGAGATGGCCGGTAGGGCCGTTGCGCTGCTTGGCGATCATGAGTTGGATGACTTTTTCGGGGTCTGTGCCGGGACCGAACTTGGCGGCCAGTTCCTCGTGCTTGTGCGCAGGCGGCCGCGATAGCATCAGCACCACGTCGGCGTCTTGCTCGATGGCTCCCGACTCGCGCAGATGCGAGAGCTTGGGGATGCCGGTGTCGTCTTTCTCGGCCTCGCGGCTCAACTGCGACAACGCAATGACCGGCACGCGCAACTCGCGCGCAATGCCTTTGATGGAACGCGATATCTCGGAAATTTCCGTCTGGCG